>Ga0134128_10006687_pt1 | contig 13971 bp, 17 predicted proteins | sample KB31754_FD_96462 | JGI IMG/M metagenome (GOLD analysis project Ga0134128, IMG submission 96462) | Terrestrial soil microbial communities with excess Nitrogen fertilizer from Kellogg Biological Station, Michigan, USA - KB3-175-4 | ecosystem: Environmental > Terrestrial > Soil > Unclassified ... | reverse complement strand
TTATAAGTCAATCCATAGATAAAATGTGTGTTACACTGTAGCATGTAAATTAATCATGTTCGCTCTTTTATGAAAATGGCTTATTTGCTTTGATTACTTTTTATTTTCATTTTCATGGCCAATATTTCGCTAGGTTGACCAAATTTATAAAACGGGGACGACTTGCTATAATATATGGGTAGCAGAAGAAGAAGAACAAGCCTAAAAACACAAAAGAAAAGCCGGAGTGTAGAAGGACGTTGTCCTCGTTGCACTACCATTGTTAGATTTACAGTAAGTGGCCCTGTGGGAAACGAGATATTCGAATGTACTGGCTGTACAACGAAGTACCATGTAAATGATTTGTGATGGTTTACTAGATAGATAAAAAAATGATAAATCGGTCTAGAAACATGGTGAAGTAATAAGAGTAAATAATTTAGGGTGCAATTTAAATATAATCTAGTATGGTCGACAGGATTGATTACATTGGCAAGGTCTATCTATATAGTAGCGGTATGCGGAATGATGTTATCGACCGTGGTAAACAAAAATTAGTCGAGTATGGTGTTAGTGAAGATGATATTATTGTTATCAATGTTCCCGAAGGCGTTCCAGAAAGCTCAATTATGGTAACCCTTTGGCCACACTACCTTTCAGTAGCGAAAGTGAAAAAAATTAGAGAAGGTTCAATCTATGCACCTCAACTCTTCAATATTGATTTTTAACAGAAAAACTAGGTGGCAGAAAAAATCTAAATTGCATTACTTCGATTATTAAATAAATTGGATATGACCTTCTTCTGTAAACGCAGTCGACACGACGATTGCCCTGGGGAATGGCCTATAGGAGATTCTTGTGGGCTTGCTCAAGATTGCTCTTTTGATATCAAATTGACAAAGTGTAAGTGTGAGTGCCATGCTAGGTGCCAAACAAGATAGTAAGCTGACCTTCTTGTCATTAATGCACTATATCTCGAACATCGCTTCTAGGCTTGGAAGCCTGTAAATTTGATCACTAGTTTTAAATTAAATCGAGATCTTCGATACGAACCTTTGTTTCCCAGTTATTTATTGCTTCAGAGCAAGCGACGGCTGAGGACTCAACAGATGAGCTGCAGCGGAGAGATTCAGTCAATATATCACATTAGCTGATGATGACAGCAATGAAGAAGATTTAGACTGGCTCGTCTAACATAAATCTCTAGATTTTGTACGCTGAGTACCTTTCATTTAGCGAAGGTTTTACAGAACTGGGGTCAGAGATTGGTAGATTTAATCATTGATTTCTCGAAAAATCATCTAGCCACCACATCATCATACCCCTTTCCTAATCAGTTCTCACTCTATCCATTAAATCTTTTGCCATCTTCTGATTATTGTAGCTAACGTTGACGACAACAATTCCCTGAAGTGGCTGACCATAGAATACAACTGACCCTACAGGTGCGATAGCAATAAGAGGTAGCGCCAACATATCTTCTTCTCCTTTTACAACTATTCTCACGGGGTAAGGGCCGCTTAAAGCCAGATTTATTATTGCGACTGCTTCCTTAGAAATGGTACCTGCTGGATTGGAACAATGCATCACTGGCATGATTCTACTATCGCAATGGTCATCGTCAGCTACCTTCATCCTTCTCTCTTTGTAGTCAATAACTGAAATATCTGGAATTATTTGAAATGAAACCAATCTGGCTGTACTGCGGTCACCTACAGAGATAACAAGCTTGGCCCTTTCTAATTCAGTCAGGATTGTCTGTTCGTTGATATCTGAGTCTATAATAAGTCTTCCTAAAGGTTGTTTCAAAACAAGCGCATCATCAGGAGTTAGTGGCATTTCGAGTCTCAGGACTGCTGGATTCATTGATGGATTCCTGCTGGCTTGATTCCGAGTCTGCTTGTGTTTGCATCTCTGAAGCAATAACGCTGATTCTTCCAGCAATTGTCTTTGCAACTTTGCTAAAGACATGTGATTGATTCGAATTAGGATGCGAAATCAATACTGGATTCCCAACATCACTACCTTCCATGATCTGATGGTGAAGAGGAATTTCTCCTATGAATGGTATATTATATTGTTCACTTACCCTTTGTCCGCCACCTTTACCAAACGTATGTATTTTTTCGTTGCAGTGAGGACATTCGAGGTAGCTCATATTCTCAATAACTCCAACGATTGGCACATTTAATTTATTGAACATACCTATCGCTTTGACAGCTACATTCATTGCAACATCTTGTGGTGTCGTAACTATTAGAATTCCAGTAATTGGTATTGTCTGAGCTAAAGTGAGTGGCGCATCACCTGTTCCCGGCGGTAGGTCAATAATCAAATAATCAAGTTCATCCCATGCGACATCGGTTAGAAATTGTTTAACGATCCCTGATATGATGGGACCTCTGTAAATTCCTGCCTGTTGGGACTGTTCGTAGAAAAATCCCATAGAGATCACCTTAACACCATTTGATACCGGTGGCTGCATTTTGTTATTGACAACCTGCGGAGATGCCTTCAGGCCCATCATCAGCGGAACACTAGGTCCGTAGATGTCCGCATCAAGCAGGCCGACCTTTGCGCCTGTCTTAGCCAATGCCAGCGCCAAATTTACAGAAACCGTTGTCTTTCCTACTCCACCCTTCCCGCTAGCTACAGCAAGAATATTCTTTACTCCTGGCAAAAGCTCATCCATATTTATAGCCCGCCCTTCCATCACCCTAGCCGTAACTTTGAGATCTAGTTGGTTGACGCCCAAGTTGGCAATAGTATTGCGAACTTCTTGCTCGATATCGCTATTGAACGGACATGCAGGAGTTGTTAATTCAAGAGTAAATGCAAGTTTACTATCATTAATTACTATGTCTTTGACCATTCCCATCGAAACTATATCTTTATGTAACTCTGGGTCAACTACCATTTTTAAAGATGAAAGAACTTGATCGACTGAAATCATTTAATACTAAAAATTTGTCTCTTGGTATTTAAATCATTCACTGATCCTCTTTTAACAAGACATGATCCCCTCCGAGGCATCCTGAATTATGTAATTTTTGACAAGCAAAATTATGGAAAGATCTTCTTCACGTCTTGGAACCTTTTTCGTAAAGTAACTATACTTGTGTCACCAGCAACAGCAATTTGAGCCTGGCTAACTTTTTCATTCTCCTTCAAACAGGCTGCGTAAAGAACTGCAACTGCGAGAGCATTAGGGTCTTTACCATGTGAGATCGAATTTTCTTTAATAATAGTTAGCATCTCGAGAGCCTTTCTATATGTCTTTTCACTCACCTTTGCCTTATTGGCTATTTTGGATAGATATACATTAGAATCTATCACGGGCAAATGGAGCTTCAAGTGCCTTACGAGTAGTCTATAACACTTACCAGAAAATACAGAATCAGCATTAGCCATTTCCGCAACTTCGTCTAGGGTTCTTGGAACGTTTAATTCTCTGCATGCTGCATAAACAGATGCCACAACTAACGCCCTAATAGATCTTCCCTTTATAATTCGCTTTTCTAGTGCCTTGCGGTAGTTATATGCAGATTTCTCTATAAGCGCATCATTTAACGAGAGTTTATCCTTAACTGTACCCAGAATAGCAAAAGCATTCTTGAGATTGCGATGATAGCTTCTATTATTACTAGAAATCTTGTTCCATCTACGCATCCTTTGTACCTTGCTCATTTGTTCAGGACCTATGGCAGCCCCATTTGCGTCTACGTTAGAATATGAAATAAAAGTCGATAAACCCATGTCATGAAATGCGAGAGAAGCAGGCATGCCTGTCCTTCCCACACGATCGTCTCCAGAATACACCCGCCATTCGGGTCCTAATGATTCTGCATTGTCGTGCATAACCATACCACAGGAACTACAGATTGTTTCCGTAGTTTCTGCATCAAAAATCAATGATTTACTGTTACAAAGTCTGCATGTATCATTGTTGACATTTAAGTTTGAGGGGGCTTCTCGCTGCTTTTCCAAATCATATCGAAGGCTGTTATTTTGCCATTGTTGCGTAGTATTAACATTTGAGTTCAATTTGTCTAGAGTAGTAGAATACTGGATATAGATAACATGTTTACAGACGATTGAATTGTAGAAGTTTCACTCTATTTAACTACAGGAGATTTCGTCGTGGTACAAATACATACTCTTTAATACAATGAAGCTACAATAAATGCAGTGTGTTCGAATGACACCAATCATAACCAATGATGCCCGAGCTTCAACTGTCACACGATCTTTTAGGTTTGATATTGACTTGTCAAAGGTTTTAGATGAAGAAGCGGAAAGGATGGGCGTGTCAATGAACGCTCTTGTAGGAATAATTCTAAAGCAATATGCTGAATTTACAAGATACTTATCTAAGATAGACATGGTTACAGTCAATCGGGAACTGTTAATCTCTTTGTTTGAGACCAGAGATGAAGATTCTTTGTATAAGCTCGGACTAAGACTAGGCGATACAATACCCGTCGATACAATAATGTTTTGGAAAAAAGATCTAACAGAAGAGTCTGTGCTGGAATATATAGAAAAAATTGTTTGCAGATATGGATATCTAGGTACTTACGACGAAGTCTCACAAGCAACAAATAGGATTATCGTAATAAGACATCGATTAGGGAGAAATGGTTCCAAGTTCTTCGAAGGATACCTAAAATCTGCTCTAAAGAAGACTCTTGGAAAAGATGCTAATTTTGATATTACAGATTCTTCTGTGAAAATTGAGATCAAGAGTACTGAAAACGCCTTTCGACAGGAATCCAAAAGTTCATAAATTGATGGTTTGCATCCAAGATTCGTCCATAAATAATGTTTGCTAGAGTGTACATGAGTGACGTAGTCAGGATTCCTCCTAATAAGTTGACAAATTCACTGAAGAATACTGCAATTGGTATCCTTAAGGAAAAATACGAGAGCATGATTAGCCCTGAGCTCGGCTATGTTGTAATGATTATAGATGCTACAGCAAACTCTGTTGGGAAGCTGGTTGCTGGAGATGGTGCAACTTATCATAGAGTTAATTTTGAGGCGCTGACGTTCTATCCAAAATTACAAGAGGTAGTCGAAGGTGAAGTTGTAGAGATAACTGATTTTGGAGCGTTTGTGAGGATTGGTCCTACTGATGCATTGCTACACTTATCCCAGATAACAGACGATTATTTAAAAAGTGATGTTAAACAAGGAGTGATTATTGCTAACCAGAGTGCAAAGACACTTAGGATAGGCTCAAGAATACGTGCGAGGGTCACAGCCGTAAGTCTTGGCAAAGGAGCGGCGATGGGTAAAATTGGTATCACTTGTCGTCAACCATTTCTTGGATCAATGGAGTGGATAGAACAGGAGATAAAAAAGGCAAAGCAACAACCCACAACGCCGGCAACAGGAAGGAAAGGAGGAAGTAAATGAATGGCAAGAGAAGTTGCCTGCAAGAAATGCAAGGCTCTGACTACAGGAAGAGTTTGTCCCGTCTGCAAGGCAACCGAGCTTAGTCCTGACTGGTCTGGGATAATTGTTATATTTGACGCTCTGAAATCACAAGTAGCCGCTACCTTGGATATTTCAGTCCCCCACAAATATGCACTCAAAGTTTCCTGAGCAGCCATCCTTCCTAAAATGAGACAGTTAGGTGTCTTCGAAATCAGAAGATTACTTACAAACTTTCTAAGAGAAGATATTGGAACCGGAGATATAACCAGCGATACTCTCATATCGCCTCATGCTTATGCCCAGGCTCTGATAATATGCAAATCAGACAACAAAGGAATAGTTGCTGGTATTGAAGAATCAAGTATTATTTTTGATATCTGCCGATGTAAAAGTAAGATGTTGGTTAAAGATGGCGCACCGATTAAAAACGGCACAGCAGTTATGGAAATAGACGGGAGAGCCTTGTCTATACTTAGGGCCGAAAGAACTGCCATTAACTTGCTAATGAGAATGAGCGGTATAGCCACAGAAACTAGAATGTTTATTGATTCGATATCTAATTATAATCAATCTATTAGAATTGCGTGTACACGTAAAACCGCACCTGGTCTTCGATTCTTTGATAAGAAGGCTGTTCAAGTAGGCGGAGGAGATTCTCATAGGATGCAACTCGACGAAATGGTTTTGATAAAGGATAATCATCTGTTCTTTTCCGATTCTGTGGGAAAATCCGTGAGAAAGGCGAAAAAGGGGGTGGGATCAACCATAAAAATAGAATGTGAAGTAACTAAATCTGACGATGCAATTCGAGCAATAAAAGCTGGAGCAGATACAGTAATGCTTGATAATTTTTCTCCGAGAGAAGTAGCCGACACAATAAAAGAGATTGAAAGGAAGGGTATTCGCGGTCAGGTCAGATTAGAGGTTTCTGGAGGAATAAACTTGCGGAATGTAAAGAGTTACGCAAAGGCAAAACCTGATATTATTTCCATAGGGCACTTAACACATTCTGCCAAGGCTGTAGATTTCAGTTTAGAAATAAGAAAAAAATATGATTTGCTAGATGCTTAGCTCAAATTCCTCTCTTCGTGTTGAATTATTGCATAGAGTTTTTTATTCTTGGATCGTAAATAATGCTAAAATTCAATAAATGATCTCAATCCCTAAGATATTGCCAGCATTCGATCTATAGAAAGCTTTGCCTTCTCTGAGATATGTGTGGGAACCTTGACCTCGTAGACGTAATTCAGGAGCGAGTAATGAACTTTTTCTAAGTTTATTTTTTTCATATATTTACACACTGCATCTTCTTTAATGGGAACAAATTCCTTATTTGGATTTTCCTTTTTCATCCTACTAAGAATGCCTGTTTCAGTTGCGATCACGAATTGCTTCGTGGTTGACGTTTTTGCATAGTCCATCATTCCTTCAGTCGATAGTATGTGACCTTTCCTTGCCAGCTCTCCTCTAGCCATATGATATAGCACGGATGATGTACAGCTGCACTCTGGATGAACTAAAAAATCTGCATCTTTAAAAGAATCAAGCATATTATTAATATCGTCCGCGCGTATACCAGCATGGACGTGACATTCGCCGGGCCAGATGTGCATATTTTTTCTCTTAGTCACCTCCGCTACATATGATCCCAGAAACATATCTGGGAGGAAAAGTATCTGCTTATTTTCAGGGATACTCTTTACTATTTTAATCGCATTTGAGGAGGTACAGCAATAGTCTGATAACGCCTTTATCTCCGCTGAAGTGTTGACGTAACTTACAACCGTAGCATCTGGATGTTCTCTTTTCCAGGCTTTCAACTCATCGACATTAATAGAGCTGGCTAATGAACAGCCGGCTGACAAATCCGGAATTAGCACTTTCTTGTCTGGGCATAGGATTGACGCAGTTTCGGCCATAAAGTGGACACCACAAAAGAGTATAATGTCAGCCTTCGTACGAGCAGCAGTTTTTGAAAGAGCCAATGAATCACCCACAAAATCCGCAACATCTTGTACATCTGGCGACTGGTAATTGTGAGCGAGGATTATGGCATTTGATGAGCGCTTCAAATTCATTATCTGCTGTTTGTATTCCATGTATAGCATAGCCAACTTATTCGTAACAATAGTTTCATTCAGAGTATCACATTTAAAGTAGTATACTCTAGGACATCATTGCCTTGGATTTTAATGCGTTGGGCAATACTTGCCTCCTTTAGCCTCGTGTGTAAAGAATACCTATAAAAGAGGAGGAGTACATCTGACCAACAGTTTATACACTGTCTTATCTTAGCAACTAACAAAATTAGAAAACGAATTTACTTCATCAGGTACCAGTAATCAGCTTGTTGTCTGTTCCGTTGTTTGATTCGTTGCAGTCGACTCCGTTGTTGCACCTGAACCATTGACTATCTCAGCGATGGCAAATCTGCTTCCTACTTGGATTATACGAACTTTGGCATTTTGTCCTACCTTGCCATCCTTGACAAATATTACAAAACCCTGTATTCTCGCGATACCGTCTCCTTTTCTGCTAATTTCTGTAACCTGAACGTCGTATTCCCTACCAGCCTCGACTGGCTTTGGACCAAAATTATCGTTTCTTCTGAATCCTCCGTAACTCATTCTTTTTACCTTAGAAGAACCAGGTCAAAACCATATATAAACTGTCAAGAATGGAAGATGGAAACTTGCTAGTTGTCACGCTTACTATGTACCTATCCTAACAACACCATTGCAAACGGAGCTAAGACATTCTATAGCTGATAATATAGCTAGGAAACTCGTTTTTGGATTAGTCATACTAGGTATATTATTAACCGATATTTTTATTTCACCAAACTTGCCGGTAGCAACTATTTCGTGACGGTTTGTGATTGCGCCAGGATCTATGATGATTTTAACTATTGTCTTTTCAATTCCAATTCCTGCTAAACTCAGGACAGCAGCAACGTTAATGTTTGATGGGAATTTCTTTACCGCATCATTTGCTGTTCCCTCGTAGATTAGTGTCCTATCGATGATTTTATTCACGTCAATTCTGGCATCATCGAAGAAGGGAGCATCAGCAAGAGCCCTTGGACCTTTTGTAGTAGTGAGAATGACTGAATCAAGAAGTGTTCTTACGCTACGTATAGCATCTATACCAGCTATAGCACCAGTTGGTATGTAAATGTGGGCTAAATTCTTAGCAGCAGTATCAACCAGTTCAGATAAGAATTGGGAATCAGCAAGTGCACCAACACTCATTATCATCAAACTTTTACCATTTTGGAGTATTGTTTTACCTTGTCTCTGCAATGCATCTTGCGATGCTGCCTCTATGATGATATCAGTATTATTGAAAGAAGATGATGAAACGAACTCCTCAAAGTTATAATATGTGCTAGGATTATGATTTTGGAGCTTAACTCTTAATGATTCTGCAGCATCCTTGACTTTGTCAAAAAGTACAATAACAGAAACATTCTTCACTCTACCGTTATCCATGGCAATCGCAAGCTCAGTTCCTATTGTTCCACACCCGATGATTCCTATTAACTTTGGCATTTAGTCTCTTAACATGGAGATTAGTTATATTCCTTAAATGTTGGAAGCTTGAGGCAAGACCTGTTGTCGTTCCTTACAGCGATAATACAAACCTGCATAAGTAGGTTAGACCGGCTGAAACCTAAAAGCTATCTATCGTCTTCCTCCTCGTTCCGGTTTTTTCTGTCCGGGTAGCTTCTTTTTTTCGAATCGTTTGATATAATTGTTCTTGTTACGAACTTTTGAAACAGGACTTAGTCTTGTCCTCGCCTGAACTTTTGGTGTCTGACCTCGTACTTTACCAGCTTTGGTGAGCGAGCCGTGCGTTGGCATATGGAATAACTGGGAAATACTTTATAATATATATTGCTATATAATCGAAAAATCCCTTACACATGACAGTTAAATGTACTATAACGATTATGTAACAGGTATATATACGTCCCCTTATAAAGCGAAGTGAGGAATGCCACAAACAAAGCCGATTGTTAGCATTGAAAACGTGGTTGCGTCTGCGACCATAAACCAGACCGTAAATTTAAACTTAATCACACAAATCTTTCCTGATGTAGAATATCACCCGGATCAGTTTCCTGGCCTTGTATTTAGGCTAAAGTCGCCAAAGACCGCAACCCTAATTTTTAGCTCTGGTAAGATGGTATGTACTGGAGCGAAGTCAGAGGATCAGGCTATTAAGGCAGTTAAAAACGTGGTTCAAAAGTTGAAGAAAGGGGGGATCCCGATTGAACATGAACCGCAAATTGAGATTCAAAATATTGTGGCTTCTGCAAGCTTAGGTGGAAAAATTCATCTTGAGCTCGCAGCAAGAGTTCTTCCTAGAAGCATGTATGAGCCAGAACAGTTTCCTGGTCTTATACACAGAATGTTGGATCCAAAAACCGTAATCCTCTTATTTGCCAGTGGTAAATTAGTTTGTACAGGCGCTAAGAAGGAAAGTGAGGTATATAGAGCAGTTCATAACCTGCATACCCTGCTGGAAGAAAAGAACCTAATGATTTACGAAAGCTAATCTACTTCTGTGTTATATTTTTAAAGACGGAATGCAAAGTATTATCATCAATTAATGCTCTTTTATATAAAACATCAAAAAGTTCTTCTATTGTCGTTACAGAATGTAGTTTCACATTTATCATTTCTAGGCTCTGTTCGGCTCCTTCTAACCTGTCTACTATTGCAAGAACTTCTTCTACAATAGCCCCATTTGAACGAATAATTTCAATGGCATGACTAATAGACTTGCCTGTGGTCACCACATCATCGATTAGTACTACTTTTGCACCTGGTTTGAGATATCCCTCAATGATTTTGCTAACCCCATAGCCTTTTGCCTCCTTCCTAACATAGACCATGGGCTTTACTATTTCATATGCTAACGCGGAACAAAAGATCAGGCCAGAGGTTGGGATTGAGGCTAACGAATCAAAATCAAGGCCAATTTTTGCCACTATAGCATCTCTGAGAGCGCCAATTGTAAGTCTAAAATGATTGGGAAAGCTGGCTATAGTACGTAGGTCTATGTAATAAGGACTTTCTTTACCACTCGCTAGCCTAAATATTCCAAATTGCAGTGAATTACTCTTAAGAAGAAACGACGCGATTTCTGGTATAAATTCTGTAGTCATATATTTCCTTAGGAAACAGATTTATTTTAACTGTTATACTTACATGTAATGCCTGAAATATGGCTTAAATACGGTACTACTGATGTTGTATTGAACATTAAATTAGAAAATTTGCTCTCCCACATACTATCGACTCTTCCGATCATTAGTGACGATGAACTCAGGATTACCTTGAATGATGACGTTTATTTGAAAGATGATACGCTTCTTTTCGCCTTATCGAATTCAGACTCTACGCTTAAGATTGCTGATATGCTTCTAGGATTGGCCCGACAAAAAGGCTTGTCAAATGTAACCGTTGGTGTGCTTCCGCAAAAAAAGGCTTCATTCAGAAGTTATATTCCATTCCCACAGACGACAGCTAGTGAAATAAGGGACAAGTTATTTCAGGAGAAGATTAATGCGCATTCTAATATCATGTTTATTTCTCAGACTACATATGACCCATTGTTCGGATACGGCGGTACTCCTACAATACTGCTACGTAATTATTTGAAGCAAGGTATGACCGATGCTTTCAATGCTAGGCAAAGCAATTTACCTATGCCGGGGTTGATGGCTTCTCCACTCAAAATCGCTCTTCAAGCCTGCGAATCTCTTTCTGCGAAATCTATCGAGTTAATTGCGAATTCTTCTGGTATTATTGGAATGCATCATGGAACTATTTTCGATGCATTCGAAGCTTCAACAACCCAATTAAATGCGTATGTAACCGAAACAGAAATGCCTAAATATGCTATCATAAACACAGGAAACGGAGCTGGACAATATTCAACGCTCGCAGATTCCTTAAATTCTCTGTGGAATGCAATTCATATAATAAGGCAAGGTGGCTCAGCTGTGCTAGTTGGAGAAAACATCAGGGGGATAGGAAGCGCCGCATTAGAAATGTTCATTGAAGGTCGATTGAATGTAGAACAGCAAAAGCAAAACTCAACATATATAGAGGGATTCGAACATCTTGTATACCTTGACGAGCTTCGGCAACAATATGATCTAAGCATAGTATCTACTCTCCCACATTACTATTTGAAAGCTAAATTAGGATTGAAAACATATACAAATATGAAAAGTGCGTTAGAGGGAGCAGTTAGTAAATTTGGCACAAGACAGAAGGTTATAGTGATATCTGACGCTGACATTGTACTTCTAAAGGCGAAAAAGTAGAGGATGGTTTAGAATACACCATGTAACAGTGACAAGAAGCAGAAATTCACGCTCTAAATTTGAGAATTCGGAATACTATTGTCCTTTGGTAGGTAATTAGAGTTTTAACAAATAAAAAATAACAAGTGAAGTAATTTAATAAACTTTAATATTTTGTTATATCTTATTTGAATAGCGTGCAGAGTACTTTAAGGATGGTTGGTCGATATATAATTCGGCGTTGCGAGGAGAAAGATATTAGCTCTGTGATCAACATCAACATGGTTACCCTTCCTGAGCATTATTCAGACTACTTTTTTGAATCTATTCTTCATGAATTCCCTGAGGGGTTCATAGTTGCAGAAATTAATGAAAGTATAATAGGTTATATTATGTGCAAGATTGAATTCGGCTTTTCTAATTTTAGGAAATTAGGTTTCGTAAAGAAAGGGCATGTGGTTTCAGTAGCTGTACTAGAACAGCATCGCGGAAACGGCATAGGCAAGGCTTTAATGCTTGAAGGTATTAACGGTGTTGTCAACAGAAAATGTGATGAGATTTACCTTGAGGTCAGAACTAGTAATATGTCTGCGGTTAGAATGTATGAAAAACTTGGGTTCCAAATAAAATCGAGGCTTCGTACATATTATAGGGACGGAGAAGATGCATTTCTGATGGCATTAGAATTTAATTAGATATCTAAATAAGTACTGTTGTCATCAAACAGGCATGAAAATGGCTAGCAGAAGAAGAAAAGGGACAGGATTTGTGCTGTTAATTATCTCTGTCACAGCGTTTTTTGCTTATTCTTATTTTCTGTTTGTCAGTCCTTGGGCTATAGAGCTTCTAGAAATTACGGTACTTGCAGCGGTAGCTGCATTATTAGCAGTGCTAGGCTGGATAGGTTATACCATGGCTACAGCTCCTGACCCAGAGCTAGAATAAATAAGTTTTCTATCCAGCTACTGCCACGTCAGAAACTATCTGGTATAATTTAGGTCCGACTTCTCTAACTACACGCGTTGCAAGGATTTCATGTTTATAATTAATAAAAGCATTATTGGTTCCTATGGTGCCTTGTTCTAATGCAAGTTTCTTTGTAGTGGAACGGGTATGCAAAAAGTAGTGCACTATGCCTTTCTTGTCCTTTAACGCCAAAACTGCTGAATCAATGAATTCTTTTGCTTTCTCGGGTAAAGGCATTAATACCCTGTTTGATACCCCCTGAAGCCTGCGATCGATAATTTCTCTTGCGTCACCACAAATTGGTAACACCCTATCTTCGACTTTATTTAGTTGTATGTTTATAGTGCATAATGCATCAGCGCTAGGATTTAAATCAATACTATATACTTTACACGTTGTGTTAATTTTTGCAATTAGAATGGAGTATGTTCCGACTCCTGCAAACATATTTGTAATGACTTCATTTTCAGTTATCAATTTTGCGATTCGTAAGCGTTCTGATGACAGTCTTGGAGAAAAATATGTTTTTTCTACATCGACCTTGAACCTGCAACCATGCTCTTTATATTCAGTCAACGTATTTATAGATCCCGCGACATGCTCTAGTCTCCGAAGCCTAAAATCTCCCTGCACAGCCGAGATTTGTACAAAAATAGATTTAGCGGGCTTGACATTCTCTAGAATTGCATTTTCGATTACCTTTTTTTGTGAAATCAGGGAATCTGGAATTTTTATTATTATTATATCCCCTATGATATCAAACCCCGAACAAAGATCCGATAGCTCATCAGGACTAAGAGTGTCCTTTAGGACTGTTTTCAACATATGGGTCATAGTGATTATGGCTGATTTTTAATATAGTAGTAGTTACCCGATTCCTTTTGAACTCTGTCTAACCTTCCACCTTCTTTGTTCACGCGTGGTCTGCCAGTATTTTCGTCCCGCCTGTATGTTATGGACAGTAATTTTAGAAAAAGATTCATTCCTGCTTCTTTGTGCAATGGTGGACCAGCGTAACCTTCCACGCCAGGGTTTCCTTCGAAAATAGTTATCGAATCCGCTATTAAGTCAATTAGCTGCACGTCGTGATCTATCACTATTGCAGATTTTCCCTGGGACTTAACGAAGCGCTGCAGAAATTTAGCAAGAGAAATTCTATCTTCTATATCCAAGAATGCAGATGGTTCATCCAGTGCGTATATGTCTGCCTTTCGTATTAAACAGGCTGCTACAGCTACCTTTTGTAACTCTCCTCCGCTAAGATTCTT
>Ga0134128_10006684_pt1 | contig 13973 bp, 16 predicted proteins | sample KB31754_FD_96462 | JGI IMG/M metagenome (GOLD analysis project Ga0134128, IMG submission 96462) | Terrestrial soil microbial communities with excess Nitrogen fertilizer from Kellogg Biological Station, Michigan, USA - KB3-175-4 | ecosystem: Environmental > Terrestrial > Soil > Unclassified ... | reverse complement strand
GTGGGTGGCCGTTCATGAAAATTGCTCCTTGGCGACAGCGATGTCTTTGTTGACTTGATGAATGGTGCGGCCGGGTGTGAGTTCCACACCGCCGGCCTTGGCTTTTGCATACGCGGCAATGGCGGCTAATCCCAAGACAGCGGCCACGATCACGCTCGACCAGTGCAGCGGCAAACCTGCCGCTGCTGAAAGACCGAGCACGCAGGCCTGGACCAAAAGCACGAACGCGACGATGGCGATCAAGGCTGCGGCTGACATCCAGATGCCGGCACGAATACCGAGCAGCAGGTTATGTGTAACTTCGGCTTTTGCCAGCCTCAATTCTTTCTGCATCAGGTCGCCAAGATCCGACACGACCCTGGACAGGGCTTCCGGCAAGGATTGGTTCATAGGTTCAGGCATGGCTCTGCTCGAAGCCGCCGTGATGCGCATCGGTCGGCTGGATTGGAGGCGCCGAAACAGACTGGGCATTCTTGAATGTCCGGAACGCAAAGAAACCGGCCAAGGCTGCCATGCCGAAAACGAGCGCCGGCTGACGTCGCGTATAATCCGATGCAGTTTTGGTAAGCTGATCGACGGTCTGATTTTCCATCCGTGACGCATAGTGATCGACGTTCCCCGCGGCAGTCCGGACGACCCCTGCCAACAGTGGGCTTTCCTTCGAAAGGTCGTCAGCCGCGAGACGCATTGCCTTCGCCAGCCGGCCGGCCGCTTCGGCGCCCGACCCGATTTGTTCGTTCAGCAAGCCGACGACGCTGTCTGTCAGGCTGGATGCGGTATCGGAGGCCGCGCGCTTGGCCTTTTCTCCGGCATCCCGGGCCATGTCCGACGCTTTGAAGAACGCATCGCCTGCTGCCGCGCGAAGTTTTTCGCTATTGCCGCCTTCTTTCGGGATGTCGCGCTGAAATTTTTGCTCGCCCATAATTCTGTTCTCCCTCTTTGAAGAAACCGGCTGGTCATGTCTTCGTTCCACGAGGATTTAAAAGCCAACGAGTGCGTCATTCGACGTAACGCTATGCGCCAGAAGAAGCATTCTCCGCAGGGCACCATACGTGATCGCCAATTTTCAGCCTTTTGTTTTGCAGCACGCAAATCGCTCAGGCAACTCAATCGGCAAACCACTGGCAGCAGATAGCGTGCACGGACGCCGTCTCACGACAGTTCGGTCTACAAATTGAACGCGCGCCGATTGTTCGGCAGCCTCAAGCCCTTCGCGCGAGCGACCTTGGCCAAAAGATTTACCGCGGGGCGATTCAGGGCAGTTCCGTCTGGCACGAATTGCAACCCGTGGCAGGGGCAATCCCAGCATTGCTCCAGCGTGTTCCACTGCACCACCCACCCAAGATGCGTACAGCTCGCCCAATGTCCCCGGGTGGCGCAGTGCGAAAAGTTCGAGGAACTTTGCGCGGTCAGCAGAGCTAAGTGACAATCACGTTTCTGGTTCAGGTTGCACCCAGCAACATAAGAATTATAACGAGGCTCAGCGGCACGCCAAGCAACCACAGAAGAATCGGCATGATTAGCTCCTGACCGCTGTTGTTTTTGCGATGCCGGACTCTTCATACCAGCGCTCATGGCGCAGTCTGCCGCCCTCCGCAGCAGCAATACTGGCCGAAAGCGCGCCTGCCAGTAGAGCAATCGCAACCCAGATCGAAAAGCTCATGGCGGCGCGGCGCGCCTTGTCGGCAGCCTCTTTTGCTTGCCTGACGGTCAGGTTGACTCGCTGATCTGCCTCCGTTTGAGGGATTCCCGTTCGGGCTGCGACCAGGCGCGCTGCATAGGTACGGTCTTCCGTCGTGATATCGCCGCCCCTCCGCGTCACCGGTGCGATTAATCGCAAGAGTTCCGCGCGTGCCGCTGGCTGATCGGTTGGGGCGGTACCGGCCTGGCCGCTGGTCTGTGGTCCAGAACGCAACAATCGATCGACATAGACATCGCCGCTATTTGATCCGACCTGACTTGCTCCGGCCGTTGCTGCGGGGATAGCGCCGGCCGATGCTCCCGCGATGATGTGCGTACCGGCTCCTGCGAGAACGCTCGCGGTCATTAGCGTTGCAAAAGCCCAAGTGACGAAGCCGTGCGCGGTGTCTCTGAAAAAGCGTTCGTCCTCATGCACGTCTTCCCACCCATGGCGAAGTCTTCCGGTGATAAAACCTCCGATCGTCGAGGCCAGCATGGCGATGACCACCAGGAACACGCCGGCAGCCCAGCTTGCCGTTGTCGCGGATACGCCTTCGCCGCTCCAGGGGGAAACGACGGCGAGGCCGACTCCGACGCCGAATGCAGCCACAACCAATGTAATGGCAACCGCGACAAAGCCGCCGGCGATGATGGCCCCCCACGAAACGGTTGAATTAAGCAAATAGCGGTCCATCGGACCCTCCCAAGGTTTTCCGCTAAGCAATGCGGCGCCAAGTGCTTTGTTCCGCCATCGTTGGGAAACAATTCGGTCACGCCCAAAGGCTGGGCCTCTATTACTGTCTCGCGATCGGGAAAACCGGGCCTTAGCGAGCGTCGTTTTTTTGGCGGGCCTTCGTTTGACCTTTTTGACGTTCCTTCTCAAGCTCTTCCTCGATTGCGTCTTCGATGTCGGCGACTTTATTGTCGGCGCCTTTCATCGCCAGAGAGTTCCGACAGCTTGACCTGAAGCGCCTGAGGTCACGATCGTCGTGCCGATATTGATGAATGACCAGCTGCCGGGTGTCGCTGTAGTGAAAGATCGGGCGGCTTATGCCCCAGGACCACTGCGATCGCCATCAGAAGGCGACCGGCTTAACCGACCAAGATGCGGTGGCGTTTGCCATCCGCGCGAAAAAAGTCGATGCCTTTTTGTTGCGGCCGCTTGAAAGAACCCCGATCGGCAACATCACGCGCATTGTCCACTCCAATTTGGATGTGCGCTGCGGAGGATCGCTTGAGCGGGCGATTTTCCGGTTGTGTGCAGGTGGACTTGTGTTCAGCCAAATCCGGAAGGCGTCTCCCGGATTTGGCTGCCCGATCGCGGTCGTTGGTCGTGCCCTCCCGCTATTCCACGCTGGCAGGCATCTTCGCCACCGACATCAAAGGCTGGGCCACCTGATCGAGCAACTGGCCGGCGTTCTGCTCTTCGCCCAGCGATGTGGTGAGGAGCTGCACGATGACCGGCTGGCGAAGCTGAAGCGCCAGGTTACGCGCGGTCGTATAGGCCGCAATCTCATAGTGCTCGACCCGTTGCGCCCCGCCGATCAAGGCAAAGTCAGCTGGACCGTCGTCCTTTTACTTGCCTTCGCTGATGACTTCCTCGCCTTCTTCGACTAAACCCGCCATGCCTTTGCAGGGCTTGGCGCGAGCGGAGGCATCCAGAATTTTCAGGCTTTCGTTCAGGCGTCCAACCTGCTCTTCGGTTTCCTGAAGGTGAGTCAGAAACAGAGTTTCCAGCTGTGTCGAACGCGCGGCCTTCGCCATTGTCGGAAGCGCCTTCAAAAGTTGCTTTTCCGTATGGAGGATGTCGCGCAGCTGGTCGACCAGAAGCTCCTCGATCGCTTCCGACGTCTCCGGATCGGAGCTTTCGGCATGAATACTGGGGAACTCTACATCTTCGACGCCTTTAAGGTCCTGGAAGGCCGGCGATTCCACAAATTCCCAAGGTTCGCCTTCATTCCATGGTCCGCGGACATCGATCTCGCCATGGTCTCCTCCCCCCGTCGAAACATTGAAGAACTGGTCAACCAGCTTGGGCGTAGGGGCGATCTTGCCGATGCTGAAGGGCGGCTTGCCCATGGATTCCAGTGCAAGTGAGAAGGCGCGCATATGGGTGATTTCCCGCGTCATAAGGAACTGGAGCGCGTCTTTCGTCCCTGCGTCGCGGCAGAAGTTGATCAGGCGCTCGTACTGGCCCGCGCCGCGCCCGCGATAGTGCTGCGTAGATCGACGTCCAGCTCGCCGGTAATTTTGAGGTAGTCGGCTGTCCAGGCATTACCCATGGAGTTGAAAAGATTGACTCCGCCGCCGCCTGCGATCGCGATCAGCGGATCAACTTCCGCTTCTTCGCGCAGCGACTTGAGCGGTTTGAGGTGCATGCGGGCGAGGGTTCCGACGATGTCAAGATGGCTCAATTCCTCGGTGCCAATGTCCATCAGGAGATCCTTCCGGCCGGGGGTCGTCGCAATTGAGTCCCTGGATGGAATACTGCATGGCGGCTGCAAGCTCGCCGTTGGCGCCTCCGAATTGTTCGAGAAGCATATTGCCGAAGCGGGGATCGGGCTCATCGACCCGGACCGTATACATAAGCTTTTTGACGTGATGCATGGGACACCGAGCGAGGCCGGACGCATCCGGCTGCTTCAGACTCAAGTCGGCGTGCCTCGCTATGTTCCGGCAGGGTAAAGACTATTAGCAATTTCTGTTAGTCGACATCGGCGCTCCAAAGCCGGTGGCGGATGGCAAATGCCGCCGCATATCGTTCGGCACACGCTGGAAACATTTGGCCAGCGAGACGTTCTCGACACACACACAATAGGAGGACGTTGCTATGGCGCAGAAAGGCAAGACACTCGACGAGCTATTTCACGACACGCTGAAGGACATCTACTTCGCGGAGAAGAAGATCCTCACTACGCTGCCGAAAATGGAAAAGGCGGCGCAAGCGCCCGAGCTTAAAAAGGCCTTTGCCAAACATGAGACCGAGACCGAAGGGCACGTCACTCGGCTCGAAAAGGTCTTCGCCGCCATCGACAAGAAGCCGCAGGCCAAGACCTGCGACGCCATCGTCGGCATCACGGATGAAGGCGCGGAAATCATGAAGGAATACAAGGGTTCTCCTGCCCTAGATGCCGGCTTGCTTGCAGCGGCGCAGGCTGTGGAGCATTATGAAATCTCACGCTACGGCACGCTGAAAACATGGGCAAAAGAACTAGGTCTAAACGACGCCGTCAGTCTCCTCGAGCAAACTCTCAACGAGGAAAAGAATACCGACGCGACGCTTACTGCGATTGCAAAAAGTGTAGTCAATAAGGAGGCTGAAGCCGCGTAAGTGCGGCTCCCAGAAAAAGGCAAAGGCCCGACAACATGGCGGGCCTTTGAGTTTTCACTCAGCGCTGCTCACTTTCCTGGCCGGGTTTGTTCTGCCCGCCTTGCTGCTGCTGGCCACCTTGGCCGGGTTTGTTCTGCCCGCCCTGCTGACCACCTTGTTGCTGACCACCTTGGTCCTGTTGACCGCCCTGTTGAGGGCTCTGGTTTGGGTCGCCCATAGTCGTGTCCTCCGTTGTTGATCGGTAGTGATAAACAACCGGGGAAGAAACCCTTTGTTCCTTATGTCATTGGACACGCGTTCGTCGTTGATCATTGTGACTTGAGATGTCCGGTATGGCCGATCGGACGAACGTCTTCAGCCCTTCATCAACCAGCCCTCAATGCGCTGTTGATGACCGTACCGATGTTCGGAAGGGGCGGCTTCCGTTCCTGCACCTCGCGCATAGAGGTTGCCGCAAAGCTATGCGCCGGTAGCTTATCGGCGCGCCGGCCCAGAATACAGCAGGCAACATTGCGAAGGTCGTGAGCACAAAGAAGAGTATCCCGGTTGCCACGGCTGGTGCAAAAGCAAAGCCTGAGTAGCAAGTGGTGCCACAATCAACTTTTTTCCATTTGCCTGGCTGCGGGATGAGAACCTTCTGCGGCTGTGCCCGTTATCCCCCGATGCCTCGGATTCTCCGAGGGTCCAAAAGGAACACACATGGGAAGCGCATCCAATAAACTCTCCGGCATAGCCAACGAGACTGCTGGCAATGTCAAACAAGGTGTTGGCAAGTTGACCGGCTCCAAAAGGCTTCAGGCGAAAGGAATGGTTCAAGAAGCCAAGGGTGGCGCCCAAAGAGCCATGGGCGCGGCAAAGGCGGGCGTGCAGGATGCAGCGAGCAACCTTGCCGATGGCGTCAACAGAAAGCTCTGACAAAAAGTCGAGCCCTCGAACGGATCCAGCACATCAAACTTACCATCTCGGTGGAGATGAGGAAGGTGTTGAGCCTCCTGTAATTTGGCATCTTGAGTCATGCAATGGCGCCGGCAGTACAAACAGCTGATCCGCCGGTAGCCCTGGCCGCCCCTCCGGCATCGGGGTTGTCTACGGCGCTTGTGCTTGCGTTGTTGCTGACCGTTGCTGCGCTTTATCTTGGTCGCGAAATTTTTCTACCGTTTGCACTCGCGATCTTGTTGAGCTTCCTGCTTGCGCCGGTGGTGGCGATTTTCAGACGCTACCACCTGCCCCGCGTCCCGGCGATAATCGCCACGGTCTTGATTACATTCATCCTGAGCCTCGGCCTGCTAGCGGTGGTGGGTGGACAGCTTGTTACTTTTGCAAACAACCTTCCCAACTACCAACACACGATACAGGACAAAATTCGCTCATTAAAATCGAATGCGCCAGGTGGGGGTATCTTTGAGCGGGCGCTCGTAGTCTTCCAGGCTCTCGGTCGGGAAGTAGCGGTTACGGACGAGGCAACTCCTGCGGCGCAAACGGGCTTACCCGTTCCTTCGAAAGCGCCTGTGCCAGTGCGTATCGAACAGCCGTCTCAGCCCTTGACGATTGTCCAGCATGTTGTGGGCGGGCTAGTGGGGCCTATTGGAACAGCCGCCATCGTCATCGTTCTGGTCATTTTTATCCTCTTTGAGCGCGAGGATTTGCGCGATCGATTCATTCGACTCGCCGGACGAGATGTTCACCGAACGACCCAGGCTTTGAACGAGGCCGCAAGACGTGTCAGCCGATATTTGCTGATGCAGCTCGCTGTTAATGCCATTTACGGAGGCCTCATTGGACTTGGGCTTTTCGCCATTGGGATTCCAAACCCGATTCTCTGGGGAGTACTCGCGACTTTGCTGCGATTCATTCCCTATCTCGGGCCTGTCATCGCTGCGTTCTTTCCGCTTGCCCTCGCGTTTGCGGTCGACCCGGGCTGGAGCAAGCTGTTGTGGACATTGGCGCTGATCCTGACCATGGAACTGATCAGCAACAATTTCATTGAACCCCGATTTTATGGATCAAGTACCGGCCTTTCATCCATAGCCATCATCATCTCCGCGATTTTCTGGACCGTGCTCTGGGGCCCGATCGGCCTCGTTCTGGCGACGCCTCTTACGGTTTGCCTTGTGGTTATCGGGCGTTATGTGCCGCAGTTGGAATTCCTAGGATTGCTGTTGGGAAGCGAGCCGCCGTTGGCACCGGAGGAAAAATTCTACCAGCGTCTGGTCGCAGGCAATCCCGAAGAAGCGTTGGAACTTGCCGAAGCCTACACAGCGGATAAGCCCCTTTTGCAGTTCTACGACGAGGTGTGCCTACCTGCCCTACGTCTCGCCGAGATTGATCGGCAGCAGGGGAAACTGGGGCCCGACAGCAGTAAGATTGTCGCCGAAGTGGCGCTAACGGTCGTACGCGAGCTTGGTGAACCAAAACGCGACCAGGAAGACACGCCCACCAAGGACACAGGCAACAAGACTCGCACGTCCGCTTGGCAAGCCAGTCCGGTCCTGTGCATAGCTGGTCGCGGCGCGCATGACAGCGTCGTGTCCTCGATGCTCGTGCAACTGCTGGATCAGCGCGGGATTGCCGCGGGGTCGATGCCGGCATCGACCCTTGCACCGGATGCGATCGGCAAGCTGGAACTCGCCGGCGTCGAGGTCTTGGTTCTATCGTTCTTGCACCCGGCACCGCAAACTTACGCGCGCTACGCCTGCCGCCGGCTACGTCGGCGTGCGCCGTACGTCAAACTACTGGTCGGCTGCTGGAATTTGCCGTTGGCATCTGATCCGTTGGAAGCGGTTGTCGAAGGAATGGGTGCAGACGCGATAGAGGTCCGCATCGGCGATGCCATTGCGCGGATAGAACGCTTTGGAGGCGGGAAGATCGATGCTGAAATGACGGCTCCTTCCATTCCGACCAACGAGGCCGCGCGACTAGGCGCGCTTCATAGCAGTGGCCTGTTGGAATCTCGACGCGGCGGTCACCTCGATCGAATTGCAAACAAAATAGCGGAAGCATTTGAAACGCCAATCGCCCTGGTCACACTCGTCGATGAAAGTTGCCAGATATGGAAGGGTGCGGTGGGCCTGCCGGACGATCTCCAGGCATCCCGCCAAGCCGCCCGCGAAACGTCCATTTGCGGTCATGTCGTCGCCGACAACAACACCTTGGTCATCGAAGACACGGCACGCGACCCGCGCTTTGCCAACAACCCTTTTCTCCGAGAGCACAAAGTTCGCTTTTATGCGGGCGCGCCGCTCCGAACGGCGCAAGGCCATGTGGTCGGGTCATTATGCGTGATCGACACAAAACCGCGAAAACTGACCGGTCGCGATGTGAAGTTTTTGGAGTTGATCGCGGACGAGCTAATGGCCGATATCGGTCGGCGGGACGACGACCCTGGCACCTCGCGTCGCGGACCAACCCTCGTCGGAGTCACGCGCTAGAGGTCCGCGTTCAGCCACGCTTCGTGCTGCCATCCGTAGCTTTTATTTGGGTCGGCGTCAGGAACTGCGATCCACTCCGTACCGTTGTCCTAGTCAACCAGGAGATATCCAATGACCTATCAGAATGATCCAAAAACCAACCGACCCATCAATCGCGGAACACGTGCGGATAACAACAATTACACCGGGTGGATTATCGGCGGCGTAGCGGTTGCCGCCTTGATTGTAAGCATTTTTGTGTGGACAGGCCGGACCAACATGTCGAATACGGCTGCGAAGACCGAACTAATCCCCCCGCAAGCAACTGCCCCGGTCAATCCTACGTCGCCGCCATCAATGACTGGCTCCGCTTTGCCTTCGGCGCCGGCCCCTCGTTAGCAATGGCCTATACGTTGATTGGTCTTATGCCGAGTGTCCAAACTCGGCCTCACTCCAATGCAGCGTCTTGAACGAACGACGCCGTGGCAAATGGATTCTTCCAGGGCAAAGTGCCTGTGAAGTCTCGGACGCTAGTGGCGCAGCCTAGGTCGTCTTCTCGCAGGGCGATGCTGCCGAGGTGGTTTTTTACATTTTGAAGGGCAAAGTAAAAATTGCGGTTATTTCTAGCCGAGGGAAAGAAGCTGTTATTGGAATTCTGGATAGCGGGAGCTTTTTCGGCGAGGGATGCCTGATCGCTCAGGCGGTTCGCCTTTCATCGGCTATTGCCATCGTTGACACCACAATACTTCGCATTGATAAGTCGCAAATGATGCAGTTACTCCAGACTGAGCCAACGTTTGGCGAGTTTGTTGTGAAGTTTCTTTTGGCTCGCAACAGTCGAATAGAGGACGACTTACTGGATCAATTGCTTAACTCAAGCGAGAAGCGCTTGGCGCGAGCGCTTCTATTACTGGCGAATTTTGGTACGAACAACGGGCCGCAGCCGATTGCAGGGAAGATCGACCAAGCAATACTAGCCGAGATGATCGGCACAACCCGGTCTCGCGTAAGTTTTTTTGAATAAGTTCAGAAAATTAGGCTTCATCGATTACAACGGCATCCTGCAAGGTTGGGAACTCTAAGGCGCGCAGAGCCGCGTCTGTTCAATATTGACCAGACGCGCGGGGCAACTTGTGGTCGAGTAATCACTTACCAATTATGAGTAGCGTACTCGCAGAGATTCGATGCGTGATATTTGCACCGCAGTGCCGGTTGTCGATCTGCCTCCCGCTGCCAGGTTGGCCTTAGCGCCTATCGATGCATTTTGTGAAGAGTGGCGTTTACCGGAGACGCTTGCGCAAGTGCTGCAGGCAGTACCGACTGCAATTTACACAACGGATGCCCGGGGGCGGATCACGTTTTACAATGCGGCCGCAATAAAGCTTTGGGGCTGCTCGCCTGAACTTGGACGAAGCGAGTTCTGCGGCTCGTGGCGCCTGTTCTGGCCTGACGGGCGGTCATTGCCGCATGACCAATGCCCGATGGCCGTAGCATTAAGAACGGGCGAACCGAACACCGCAGAGGGGATTGCAGAGAGGTGCGATGGCTCTCGAGTGGTGTTTATAGCATACGCGACGCCGTTGCGGAATACCTCGGGAGAAGTGATCGGAGCCGTCAATACGCTGGTCGACATCACCGAGCGCAAACGCGAGGAAGTGCTCGGTGACTGCCAGCGGCTGACGCTTCACATGCTTGCGCAGGGCGCGCCTCTCAAAGACCTGCTCGAGCATGTGATCGAGGTTATGGAACGACACGCGCACGTGCCAGTGCTCGGTTCAATCCTGATCCTCGACGAGTCGCGGAATCGTTTTGAACGCGGAATAGGCAAGAGTCTGCCGGATGGGTTTAACGCAGCGATGGAGTGCGTGGCTGCAAATTCATCTATCGGTTTCTGTCATACCGCCCAGCATTGCGAAACGATTGTGGTTTCCGATTTTGAGTCTGATCCCGCATGGGCTGCATTTGCAAAGTTTCTAAGGCCGTTCGGGATTCGTGCCGGGTGGTCCACACCAATTCTCGGGTCTGGAGGCGAAGTCCTCGGTACGTTTGCCAACTATTACCGGAAGCCGTGTCATCCGACCCCGCAAGACTTGGAATGGGTCGATATGATCAAACGCATCGCAGTCCTAGCCATTGAACGCAAACGTGTCGAGCAAGCCAAACAGCAGCTCGTTTCTATTGTCGAATCGGCAGAGGACGCCATCGTCAGCAAAAATCTGGATGGAATCATCATTACATGGAATCCGGCAGCGGAGCGGATGTTCGGCTACAAGAAGGAAGAAATTGTCGGCAGGCCAATCACGGTTCTCATTCCGGCTGGCCAACGTGATGAAGAGCCGGAAATACTACGACGCGTCAAAAATGGTGAGCGCATTGAACACTACGAAACAACACGACAACGCAAAGATGGAAGCTTGATTGAGATTTCACTGACGGTTTCGCCGATCAGAAATACTGAAGGCGCTGTAGTTGGCGCATCGAAAATCGTGAGAGACATTACCGAGCGAAGGCAAAGCCAGCTACAACAGGCTCTCCTTCTGCGGGAGATGAGCCATCGCGTTAAAAATCTGTTCACTGTCGTGAGCAGTTTGGTGACGCTTTGCGCACGCTCAGCGCGAACTCCGATGGAGATGGCCCACGCGTTGCGCGGAAGGTTGGCAGCATTAGCAATTGCTCACGGCCTTACTCGCGGTGGACTGATCGAGCAGGGATGTCAGGACAGCCAAGCCGCGACGTTAGATTCGCTCATTCGGACGATTTTTTCACCGTACGTGAACGGAAGGGAATGCCTCGCAATCTGTTGTCCTGATGTGTCAGTGGGTCCGAACGCTGTGACAGGCGTGGCGATGGTCTTGCACGAGTTTGCCACAAACGCCGTCAAATATGGAGCACTCTCGCGCCCAGAGGGTTTCGTCAGCATCGACGGAGCAGTCGCAAATGGCATGCTGGCGCTGAAATGGGAGGAACGCGACGGGCCGCGACTTAGCCGATCGCCTGATCATCAGGGATTTGGCGGCATGCTCGCCAGTCGGATCATCGAAGGCCAATTTGAAGGCCAGCTTGCATATGACTGGACGCCGAATGGCCTGGTCATCAGCTTGTCAATCCCCATGACGCGTCTCGTGAAATAGCCGTTAGCTGGAGTTACGAGGCGGCTGTCCGCATAATTATCAGCTGCGAAGAATTCGTTAGCATCAGGTGGCAGCCTGTTCAAAGAGCCGCTTTTCGAGAGATAGCTGTCACCACAGCCTTTCGCAAGGAATTCATCGCGAAAGGTTTGCCTAATACGGAATAGTCAGCAGGTCGGTGGGGAGCGCAGCCGCGCCATACCGGTGCTGCTGACAAAAGGAACTCCCCGGTCGCTTAGAGCGCGAGCGGAACTACAGGTTGGCCATCAAGGTTGACATCGAGAACAGCATGCTTCGATCAGCAAGGCTACTCCCCCTTCATCCTCAAAAACCAGCACCCTCACGCCGGAAAGATCGATCACGCTCGTCTTTCGAGTCTGGTGGCTGCAATCATCATGCGGCATTGGCCCCCATCGAATTGGAATACGAGGTCCACTTCTCCGTCCTGGTCTTGCTCAATGCAGCGCTCAATCAAACGGATGCCGAAGCCCCGCCGTGTCGGCGGCTCGACCGATGGACCGCTCGTTCCTTCCATTCAAAATCGAGATACGTCTGTCCTGCATCTTCACACAAGGTCCCACCATTCGAAAGTGCTCGCGCGGATTCCCAAGAGAAGAGCGAACCCGTGAGCGACGTCGATATCGCAGTCGTGGATGGTCCAAAAGCGCTTGACTCCAACCGGCCGATTAGAGAGGCGGACATCGTCCTCGGTACGGCTCGCGGGAAAGCCATAGGACGATGACACGTCCAGAAGTGTGGACGATGTTTTTCTCTAGCACCGACATTCGACCAAAATCGCCTCAACGGGTAAAAAGTGAGCAAGATTCGTCAACGCCTTTATGACCCACAATGTTCCCGTCCTTTTTATTTTAGGGAACGGTCACGTTTCGTTGCCTCCCTTTCGACTGTGGCCTATGTTTAGTCAACAGTGCTCTGTGCAGTGTTTGGTGTCTCGCATGGCAGAAGAGGTCAAAGAACGCGGCCGCGTCGCCGCTTCCCGGCTTGCCGATCCGATCGCAAAGCGAGCAAGCTCGATATGCGTTGCTGAAGACAATTTTTTCCACGAACTCGTCAATGCGCTTCCTGCCGCGATTTATACAACCGACGCTGAGGGGAGGATCACATATTTTAACGAGGCCGCAGTTGAACTTTGGGGGCATCGTCCGGAGTTGGGCCGGAGTGAGTGGTGCGGATCATGGAAATTGTTTTGGCCAGATGGCCGCCGCATGCCTCACGACCAGTGCCCGATGGCTGTTGCTGTAAAGGAACGGCGGTCAGTTCGCGGGCTGGATGCGGTATCGGAGCGTCCAGACGGAACTCGTATTCCTTTTATTCCCTTCCCAACACCGATTTTCAATTCGGACGGACAATTCGTCGGCGCGGTCAACTTGCTGGTAGACATATCTGAACGCAAGCTCGCGGAAGATGCCATGTATCGGCTTGCCGCAATTGTTGAAACGTCAGACGATGCAATAGTAGCCAAGAATCTTCAAGGCATCATCACAAACTGGAATAAGGGTGCAGAGCGGATTTTTGGCTACTTAGCTGAAGAGATTGTCGGAAAATCGATCAAGGTGCTGATTCCTCCAGAGTACCAAAGCGAAGAGGACACGATTCTTGAACGCTTGCGACGCGGAGAACGGATCGATCATTACGAAACTGTGCGGCAACGCAAGCACGGCGATCTTTTCGATGTTTCGCTGACTATTTCCCCGATCAAAGATGCAAACGGTCATATAATTGGCGCTTCGAAGATCGCACGTGACATCACCGAGCGTAAGAGATTTGAAAAGCAGTTGGCGCTACTGGGGCGTGAGGCGGAACATCGCTCTAAAAATATCTTGGCAACTGTGCAAGCCGCTGTTCATCTTACACGAGCCGATAGCGTGGATGGGTTCAAAAGCATAATTGGGGGGCGCATCCAGGCGCTCGCTAACGTGAACACACTTTTTGCGCAGTCCCGCTGGACCGGCGCCGATTTGCGAACTTTGATCGAACATGAGCTTGCTGCATTCTCACAGGGCGGTAATGCACGCGTTTATGTCGATGGGCCGAATTTAATCTTAGAGCCCGATGCTGCTCAGGCCATCGCGGTTTCTGTCCACGAGCTCACCACAAATGCGGCGAAGTACGGTGCTTTGTCATCTTCGGACGGCCGCATCAACGTAGTGTGGTCACAGTCCGCTGGAGAACTGACAATTCATTGGGTCGAAACCGGCGCCCCGACCGTTGCGGCTCCAAATCGCAAAGGCTTCGGCACGACTATTATAGAGCGCATGATGCAAGACAGAGTGAACGGGACCGTAAAGTTCGATTGGCGCGACACCGGCCTCTGTTGCACACTCGTTCTACAAAGTGATTTCCACCTAATCTAGCGTGCCGAGGCGCTCCCAGCCGGCTACGAATCCACGCCAGGCTTCGCCGTAG
>Ga0134128_10006679_pt1 | contig 13977 bp, 11 predicted proteins | sample KB31754_FD_96462 | JGI IMG/M metagenome (GOLD analysis project Ga0134128, IMG submission 96462) | Terrestrial soil microbial communities with excess Nitrogen fertilizer from Kellogg Biological Station, Michigan, USA - KB3-175-4 | ecosystem: Environmental > Terrestrial > Soil > Unclassified ... | reverse complement strand
GGCGATCCGCCGCCGGTGGAGGAAGTTTGGGGTGAGCTCGCGCAGGAGCTGGCGCCACGTGACATCGCAGCCATGCAGCCGCTCGGCCCGATGTACATCGAGCACTGGGACTGCGACTGGAAGATCGCGATGGACAACTACCTCGAGTCGTATCACGTGCCCATCGGCCATCCGGGGCTCTTTCGCATGTTCACTCCCGACTACGAGGATCAGGTGCTCCTGCCGAGCGGCGTGGCGCGCGGTGTCAGCCGCATGCGCGAGCGGCCCTCGAGCCGCTGGAGCGAGCGGTTCTACCAGAGCCTCGTGGTGCCGACCGCCGCGGACGTTCCCGAGGAGCAGCGGCGGCGCTGGAGCTTCTACAGCATGCTGCCCAACTTGGGGCTCGATGTCTTTCCCGAGCAGATGGATTTCTTCCAGGTGCTGCCGCGTGGTCCCGGCAAATGCACCATCCGCGGCGGCTCCTTCGCGCACCCGGACTCGCGGCGCGAGATGCGGGTGCTGCGTTATCTCGCCGCCCGCATCAACAGGCAGGTCCAGCGGGAGGACGAATTCCTCTGCACGCGAGTGCAGCGCGGGCTCGGCTCGCGCTCCTATGAGCCCGGGCCTCTGTCGCAGCTCGAGAGCTGCATGCTTCAGTTCCACGATCTGCTGCGCAGCCGCATTCCCGAGGCGCAGGAGCCGCAGGCGCCGGCGCGATTCGCCTAAGGCAGCGTGTCGCTCGCCTGCGCAAGAAGCGGCAGCAGCGTGGCGATCGAGCGCCTGAACTGCGCCAGCGCGGCCGGAATGGGTGCGCTCGCGTGCGCCTGCGGGGACGATTGCTCGAGCGCCTGCTGGGTCGACTCCGCCCGAGCGATCTGCCGGCCGAGCGACGGGCTCGTAGCACCGCGGCCGAAGGCCGCCTGCCGACCCGCGCCACGCGCCGGCCGCAGCTCGAAGCGGACGAGGCGGGAGCGGTCCGGCGCCTCCGGCACGACCCGTAGGATCTGCGCACCCCCCGCGCCGAGGTCGAGCAGTTGATTGGGGGTGAGGAAATATCGCCGCGGCGAATCACTCCCGAGCCATTGCTCGACCACGACCTTCCAGTTGGCCGCTACGCTCATCTCCTCCACCCGCCCCGGCCGCAGGTCCGGCCATTCGGTCGGCCAGCCGGCGGGCGCCTCGCCCCCGGGCCGGCGGGAGCGAGCCAGTACGAACGGGCCCTCTTGTGTCATCTCGAGCGAAGTCAGGTCGCCGGGGGCAGCGCCCTGGAGTACATGCGACAGATCGTGGACAACGTACTGAGGCTTGCCGGCCGCTGCCCGACCCTTACGCTCCGCGGGGACCGTGTAGCCCACAACTTGCCAAGCTGGCCCCAACAGGCGCTCGCGCTCGAGAGCGAGGAGCGGTCCGCTCGCGTACGCCCACGCCGGCAGCAGCCCTGCGGCCGATGGCGCGCCCGAGCCGAATCTGCCCGGGAACACCGAGCGCAGATAGGCGAGCGATCGAGCGCGCGCGGCGGCGCGATCGATGCTCTCTTCGCTCTGGAAGGCGAACCCCTGCCACAGCACCTCGAGCACGCCGATGAGGCCGAGCGCGATGCCGTCGGCATCGAGGTGCCGTGCGCCGGTCTCGGCGATCATTCGTTCCATGAGCTGGCGTACCAGCACCGCGAAGTCCTCGTCATTCTTGCCGCAGATGTCGAGGTATTCCTGGCGCGAGCTCGCCTCGCCCCAGAACGAGTACCACACCGACACCTTGCGGGCGCTCGCGAGCTGCGGATCGAGATAGAGATCCACGAGAAGCTCGAGCGCGCGCACCGGGGAATCCATGAGGCGCGCCACCGGCCGCAGTACCCGTTCCTCGAATTCCGCCGCCAGGTATCCGAGGGAGGCCACCAGCATGGCGTCCTTGGAATCGAAGTAGAAGCGTACGATTCCGGGCGAGAGGTCGGCAATGGCGACTACCTTCTCGACTGTCGTGCGCGAGGGCCCATAGAGGTGGAGAGCCGCGATGCAGGCATCGATCAGCCGCTGTCGCTGCCGGGAGCCGCGCGCACGGCTGCCGCCCGGCTCGGCCCCGGCGGCTGCTGCGGCGGCGGATTTACGTTGGGTTGACACAGTGCTGAGTTTAGCCTGCACTATGGGCGAAGGGGGCGATGATTAGCACGACTACCCTCAACCGCTCGGGCACTGCGTGGCGCTGGTTCATCATCCTGCCGCCGCTCCTCTTCCTGCTGGTCTTCTTCCTGGTACCGTTCTTCTTCACCCTGAAGATCAGCTTTGCCGAGTCGGTGATCCGGATTCCGCCCTTCACGGACATCCTGACGCGCACCCCGGACCATCACCTGCGACTCAGTTTGAGTCTCTCGAGCTTCCGCTATCTCTTCACCGATGAGCTCTACGGGCTCGCCTACCTCTTCTCGCTGCGCACCGCATTCCTCTCGACGCTCATCTGTCTGCTGCTCGGCTACCCGATGGCGTACGCGATCGCACGGGCGCCGCGCACGGCCCAGAACATCCTGCTGCTCGTCGTCATCCTGCCCTTCTGGACGTCCTTCCTCCTGCGCGTGTACGCCCTCGAGGCGATCATCGACAATGACGGGCTGCTCAACACCGTGTTGCTGCGCCTCGGGCTCATCTCCCATCCGCTCCTCATCATGCGCACCAACCTCGCGATCTACATCGGCATCATCTATTCATACCTGCCCTTCATGGTGTTGCCGCTCTTCGCCACTCTGGAGAAGCTCGACCGGGGTCTGCTCGAGGCCGCGGCCGATCTCGGCAGCCCGCCCTGGCGGGCCTTTCTCGAAATCACGCTGCCGCTTTCCATGCCCGGGGTCATCGCCGGATCTTTGCTGGTATTCATCCCGGCGGTGGGCGAGTTCGTCATCCCCTCGCTCCTCGGCGGCCCCGGCAACCTCATGATCGGCCGGGTGCTGTGGGATGAGTTCTTCGGCAATCACGACTGGCCGGTCGCCGCGGCCGTGGCGATCGCCTTCCTGGTGCTGCTCGTGGGTCCGATCGCGATCTACCAGCACGTGAGCGGCCGGCAGCTCGAGACCTGAGGGCCATGGAACAACGCTATCCGCCGCTGCTCGTCTCGATTCTCTGCATCGGCTTCGCGGTGCTGTACCTCCCCATCCTGGTGCTCATCGGCTACTCGTTCAATGCCTCGCCGCTGATCAGCATCTGGGGAGGACTCTCCACCGCCTGGTATGTGAAGCTCCTGCACAACCGCGAGTTGCTCGATGCCGCCCTCCTGTCGCTCGAAGTGGCGATCACCGCTTCCACGGCCGCGGTGGTCCTCGGGACGCTGGCGGCGATCGCACTCGTGCGCTTCGCCACGTTTCCGGGCCGGCTGCTGCTCACCGGCATGGTCACCGCGCCGCTCGTCATGCCCGAGGTCATCACGGGCACCACCCAGCTCCTGCTCTTCGTCTCGCTGCTGCAGACGTTCTCCTGGCCGCATCGAGGCTTTCTCACGGTCGTGCTCGCCCACGTCACGTTTTGCATTGCGTACGTGACCGTTACCGTTCAGTCGCGCCTGCAGGGCGCCGACCGCTCGCTGGAGGAGGCGGCACAGGATCTCGGCGCCGGCCCGACCCGCGCCTTCCTCGAGATCACTTTGCCGCTCATCTCGCCCGCCATCGTCTCGAGCTGGCTCCTCTCCTTCACGCTCTCGCTCGACGACCTCGTCATCTCGAGCTTCGTCACCGGCCCGGGGGCCACTACGCTGCCGATGCTGATCTACTCCAAGGTGAAGCTCGGTGTCAGCCCGGATATCAACGCACTCGCCAGCCTGATCATCGGCATCGTTGGAGGCTGTGTCGTCTTCGCCGGCTGGCTCATGCGCCGCACCGACCGGCGGCGCGAGCTCGAGATGCGCATGGCGCTCAGATCCCCGTCTTGACCTTCATCCAGACGCGCGTGCGCAACCGCTCGAGCTGCGCCGATACTTCCTTCGAGCCGTACAGCCTCGCCTCCACCTCCGGTGTCGGATAGATGGCGGGGTTGTTGAGGATCTCCGGATCGACGAACCGCGCGGCCGCGAGATTGTCGTTGCCGTAGTCGATCTGGTTGGTGACCGCGGCGATGACCTTGGGCTCCATGAGGTAATTCAGCCATTGGAGCGCCGCCCGTGGGTGCGGCGCGTCCGCCGGTATCAGCCAGGCGTCGAACGACAGGCCGGCGCCCTCTCGCGGGACCGTGAAGGAGAGATTCACGCGGCGGCCGGCGGCGCGGGCCCGCCCTTCCGCCACGGCGTAGTCTCCCGACCAGGACATGGAGATGCAGAAGTCCCCATTGATGAGTCCGTTCATGTATTCCTCCGAGTCGAACGCGCGGATGTACGGGCGCACGGCAAGGAGCAGCTTCTCGGCCTTGAGGTAGTCTTCGGGGCGGGTGGTGTTGGGATCGATGTGCAGATAATTCAGGGCCAGTTGCAGCACGTCCTCGGCCGAGTCGAGGAAGGACACGCCACAGCCGGCGAAGCGCGAGATCACCTTCGGGTCGAAGATCATATCGAGACTGTCGACGGGGGCATCGGGCATGCGGGCGCGGATGGCGTCGACGTTGTAGGCGAAGCCGTTCACGTGGCGCATGTAGGGGACGGCGTAGCGGTTGCCGGGATCTGCCCAGGCCATCATGGCCAGTACGTGTGGATCCAGGTTGTTCCAGTGAGTGAGCTTGGTGCGGTCCAGGGGCTGGTAGACGCCGGCCTGGATCTGGCGGGCGAAGAAGTCCGATGAGGTGGTGACGGCATCGTAGCCCGAGTCGCCTGCGAGGAGCTTCGCTTCCAGGCCCTCATCCGAGTCGTAGGTGTCGTAGACGACGCGGATGCCGGTTTGGGCTTCGAAATTCTTTACCGTGTCTTTGCCGATGTAGTCGGCCCAGTTGTAAAGGTAAAGGACTCGTTCGGGTGCTTTGGTGGACGCGTGTCGAGTGCACGCGGCTAGCGAGAAGAGCGCGACGAGGAATACGGCGGGGGCTCCCATGGAAGAGTATTTCCCGGGCCGCCGTAAATACGTCCATGTAGGCTGCCGGAAAAACGTCCTGTTTTTCAGGCCCCGGGAAATACTCTTCCACGCGAGTCCCCGTTGAACGGGTTCGCTCTCCACGATCGCGTGCTCTACAGCTTTATCATGATGTGGCGGGCGATCGTGTAGTCGTCGAGCGCGAATACGGACAGGTCCTTGCCGTAGCCGGAGCGCTTGAAGCCTCCATGGGGCATTTCGCTGATGGTGGCAAAATGAGTGTTGATCCAGGTGACGCCGTATTGCAGGCGGGCGGCTACCTGCATGGCACGGCTGACATCGCGCGTCCAGATCGAGGAGGCCAGGCCATATTCGGAGTCATTGGCCCACTGGATGGCTTCCTCGGGGTCGGTGAAGCGCGTGATCGAGACGACAGGGCCGAAGACCTCGCGTTGCACTATCTCATCGGGCTGGCGGGCGCCCGCGATTATGGTGGGCTCGTAGAAGAAGCCGCTTCCGGTGCGGGCGCGGCCGCCGGTGGTGATCTCGATGTGAGGAAGGGCTGCGGCGCGCTCTACGAAGTCGGCGACACGGTTGCGTTGCGAGGAGGAGATCAAGGGACCCATTTCCACGCCTGACTCACGCTGGGTGCCGAGCTTGATGCCGGCTACGGCGCTCGTGAGGTCGGCTACCAGGCGGTCGTGAATCCCGGCGCCGGCGTACAAGCGGCATGCCGCGGTGCAGTCCTGGCCCGCGTTGTAGTACCCGAAGGTACGGATACCGGCGATGACGGCTTCGAGATCCGCGTCGTCGAAGACCAGCACGGGGGCCTTGCCGCCGAGCTCGAGGTGGGTGCGCTTGAGGTTGCCGGCTGCGGCCGCCAGCACTTTCTGGCCGGTCGACACGTCGCCGGTCAGGGAAACCATGCGCACGCGCGGATGTGAGACCAGCATCCTGCCCACAGGCTCGCCGCGACCGCAGATGATGTTGACCACGCCCGGCGGCAGCAGTTCGGCGAAAGCCTGGGCGAGCTTCAGTGCCGTAAGCGGCGTCTGTTCGGAAGGCTTCAGCACCACTGTGTTACCGGCCGCGAGGGCGGGCGCGAGCTTCCACGCGGCCATCATCAATGGATAGTTCCACGGCGCAATCGACGCCACGACGCCGACGGGGTCGCGACGAATGAGACTGGTGTGGCCCGGCAGGTACTCGCCGGCCACGGGCCCCACGGAAGTGCGGCACGCGCCCGCGAAGAAGCGGAACACATCCGCGATGGCGGGCATCTCATCGGACATCATCGCCGCGAGCGGCTTGCCGGTGTTCTGCGACTCCAGCGCGGCATAGTCGGCCGCCTCCCTCTCCAGCAGGTCCGCGATGCGCAGCAGCGGGACGGTCCGGTCCTTCGGCGCGGTGGCTGCCCACGCGGCAAAGGCGCGCTCGGCGGCTGCCACCGCCATGTCCACCTGCTCGGGGGTGGCTGCGCACACGGCCGCGATCGGCGCGCCCGTCGCGGGGTCCACGATCTCTTCCTGCGGTCCGTGCCCGGTGAGGAGCCGGCCATCAATCAACATCTGCGTCTGCATGATCGCCTCCGGTCCGGCGCGGCCGCTGCACCCGCGGCCGGCGCTTGCGGCCACTGCTGGTTTATTTTATTATCACAATCATAATATCAAAACGCGCGCGAGCAGGCACATGAATCCCGACGTCATCATCACGTGTGCGGTCACCGGGGATGATACCAAGGTCACCCGCAATCCCCACTGCCCCATCAGCCCCGCGCAGATCGCCGATTCGGCGCTCGCTGCGGCGCGTGCCGGCGCCGCCATCGTCCATATCCATGTGCGTGACCCGGAGACCGGCGCCTTCAGTATGGCCACCCGCCACTACCGCGAGGTCGTCAAGCGGATCCGCGAAAGCGGCGTCGACGTCATCGTCAATCTCACCTGCGGCATGGGTGGCTACATCTGCGTGGGCGAACACGGGCTCGAGGACACGCCCGCACCGGGCACCGACTTCGTCAGCCAGGAGGAGCGGATGCGCCACGTCATCGAGCTGTGCCAGGAAGGGCTCTATCGCCCCGACATCGCCACGCTCGATTGCGGCAGCCTCAACTTCGGCGACGACAACCGCGCTTATGTCTCGACGCCCAACTATTTGCGTCGCGGCGCCGGCATCCTGCGCGACCTCGGCGTCAAACCGGAGCTCGAGGTATTCGACACCGGCAACCTGTGGTTCGTCAGGCAACTGATCAAGGAAGAGCTCATTCCGGCCCCGGCCCTCATCCAGCTCTGCACCGGGATACCCTACGGCGTGCCGGCCGATACGGGACACCTGCTCGCGATGGTGAATACACTGCCGGCGGATTGTGTGTGGACGTCTTTCGCCATCGGGCGCATGCAGATGCCATGGGTCGCACAGTCGATATTGCTCGGCGGCAACGTGCGCGTCGGGTTGGAGGACAACCTGTACCTGAGCCGCGGGGTCTACGCGAGCAACGCACAGCTGGTCGAGAAGGCACGCACGATCATCGAAGCAATGGGGGCGCGAGTTCTCACTCCCGCTCAGGCTCGGGAGCGGTTGAAGCTGCGCTGAGCGGGGCATAGAGACTGACGGGGGGCCCGTGAGCGGACACACTATCTACCGCACCTCGATTGCACCGGAGTGGATCGACTACAACGGACACGTCCGGGATGCCTACTACGCGCTCATCGTCAGCTACGCAGTGGATAGCATGATGGATGGCATCGGGTTGGATGCGCGCTACCGGGAGCAATCCGGCTGCACTCTCTATACCGTAGAGATGCACACACACTATCTGCGAGAGATCGGCGCCAAGGACAGCGTGGAAGTGCGGGCCAGAATCCTCGGCGCGGACGCGAAACGGATCCACGCCGCCTTGGAGTTGGTTTGCACCGGCAGCGACGAGACGGCTGCCACGTGTGAAGTGATGCTGCTGCACGTTCGTCAGGCCCCAACCGTGCGCACGGCGCCCTTCCCGAAGCAGGTTGCGGCAGCAATCGCCGAGCTGCAGCACGCTACTTCTGCCATGTCCGCCGCCGGGCCCGGCTCCCGTCGTATGGAAGTGGTCAGCCGATAACGTATGCGGGCCGAGGAACTCAAGGGCGCCGCAGCCCTGCAGCGACTCCTGGCGCCGCGTCACATCGCCCTGATCGGCGGTCAGTGGGCAGATGCCGCTGCGGCAGCGGCGCACGCCATCGGCTACACCGGCCAAGTCTGGCGCGTTCACCCGAGCCGGCCGTCGCGCGCTGAGAGCCGCTACTTCCGCTCCGTCGACGAGCTCCCTGAGGCACCGGACGCGGCGTTCATCGCAGCCCCCAATCACGAAGCCCCGGCGATCGCGGCCGCTCTGGCGCGCCGCGGCGCAGGTGGCTTCGTCTGCTTCGCCGCCGGCTTCTCCGAGACCGGCACGCCCGAAGGGCAGCGTCTCGCCGCCGCGCTCGAGAGCGCAGCGGGCCCCCTGCCCTTTTTCGGTCCCAACTGCTATGGCTTCATCAATCTCTTCGATGGCGCCGCGCTTTGGCCCGATCAGGTGGTCGGCGGCAGACCCACGCGGGGTGTGGCGCTCATCTGCCAGAGCGGCACCATCGCGCTCAATCTTCTCTTCAACCAGCGCTCCCTCCCCATCGGCTACCTCCTCACCACCGGCAATCAGACGTGCCTCGCGGTCGAAGACCTGATCGCCAGGCTGGTGGATGATCCGCGCGTCAGTGCGTTAGGCCTCTACATCGAAGGCATCAAGGATACCGCGAGCTTCGCACGCGCGGTTGCCAAGGCCCGGGCCGCGGGCAAGCCGATCGCGCTGGTCAAGGCGGGCCGCACGGAGGCGGCGGCGCGCACCGCACGCAGCCACACTGGCTCGCTCGCCGGAGCAGACGGTGCATTCGACGCCTTCTGCCGGCAAGCCGGAATTGCACGCTGCGATTCGCTCGCTACGCTCTGCGAGACCCTGAAGGTGTTGCATGCCGCGGGACCGCTGTCGGGCCGGCGGATGATCATCATGGGCGCATCCGGCGGCGACATGGCGATGACGGCCGATGCCGCAAGACATCTCGCGCTCGAATTTCCCCCGTTCTCGCCGGCAACGACCGCTCAGTTGGGCGATCTGCTGTCCGAGCGGGTGACGATCGCCAACCCCTTCGACTTCCACACCCATGTCTGGTTCGATCGGCCGCGCCTGCGCTCCCTCTTCTCCATCGTGAACGGTGCAGGCTACGACGCCGTCGGTCTCATGGTGGACTGCCCGCCGGAGGATCAGGCGGACCCGGCAAGCTATATCGCGGTCATCGACGAGTTCATCGCCGCTCACCAGGGCGCGCGCGCGTGCGCAGCGGTCATCAGCTCGCTGCCGGAATCGCTTTCTGCCAGCACCCGCTCCCGATGTCTCGATGCCGGGGTCGTGCCGCTGCAGGGCCAACGCGAGGCCTTGGAAGCGCTGGATCACGCGGCGGCCATCGGGATAGCCTGGTCTCGCGAGCCCACCGTGGCGCTCTGTCGGCCCGGCGTGGAGCGCGCGGGCCAGGCCGACGCGCACGCCGACGCTGAACCTGACGCCGAGCCCAGGCGCGGCAGAACCCTCCCTGAGCACGAGGGGAAGACGGCCCTCGCTGCTTACGGTGTGCCGGTACCGCGCTCGCGCATCGTCATCCCTGACAAGGCTGCGGACGCCGCCTGCGCGCTCGGATTTCCCGTAGTTCTCAAAGCCGCCGGCGCCTTCGAGCACAAGTCAGAGGTCGGCGGCGTCATTCTCGATGTGCGCACGGCGGCGGATGCTGCCGCCGCTGCGGAGCGGCTCTCGCGAATCTCCGGCACTCTCCTCGTCGAGGAGATGGTCACCGACACCGTCGCGGAAGTCCTGGTCGGCATCACGGTCGATCCGCACTTCGGAGTCCTGCTCGTGTTGGGCGCGGGCGGGGTGCTGACGGAGCTCCTGCAGGATACTGCGACTCTGTTGCCCCCCTTTACCCCCGCGGCCGTTCAGGCGGCGCTCGGCCGGCTCGGTATCGGCAGGCTCCTCAGCGGCTACCGGGGTCGGCCGCCCGGAGACCTGCCCTCGCTGGTGCAAGCGGTGTTGGCCTGCGCGCGCTACGCGGAGGAGAATGTGAGCCGATTGCTGGAGCTAGACCTCAATCCCGTGCTCGTACGTCCCGCTGGCCGCGGTGTCGTGGCCGTCGATGCGCTGGTTCGCCTTGCCGAGGAGCCTTGAGATGTCAGAAGTCAGTGAGCGCGCCGGAATCCGCACCCTCACCACGGGTGCTGTCCTCGAGGTGACCCTCGACCGGCCCAACGCCAACGCCATCGACCTCGCGGCGAGCCGCCGGCTGAATGAGGTCTTCACGGCCTTTCGCGACGACCCGGCGCTACGCGCCTGCATCGTCACCGGTGCAGGCGACCGCTTCTTCTCTCCCGGCTGGGACCTCAAGGCGGCTGCAGCCGGAGAGCGCTCGGACGAAGACTGGGGGAGCGGCGGCTTCGGCGGGCTCAATCACCCACGCAATCTCGACAAGCCGCTCATCGCCGCCGTCAACGGCATTGCCTGCGGCGGCGGCTTCGAGCTCGTGCTCGGCTGCGACATCATCGTCATGGAAGAGCACGCGCGGTTCGCACTGCCCGAGATCAATGTCGGTGTGCTGGCGGATGCCGGTACGATCAAGCTGCGGCGGCGCATTCCCTACCATGTGGCGGTGGAATTTCTCATGACCGGCCGTTGGATGGAGGCGGCCGAGGCGAAGCACTGGGGCCTCGCCAACCATGTCGTGCCGCAGGGTCAGGCCCTCGCGAAGGCTCGGGAGATCGCCGCGCAGCTCGCGGCCGGACCGCCCCTTCTCTTCCCCGCGATCAAACAGCTCCTGCGCCACTCGGAGATGATTCCCGAGCATCAGGCCTTCGAGCTGCACGACGGCCTCGATGCCGTGCAGCGCGTGATCCGCTCGGAAGACCTCAGGGAAGGTGCGCGTGCGTTTGCTGAGAAGCGCAAGCCGCAATGGAAGGGCCGCTAGGACCCTCGAGCGGCCGCTCCAGGCCCACATCGGCGAAGGCCGCCGCGCGCCGATCGGCCTCGAGGTCGATCGAGAGGCACGTCAGGAGGTAGATCCCGGCGGCAACGGGCAATCCCACCAACATGGACAGATCGACACCGCCGAGCGCGCGAGCCACCGGCCCGGTGTAGAGCCCGGTACTGAAGAAAGGGATCATCGCCGCGAACCCGGCGCCGTACGCCACCAGGCCCCGCCACTGCCAACGGCCGTACATGCCGCGCGGATTGAAGATCTCGCGCACCGAATAGTGTCCCTTGCGCACCCAATAGAAATCCACGAGGTTCACCGCCGTCCAGGGCGTGAAAAGATAGAGAAACAACAGCAGCAGATCGGAGAAGTGCGCCAGGAAATGGCTCGATGATGCGATTGCGATCGCGGTCGAAGCCGCCGCGGCGAGCGCCAGGGTCGCGGCGCGCCAGCCCACACCGCCTCTGACCGCCTTGAAGGTGTCGAGCACGCTGAGGAGCGTGAGCGAGCTGCCATAGAAGTTGAGTGTCGAGATGGTGACGAGGCCGAGGAGCGATCCGATCAGCAGTACCGGTCCGAATCCCGGCACGATGGCGCTCGCCGCATGCTCGAGGGCGGCGGGCAGCTCGAGCTTCGGAGCGGTCGCGGCGACGATGCTGCCCACCAGCATCATCCATGCTCCGCCCACCATCGAGCCGAAATAGGTCCACCAGAACGAGGCGCGAACGCTCGCCTCGCGGGGCAGGTACCGCGAATAATCCGACACGTAGATCGACCAGCTGAGCTGGTAGGAAGCGGCGGCGAAGACTTGTGCGAGAAAAGGAATGGCGTGAAAGGCCTTGAGATTCCACTCGGCGGCGGGAATGTCGAGAAATGCGGCGCCGAATGAGAACACCGTGAGCAGCGCGATCATCAGATACGCGACTGCGCGCTGCGCGGCGTGGATGAAATCGTATCCCATGAGGGCGAGGCCTGCGGCGAGCACCGCAAGGCCGATCATCACCGCATGCGCATCCACGACCCGCGAGCCAGCCAACTGCTGCAGTGCCTGCGCCGCCAGCACCTGGTTGAAAGAGGTGTAGCCGATGTAGGTGATGAGAGCGACGCCCCATACCAGCAGGGCCCCGAGATACCCGAATTGCGGCCGCGACTGGATCATCTGCGGCAGGCCCAGCTGCGGTCCCTGCGCCGAATGGAAGGCCATGAAGAAAGTGCCGATGGCACAACCAACCACTACGGCGATCGCGGTCCAGAGGAGATTGCCGCCGAGAGCGATTCCAAGCACGCCGACCGCGAGCGTGGCGAGATGGGCGTCGCCGGAAAACCATACGGGCCAGAGATGCCAGACCTTCCCGTGCCGCTCGGCAAGGGGCACGTAGTCGATCGAGCGCTTCTCCAGGAGCATGCCGCGGCCCACGGTTACCTCATCCGGCGAACCGGCTGCCCGTCAGCCCCCGAGCGGCCGCAGCAGCGCCCGCGAGATGATGTGGCGCTGCACCTCGCTCGTGCCGTCCCAGATGCGCTCAATGCGCGCGTCGCGCCAGATGCGCTCGAGCGGCATCTCGGTCATGAGGCCCATGCCGCCGTGGATCTGCAGCGCCTCGTCCGCGACCATCGCCAGCATCTCGGTCGCTTTTAATTTTGCGATCGCCATGTCCATGTCGGTGGCCGCATTCTGACCGAGCTTCCAGGCGGCTTCCAGCGTCAGGAGCTCCGCGGCACGCAGCTCCACAGCCATGTCCGCGAGCTTGAACCCTACCCCCTGGAACTTGCCGATCTGCTGCCCGAACTGCCTGCGGTCGACCGCCCACTGCTTGGCGAGCTCGAGCGCCCGTTCGGCACGCCCGAGGCAATTGGCCGCGACCTGCAGGCGCGTGGCGCCGAGCCAGGTGTTGGCCACCTCGAAGCCCTTGTGGACCTCGCCCAGCACCGCGGACTTCGGCAGCCGGCAGTCGGCGAACCTGAGAATGCTGTTGGTGTAACCCCGATGCGAGACGTTACGGTAGCCGGGTAGCACCTCGAAGCCGGCGGTACCCTTGTCGACGAGAAACGCCGTCATGAGGCGCCGGACGCCGCGCGGCGTCTGCTCCTCGCCCGAGGCGGCGAACAGAATCGCAAAATCGGCGTGGTCGGCGTGACTGATGAAGTGCTTGGTGCCGTTGATTACGAAGTCCCCGTCCTTGAGCACCGCAGTGGTCTTCATGCCGCGCAGGTCGGAGCCCGCCTGCGGCTCGCTCATCGCGAGGCACTCGACGCGTTCGCCGCGCACCGCCGGCTTGAGATACCTCTCGCGCTGCTCGCCTTCGCAGGCGAGCAGGATATTGGAGGGACGAGCGACGCAGGAATAGTGCAGCGCGTAGCTCGTGCGGCCGAGCTCCTTCTCGTAGAGCACCCAGGTGACCGGATCGAGGCCCGCGCCCCCCACCTCCGCCGGCATGTTGGCGGCATAGAGACCCGCATCGATCGCCTTCGCCTTGAGCTCACGCAGCAGGTCCTCGCGCAGGAGCCCCGCCTCTTCCACTTCCTGCTCGTGCGGCATGAGCTCGTGTTGCACGAAATCGCGCGTGGTCTTGACGATCAGCTGCTGCTCTTCGGTGAGTGAGAACTGCATCGGTACTCCTACTGGGCGGCAGCACGCTGCTTGCGCGGCTTTGCCGGAGCCACCGCCGCGTTGCTCGCCCACTCGCGCAGCATTGCGATCTGCAGCTGCATCTGCTCGATCTGTTTCTCCGCCGGCCAGTCGCCGCGGCTGGCCACGACGCTTGCCGTCAGGCCGTTCATGAACGTCATGACGGAACGCAGCACACACTCGCGAGCGTCCGCCTGCCACTGTGGCCATTCCGGCCAGGCGCGCGAGAGGCAGCGCTCGAAGAGCCGCTGATACTCGCGATGGACCCAGGCGCTGATGCGCTTCAGGCGCTTGTCGGCGCTGATCTGTCCCCAGAATGCGGTCCAGAAGGCGCACTCGATGTAGCGCTCCTCATCGACGGGCAATGTCTCCATGAG
>Ga0134128_10006678_pt1 | contig 13979 bp, 10 predicted proteins | sample KB31754_FD_96462 | JGI IMG/M metagenome (GOLD analysis project Ga0134128, IMG submission 96462) | Terrestrial soil microbial communities with excess Nitrogen fertilizer from Kellogg Biological Station, Michigan, USA - KB3-175-4 | ecosystem: Environmental > Terrestrial > Soil > Unclassified ... | reverse complement strand
TCAGCGCTACGGCACGGCTGAAGGACATTCCGGAAGAACTAAGCCGCCGGCAGCCTGCACCTAATGACTGGGCGCCGATTGAGATTCTCGGTCATTTAATCGATTCGGCGGCGAACAATCATCAACGATTCGTCCGCGCGCAATACACTGACGACCTGGTCTTTCCGGGCTACGATCAAGACGAATGGATCGGCGCGCAAAAGTATCGCGATGAGTCGTGGTCCAACGTCGTCCAGCTCTGGAGCGCTTACAATCTGCACCTCGTGCACGTAGCTTCGTTGATCCCGGAAGAAGTATTAACCAAATCGCGTTCGTCACACACATTGGATCAGATCGCGTTCAAGCTCGAGCTTGCGGGGAGTGAACCGGCCACGCTCGAAAAACTCATTCGTGATTATTTAGTTCATCTAAAGCATCACCTCAATCAGATCTTTGACGAAACAAAACAGCACTGAATAGGAGCTTCCAAATGGCGGAGTTAACATTCGAACAACTCAGACACAAAAACCTGACAGAGCTACGCGATATGGCCAAAGGCATTGAGCACGAGGCCGTGCAGGGTTATACGCAGCTTAATAAAGAGCACCTGGTGGTGGCGCTCGCCAAAGCGTTGGGCATCCAACACGAACATCACTCGGTCGTCGGTATCGACAAAGCCGGAATCAAAGCGCGAATCCGTGAACTAAAGACGCAACGAGCCGCGGCAATCGAAGCGCACGATCATGCTCAGCTCAAAGTGGTCCGGCGGACGATCCACCGTTTGAAGCGACAAATCCATAAGGCAACTGTCTAGTTGTACCTGGTACTTAGTGCTTGGTGCTTGGTTCTTCTTTCCTGTTATATTTAGCCCCGACAAACTAAGCACAAGTACAAAGCACTAAGCACAAATCTTCAAAAGTGAGGTAGCTCATGAAAAAGGCTATCAATCTGAACGTGAATGGTGTCTCTCATACCGATGAGGTCGAGCCACGCATGCTCCTCGTTCATTACCTGAGAGATGTTCTGGACCTTACCGGCACGCACGTCGGCTGCGAGACTTCCCTTTGCGGAGCTTGCACGGTGATGCTCGACGGACAAGCGGTGAAGTCGTGCACCGTGTTCGCCGTCCAGGCCGATGGCGCAACGGTGACGACGATTGAAGGGCTTGCCAAAAATGGCGAACTGCATCCGGTTCAGGAAGGTTTCTGGGAGAAACACGGATTGCAGTGCGGCTATTGCACGCCCGGCATGATCGTGACCGCAGCGCAGTTGCTCGACAGAAACCCCGATCCTTCGAGAGAAGAGATCTGCCACGGTCTCGAAGGCAATCTCTGTCGCTGCACCGGCTACCAGCACATCATCGAAGCGGTGCAATACGCTGCGAAGAAAGCAGGCCAGCGATGACTGAAAAATATGTAGGCAAACGCGTTAAGCGTACCGAGGATCCGCGTCTGATCCGCGGACTCGCACACTACGTCGACGACATCTCTTTGCCGAATACGCTTCATGTTGCCTTTGTTAGATCTTATTACGCGCATGCGAAGATCAACAGCATCGATACTTCGGCGGCACTCGCGGCTCCGGGCGTCGTGGCTGTTTACACAGGTAAAGACGTTGCCGATAAGGTCGGACCAGTGCCATGTGCCGGCGCCTTGCCTGATTTGAAAGTTCCCGATCATCGTGTACTGGCGAAGGACAAGGTTTATTTTGTGGGCCATCCCGTCGTCGCGATCGTAGCTAAGAATCGATATGCGGCGCAGGATGCCGTCGATTTGGTAGTAGTTGATTATGAGGAGCTGCCTGTCGTGACTGACGTCGAAGCGGCTGCTGCGGGTGGTCCAGTCATTCACGACGGCTTCAGTGACAACATTGCCTACCGGCTGACCTCGGGCGAAGGCGATATCGACGCTGCCTTCGCTGCCGCCGATCGCACTGTGAAACAGCGCGTGCTGCACAGACGACTCGCGCCAATCGCGATGGAGCCACGAGGTGTGCTCGCGCGTTATTTTCCCGGCGAGGAAGAGTTGACGATCTGGTCGTCAACACAGATTCCACACCTCATGCGCACGCAGGTGGCGCTCATGATCGGAATTCCCGAAAACAAGTTACGCGTGATCACGCCGGAAGTCGGTGGGGGTTTCGGATCCAAACTGAATGTTTACTCGGAAGAAGCGCTGCTCGGGTGGATTTCGATGCAACTCGGGAAACCAGTGAAGTGGATCGAGACGCGACGAGAAAACATTCAGGCGACGATTCACGGACGTGGCCAGGTCGGCGATGTCGAAGTCGCATTCAAAAACGACGGCACCCTGCTTGGTCTGCGCTACAGCGTCTTTGCAGATATGGGGGCTTACCACCAACTGCTTACGCCCGCGATTCCCACGCTCACGGGATTAATGCTTTCGGGCGCGTACAAGATCCCCGCGATTCAGATGAACATCACGGCGTGCTTCACGAACAAGATGGCCACGGACGCTTATCGCGGCGCCGGCCGTCCGGAAGCAACGTACATCGTAGAACGCGCCCTTGATCTTGTGGCAGCCGATTTAGGCGTGGATCCCGCGGAAGTTCGTCGCAAAAATTTCCCGGCGGCCGATGAGTTTCCATTTCATACGGCGACAGGTCTCGATTACGACAGTGGCGACTACGAAGCTGCTCTCAACAAGGCACAACACATCGTCGATTATGCGGCACTTCGCAAGGAACAGAAAAAAGCGCGCGACGAAGGGCGTTTGATCGGGATCGGCGTTTCAACTTACGTCGAGATCTGCGCGCTTGGTCCATCCCAGGCAATGCCTGCCGGTGGTTGGGAAAGCGCGACAGTTCGGATTGAGCCGACGGGGAAAGTGACGGTGTTAACTGGAGCCTCGCCACATGGCCAGGGACAGGAAACTTCGTTTGCACAGATCGCCGCGGATGAGCTCGGGGTCAACATTAACGATGTCACTGTGATCCACGGCGACACGGGAGTCGTTCAGTACGGCATCGGGACGTTTGGCAGTCGCGCAACCGCGGTCGGTGGCACTGCTGTCTACGTCGCGATTCAGAAGCTCAAGGAGAAGGCTCACAAGATCGCGACGCACATGCTTCAGGCAGATGCATCGCGCGTCTCGTTTGAAGGCGGAAAATATTCCCGAGAGGCCGCAGTAGCTGCCAGTGCCACCGGAACCTCGGAACCGGTCGTGCCGGTCGGTGAAGCACCCGCAGGCGCGTTGCCGGAACCGCAGACTGAAGGCAAATCGAGTTTGACGATTCAGGACATCGCGCTCGCCGCGCACCTCGCGAAAGAGTTGCCGCCCGACACGGAGCCGGGTCTTTCTGCAACCTACTTTTTCGAACCAAAGAACTTCACGTTCCCATTCGGCACGCACATCTGTGTCGTGGAAATCGATCGAGACACAGGCGACATCAAGTTCCTGCGATACGTCGCAGTTGACGATTGCGGCAAGGTGATCAATCCGCTGCTGGTTGACGGGCAGGTTCACGGGGGCATCGTGCAGTCAATCGGACAGGCAATGTACGAGGAGGTCGTGTATGACGAGCAGGGACAGTTAATCACCGGCACCCTAATGGATTATGCGGTTCCACGCGCGTCGCACGTTCCGAACTTTGAACTGGATCGGACAGAGACTCCATCGCCAGTAAATCCACTCGGTGTGAAAGGCGTCGGCGAAGCCGGTACGATCGGCGCCACTCCGGCAATTGTCGGTGCGATTGTCGATGCGTTGGCCCCCTTTGGAGTGAAGCATCTGGATATGCCGATCAAGCCTGAGAACGTATGGCGAATTATTAGCCACGGATGAGAAGGATCGTTGGAAGACAGGAGTAAAACGGATCAGAGGAGTAGAAAATGATTCCCGCACAATTTGATTACAAAGCGCCCGCGACTCTTGATGAGGCTGTGGCGCTTCTGAACAGCGATCTCGACGGTGCGAAGATCCTCGCCGGTGGTCACAGTTTGATTCCGGCGATGAAACTGCGGCTGGCCCAACCGCAATTGCTCGTGGACATCGCACGCATCAAATCGCTCGCATACATCCGCGAAGAGGGCGACCAGATTCTCATCGGCGCCACGACTACTCATTACCAGCTGGAGTCGTCTGATCTGCTGAAACAGATTTGTCCGCTTCTACCGGAATGCGCGAAAAGCATTGGCGATGTGCAGGTGCGAAACAAAGGGACGATTGGCGGCAGCATTGCTCACTCCGATCCGGCTGGTGACTGGCCGGCGGCAGTTCTCGCACTCGACGCCGATCTTGTTCTCGTTGGACCAAACGGCGAACGAACAGTAAAGGCTGAGAACTTCTTCGTCGATCTACTCACGACCGATCTTCAACCGGGCGAGATACTGCGCGAAATTCGCATCGCAAAGCCGAGTGGAAAGTTTGGTCAGGCTTATCAGAAGGTGCCTCATCCTGCTTCGGGGTTCGCTGTTGTGGGCGTCGCTGTTCATCTGGCGCTGAATGACGATGGCTCGTGTAAGTCGGCCGGCATCGGCGTCACCGGCGTCGGCGTTAAAGCTTATCGCGCGAGGGCTGTCGAAGCTGCACTAGCAGGAACAAACCTGGACGACAATGCCGCCAGCGCCGCAGTCGCACACGTTTGCGACGGAATCGATGCCAACGCGGATCTCTACGCTTCGAGCGACTATCGCTGCCACCTCGCTCAAGTGCACACGCGCCGCGGAATTCAAGCTGCGAAGGCTCGCGTGCAGTGAAACTGGAAGGCACTCAGGAACTCGACGCTCCTCGCGAACGCGTCTATCAATGCCTTATTAGTCCAGAGGTGTTGCAGCGCTGCATTCCCGGTTGCGAACGACTCGAACAAACTGCAGAGAATACATTTGCTGCGACGATCAGAACCGGTGTCGGTTCGATCAAGGGTGTCTTCAATGGGACTGCACGTCTCGAAGACATGCGCGAGCCGGAACATCTTCGCCTCGTCGTCGACGGCAAAGGCGCGCCCGGATTCCTCAAAGGCTCCGGTGATTTAGATCTCGCTCCCACCGAGACCGGGACAAAGGTCACTTACACGGCGGACGTGCAGGTCGGCGGAACGATCGCGAGCGTGGGCCAGCGGATGATTCAGGGGACTGCGAAGATGATGGCTACGCAGTTCTTCACGAGTTTGGCTGCAGAAGCAAAGACGGCGGTGGGCGAGCCACCGCCGCAACACGGCTTTTTTCGAACAGCCCTGAGGTGGTTCTCAGGGTTAGCCACAAGAGCAATCCACAGATTACGCAGATTCAATAAAAAATAATCTGTGTAATCTGTGGATAGTTTTATTCGGATTGGCGGCGCGCTTTGGCGATGAAGTCCTCGATATCGCTGATCTTTCGTGGCAGCGCTTCGCTCATCCAACGAACGCCGTCGGCCGTGATCACCATGTCGTCTTCTATCCGCACGCCCATGCCTTTGTATTTCTCAAACGCCGGACGAACCGCGGTCTTGAATTTCTCCCAGGCTTCCTCGTTCCAACCAAACGGCATCTGGTCCAATGCGTCGGGACGGATGTAAATTCCAGGTTCGTTCGTGAACACCGCACCGGGAACAAACTTTGCTGCACCACCAACGTCGTGAACGTTCATGCCCAGCCAGTGCGATGTTCCATGCATGAACCACACGCGATGCTGCTGTGAATTGACGTCCGTGATCAGTCCCAGTTTCAAAAGACCGTTTTTGATGACTTCAGTTCCGGCACGATTTACGTCTGACAACGTGGCGCCGGGCTTCGAAGCCTTTGCTACTGCTTCCTGTGCGTCGTAGACGATCTGGTAGACAGCCGCCTGAGCCGGAGTGAACTTGCCGTTGACCGGGAAAGTGCGCGTGATGTCAGCAGTGTAGTGATCGTATTCGGCGCCAACGTCCATCAGCAACAGATCTCCCTGCTTCACTGGTCCCTGCGACTCGACGTAGTGAAGAGTCGTTGCGTTTGGACCACAGCCCACAATATCCGGATATCCCCAGTTGTCTGCATTGCGGAGTTTGAAGGTGTACGCCATTACTGCATCGACTTCGTATTCCCACTTCGCTTCACCGGCAGCCGCCCATGCGCGCTGGTGTGCTTCGGTGCTGATGTCAATCGCGTGCTGCAGAAGACGCAATTCCATCGGCGACTTCGCGAGACGCATTTGAGTAAAGATGGGCCACGCATTCTTAACGCTGTAACCGGAAGCCGTACTCGCCCAGTCGGCAGCGAATCGCTGTTCCTGTTTATATTCGCGGCTTTCACCCTGGCCGGGCATTAGCATGAACAGGCCCGCTTCGCCCTTTGCTGCCGCATCGAACAACGCCGTGTAGCCGTTATCGTTGGTCAACGGCATGTCTTTCGGCAGATCCGACATGAAGATGTTTTCCGGCTTGGGACGATAGGGCTGGCGGTTGCGCAGAGCTTTGATGAACGGATCAAACTCGCTCACGTTCCAGATTTCTCTGATACCCGAAAGCTGGTTTGCTTCTTCAGCGCTGTACATGTGACCAGTCCACGTTTCCGCAGCCGGATTCCGTTTCGGCATGAAAAGAATCTCGCGCGTCTTGGTGTTACCCGGCAGCAGCACGAGTGTCGCGCTCTTCTGCTTCAGATTCGTGAGGTAGTAAAGATTGTTTTCCTGACGATAAGGATAGTCGACGTCGTTCGCATAAACGCGCGGTTCGGTGCTGAACAGGATCATGAACGACTGTGGTCCGACGCTTTGCGCCACTCGTTCGCGTCTCTGCATCAACTCAGCGACTCGCTCCTTGTCATCAAAGGCCGGCGCCGGCGGAGTGGCCCTGATGTTTGACGGAATGGATCTTTCACTCCCCGCCCGGACGGCCACGGCTGGGCTGAGCATCGCAAGCGAGATACAAAGCGCAAGCAGCGCAAAGAATACACGTGTAGTTATCGATTTCCTCATCTCAATTCTCCTCTTGGAATAGAACAAGCTCGCGAGCGACGCAGAAAAATATTTATGGTGATGGCAGTGGGGCCGGACGCGGCCGGACACGCGGGCGCGGCGGATTCAAAATGGTCCGCTTCCCGTCTTTCGTCACCATCACTCGCATTCCGTCCGCCATCGTTATTATTTGCGACCCATCGGGAAGATGCTGTATTGAGACTCCACCCGGAAAAGTTCTGTTTCCTCGACGCGGACGGTTTGGTCCATCAACTTCCGGCAGCGTTGGCAGATCCGGTTGCCGCTCTTCATGACCCTGAGTTTCAGTTTCGACGCGAGTCGGTTCAGGTTTAGGAGTCGATTCTTTTTTGGGTTCCTCTTTGGGCTGAGCTTTTTCAGTCTTTTTCGGAGTCGCTGTCGCCACCACATCTTTCTCTTTGGCAGTTGCAGTCGCTTCCGGAGTGGGCGTACTCGCCGGCCCTCCAAGCGGAGTCGGACTCTCAACAGCAATTTGATTGACAGCAGGCGCGTTACGATTTTTCAGCGCATAGAAACCCAGGGCACCGCATGCGACCAGGACCAGCACCACCGCCGAGATGGCAATCGGAACCACTCGGCTTGGTCCACCTTGCTTAGGACGCACAACGGTAGTTTCGCCGGTCGCAGGAATCGTGTGTGGCGTAACCGCTGTTTGCGTAGGAACAGCAACAGTCGACGGCGGCGGCGGAAACAAAACGGTCTGCGCCTCGCCGCGTTCGACTACAGTTGCTGCCTGCTCGGTACCGTGTAACGCCTTGCGCATGTCATCGGCCGTGGCGTATCGCTGTTCGCGGTTCTGCGCCATTGCTTTACCAATCACATCGTCCACTGCAGGTGCGACCGCTGGATTAACTTCGCTCGCTTTTAGCAATGGATCCGCCTGGCCGTTAACGATCGCGGCGGCGCGAGTCAACGCATCGGGTGGTTTCACACCCGTAATCAGGTGATATAGCGTGGCGCCCAGCGAATAGAGATCGCTGCGGGAATCCGTTCCCAATGCCTGAATCTGTTCCAACGGCGCATAGTTTGGCGTGTAACCAAAAATGCTTGCGGCAGTCGTGACGCGAGAGATTTCGCCGGACTGACCTTTGGCCAAACCGAAATCGAGCAGGATGATCTGGCCACGCGAAGTGAGCTTTAAGTTTTGTGGTTTGATGTCGCGATGAACGATCTGCGGATCCTGCGTGTGGAGGTAGTCGAGCGCATCGAGCAACTGGTCCGCCCACGTCAAAACCTGGTTTGCAGGAAACGGGCTCCGCTTGCGCGTCATCATCTCCGACAAATCATCGCCGGGGATGAACTGCATCACGAGAAACTGTCCATCACCTTCAGAGAAATGGTCGCTGACACGAGGCAATGCCGGATGATGCAGGCGCGCGAGGAGTCTGGCCTCGCGTTCAAACTGCTTTCGCAAGCGTTCCTCGGCAAACAACGTCTCTTTCAGCGCGACCGTGGTGTCGAGACGCTGATCGACGGCCTCGTAAACCGCACCCATCCCGCCCTGCCCAAGCTGGCGTATGATGCGATAGCGACCCTGTAGGATTGTTTCGGGCGTCAACACTCGGGCGATTATACACGAGCCACCCGATCCGTGTTTATCTGCGGCAAATCAGGTATGCTACCCGCGTGAGCAAGCGCCCCCCCACCCCTGAAGTGATCGATGTTGGTCCACCAACGCGGCGGCGTCTGAAAATCTGGATCATCGTCGCTGCTGTGCTGCTCCTGCTTTCGTTCTCGCGCATAGTCTCAATCTACGTTTCCGCACTCTGGTTCGGGTCACTCGGTTACTCATCGGTCTTCTGGTACATCTTCAAAGTAAAACTCGCTCTCTTCTTCGGCTCCGCCATAATCACCGCCGCTCTATTAGCGGCCACGTTTTTGCTCTTTCAGAAACTCTTCGGAGCCGTGGCGTTCGAGAAGCGAACCATAATTCTCAACAACCAGCCATTTCAGTTTTCGCCCGCAAAGATCATCAGACCACTCGGCTGGACCATCGCTGGACTCTTCGGCCTGATATTCGGGTTCAGTTGGAAGGAACACTGGCGACAGTTTGCGCTCTACTGGAATCAGCCGGCCACAAACCTCTCCGATCCGATCTTTGGCAAGTCGCTTGGGTTCTATTTCTTCTCGTTGCCGTTCTACGATCTCGTTAGCTCCTGGTTGCTGGGCGTAACATTTATCATCCTCTGCGCGGCCGTTGCCTACTCGCTCCTGGGTCTGCCACAAACGGTGCTCAAACCGAGCGTTCGCTGGTCGTCCGGAGCTGCGTTTCGCGGTGTTTGTTGCTCGCTGGCTCTCTTTCTGGTGGTACTTAGCTGGCACACCTATCTTTCGCGTTTTCCTTTTCTCTGGGAAGACCACCCCGTTTTTTCAGGCGTAACCTACACCGAAGCTCATTACACTTTGCCGGCTTTGTTGATTCTGTCCGTCGTCTTGATCATTGCCGCGATCCTGCTGGTGATTAACGCGTTCAGTGTGCGACGCTTCAGCCTGTTGCTGATCGCGCTCGCGCTGCCGGTCGCAACTTATATAATCGGCATCGTTCTCGTTCCCTCATACGTTCAGAGTTTTATCGTCAAACCGAACGAACTCGACCGCGAAACTACTTTCATCGGCTACAACCTCGATTGGACACGAAAGGGTTTTGCACTCGATCAGATCGAGCTGCGCGAGTTCGAAGCAGAGAACTCCACCGCCGCACTCGATCTGCCAAACAATCGCCAGAGTCTGGACAACATTCGCCTGTGGGACTGGCGCGCACTCCAGGACACCCTGCGCCAGATTCAAGCTATTCGCACGTATTACGACTTCCCCGACGTAGACGTCGATCGCTATGCCATGGCAGGCCAGACGCGGCAGATGATGATTGCACCGCGCGAGATCAACGACGATAAGCTGCCTGCGTCATCACGTAACTGGATCAACGAGCGATTGATCTACACGCACGGATACGGCGTGACGATGAACAGCGCCAACGGATTTACACCCGAAGGACTGCCGCAGTTTGTTTTGTCGAACATGCCGGTTGAAGGCGAAATCAAGGTTACAAGACCCGAGATTTATTTTGGTGAGACTACCGATCGTTACGTCTACGTTAAGACTAGACAGCAGGAGTTTGATTATCCCCAAGGTGATACAAACGCCACCACCACGTATCAGGGCACAGGCGGCATACCGATTGGAAATCGTTTGCGACGCATGTTGCTCGCATGGGGAGTTGGGGATCTCTCGCGCTTGCCGTTCTCGGATGCGGTCACGAATGACAGTCGGGTTCTCATCAATCGAAACATTCGCGAGATCGTCAATGGCGTCGCTCCATTTCTGACTTACGACAAGGACGCTTATATCGTAGTTTCCAACGACGGCCGTCTTTTCTGGATGCTCGACGCATTTACCGAGTCGTCTTACTTTCCTTATTCAACGCATCACGACGTGGCCGGCAATACGGTCAACTACGTTCGCAACAGCGTCAAGGTTGTTATCGATGCTTACAACGGAACGGCGAGTTTCTACGTCTTCGATAATCAGGATCCGATCCTCGCGGCGTATCGACGCATCTTCCCCGCTCTGTTCCAGGATGCGAGCCATATGCCTGCCGATCTTCGCGCGCACGTGCGTTATCCCGAGACACTGATCCGCTCTCAGGGCGAAGTCTACAGTCTCTATCACACGCAGAATCCGAAAGTGTTCTTTCAGCGGGAAGACGCGTGGAGCATCGCGCAACACATCCGGATCAATGACAAGGGTGAAAAAGTAGGTGAACCGATTGCTCCGTACTACGTGTTGATGCAGTTGCCGGGCGAGCAGCAGGCCAATGAGTTTGTGATAATTTTGCCGTTCACGCCTTCAAATCGAAATAACATGATCGGCTGGATGGCCGGGCGCAGCGACGGTGACCATTACGGCAAGCTGCTGGTCTATAACTTCCCGAAATCACGGGTGATCGATGGACCAGTTCAGATTGAGGCACGCATCGATCAGAACGCACAACTGTCGGGGCAGTTTACGCTTTGGAATCAGCAGGGATCGCGTGTGATTCGTGGGCACTTGCTGGTGATACCGATTGGACGTTCGTTGATGTTCGTCGAACCGATCTATCTGCAGGCCGAGCGGAGTCCGATGCCGGAGCTCAGGCTCGTCGTTCTGGCAACACAGGAAAAACTCGGCTACGGCCAAAGCTTCAACGAGGCGATGAATAGTCTCTTCGGCGAAGCCGCGACTAAGCCTACAGCGCCACCCGAATCTACTCAGGCTCCTCAACAGCCCACACCACCGACAGAAGATCTACAACAGCTCGTTAACCGGGCCATCCAGGAATTTGAGGACTACCAGCGCCTAACCTCGCAGGGCAAACTCGGCGAAGCCGGTCAGAAACTCGAGCAGCACAAGCGGACGCTCGAGGAGATAAAACAGAAAACGAGCCACAGATAACACGGATCTAAGATCCGGATTTCTTCCGCGTTAATCCGCGTTACAACTAGCTCTCAGCTTCAATTTTCTCCAGGAGTTTCTTCGACTTCTCCACCGCGACTTTATGCTCCGCCACATACTTCGGATCGGGAGTGGCCGACATTACGGTTTCGATCTGTTTCTTTGCCTCCGCGTTTCGCCTGTCCACTTCATATGCTTCAGCCAGATGAAATCGCATAACCGTGTTGTTGGGATTCAGTTTGACTCCTTTTTCGAGGTACTCAATCGCTTTCTTGACGTCGCCGCCCAGTACTCTCGGAGCCTGTAGATACAGTCGCCCAAGTCCAAGATAAGCACTGTAGCCTTGATACGATTCGTCGAGCTTCAGCACCGCCTCCATCTCGCCTTTGATGTCCCGGAAAGTCGAAAGATTGGAAAGCGTACTGTGTGCGGCTCGACCACCGTAGTTCGCGCCCAGCCAGAAATGGCCTTCGGGTTTGTTCGGCTGTAGTTGTGCCGCAGCTTTGCCGGCCTCGACTCCCTGAACAAACATGGCATCCTGTTCCGTAGTGTTGTCAGTCCGGTCACCTACGGAGAAAGCCGCTCGTGAGAGCTTCCAGGCAGCCTCATAGTTGCTGTAATCAGCGGCGTGCGCCTGCCGCAGGACGGTAACGGCTGTTCTAGCCTTAGTCAGGTCCTCGCGACCTTCATAAAAAGGTTCAGCCTCTGCGATCTTGTCGGCTGCCATCTTTGCGTCAGCACCACCCGTGCTCGACGGGCTCTGCGATGCCCCGTTATTGCATGCGATCCCGCCTATGGCGAGCGAAATTAGTGCGGATGTGACCATTGCAGATCGCAAGATTTCGCGCTTTTTCCTAAGATTTATCATCAATTGACCTCGGATTGTCTAGAATCGGCATACAGTATGTAATACTTTTGCTTCCGGTTATATCAAAAAGGTTCGAATACGGTATAGTGACTTCCCATTCAGGCCGATCTCGGCCGCATGATCGCGAAAAGTTAGCTGGAGGAGAGCTTGGCAGGGGCAGCATTCTACGATCTCGAGGGAACTTTAGTAAGCACCAACCTCGTGCACACGCTCTCGTTTTATGCAAAACGCCAGCAGGGGTTAATGGCGAGTTTTACGAAGAGCGCGACGACGTTTCTGAGCCTTCCCGTCTTCGCAGTGACGGACCAGTATAGCCGAAAAGTCTTCAATGACCTCTACTTCAAGCGCTACAAGGGGCAATCCGAGGATCGGCTGCGCTACTTTGCGCAGGATCTGTTTGAAGACGTGATTAAGCCGGCGGTCTTTCCCGGCGCTTACGAGTTGATTGAGAAATCGAGGAAATTGGGACTACGGCAAATCGTGATCACCGGCGCGCTCGATTTGTCAGTCAAGCCGCTCATGCAGCACCTGGGGATTACGGAATTCGTTACTAACCGTCTGGAGTTTGTGAATGGAGTGGCGACGGGGCGTTTATTGCCGCCGGTGATGGCAGCGGCGACCAAGGCTTCGTGGATTCGAACTTATACCGAACGCGAAGGAATCAGCCTGAGCGATTCATATGCTTATACCGACAGCATGAGTGATCTACCGATGCTCTCGATCGTCGGTCACCCGGCAGTGGTGAATCCGGACATGCGTTTGCGACAAACGGCACTTCACCATGACTGGCCCATACTAAATCTGAAATGAGCCACAAAAAGGCAGAAAAAGCACAAAAGAAGAAATGGCACTTCAATTAAGAAGAAAGACACACGAATCGGTGGTCTACATCGATCGCGACAGCGCGCCGCGCATCATGCCGTCCGGCGAAGACTTCATCCTCGAAGACCTGCCGATTGGAACGCGTGTGCTCTACCCGAATCCATCGATCAAGGGTCTTCCCAATCGCGAAGCCGCCATTCGTTATGCTTTGAATCATCCGCTCGGTTGCGATCCGCTGTTTGCTCAACTCGAACCGGGGATGCGTGTCACGGTCGCCGTCGACGACATCAGTTTGCCTCTGCCGCCGATGGCCACGCCTGACATTCGCCAGACGATCCTGGAGATCGTTCTGGACATGCTCGCCGGACACGGCGTGGACGACGTCCACATCATCATCGCCAACTCACTTCATCGGAAGATGACTGAGTGGGAAATGAAACGGATGGTTGGGCCAAGAATTTTCTCCGACTACTACCCGGATCGTTATTACAACCACGACGCCGAATGGGCCGAGGGTCTCATCAAGATCGGCGAGACCAGGCACAAGGAGCCGCTCACGCTCAATCGCCGTTGCGCCGAAAGCGATCTGCTGATCTACGTCAACATCAATTTCGTGCCGATGGACGGTGGTCACAAGTCGGTTGCAGTCGGGCTCTGTGACTACGAGTCGCTGCGCGCGCATCACGATCCGCAGACGATTCGCGATTCAGACAGCTACATGGATCCGGCGCGCTCGGCGTTGAATCACAAGGTCATACGGCTCGGGAAGATCGTCGACGAGACATTGAACGTTTTTCACATCGAGACGGCCATCAACAATCGCATGTACGGCGCGGACATGGACTTCCTGCTGCGGAACGAAGACGATTTCAGCGCCTTCGATCGTATGAAGTTCGAAGCTATGCGCTACACGATGAGCAAGTTGCCGCGTGCTGCGCGTCGCAAGCTGCTTCATTCGCGACCCGC
>Ga0134128_10006677_pt1 | contig 13980 bp, 13 predicted proteins | sample KB31754_FD_96462 | JGI IMG/M metagenome (GOLD analysis project Ga0134128, IMG submission 96462) | Terrestrial soil microbial communities with excess Nitrogen fertilizer from Kellogg Biological Station, Michigan, USA - KB3-175-4 | ecosystem: Environmental > Terrestrial > Soil > Unclassified ... | reverse complement strand
CCTGCGACACCGGATCGGCCACGGCCGACACATCCTGCACGGCGACCGCCACCGCCGAAGCCATGTCGACCACCCGACGCGGTCCGTCGGCGGTTGTGACGATCGGAGTTCGCAGAGCCTCGTACCTGGACACCACCTCGGTAAACGCAGCCCGCAGCGCCGAGGTGTCCAAGGCACCCGACAGCCGGTAGCCGAAGACCATGTCGTCAGCCGGATCGCCCGAGGCTGGTCGCTCGAAGAGCGAGAGCTGCGCTAACGGCGGCGGAGGAGGAGGAGGCCCTTCGGAAAGGCCTTCCGGCGGGACCTCGGCAAAGTCTTGAGTCATCATGGACCATTCCGCGTGAGTGTCGGGCGAGTATTGGCGGTGGCGCGTCGTCCCCCAGTCCGCGGTCGTTGTGTCTGCCAATGATCAGCTGCGCGGCATGTCGAGAATCATTTTGTCATGATTCGCGGGCAAGCGCGAGTGTCGCATGGATGCCCATGTAACTGTGGTTTATCAGGCTAGTGCGTACTATGCGGGCGGCCCCGGCCCCGGCCCCGGCCGGGGCATGATCCTCGGGGCGACCGGGCGTCACCGTTCGGGCGCGCGCGGGCCGGTGCCCGGAATGGGCGGTCTGGCCGGTCCGCCGGCGTTCCCGGGCTGCGGGTCACGGACGACTTAGCCCGGATTACGGACCACTTAGCCCGGATTAGGACGTCTTAGCCCGGGTTAGCGCAAAATTTTGCCGGTTTTATCCTGGTTTTGGTGTCGGTAACCCGGGCTAAGACCGCGTAACCAGGGCTAAGACGTCTAACCCGGGCTAAGGCAGCGTCACCAGGGCCAGGCGGCACCTGCGGGAACAGGCACGTCCGCGGCTGTTCCCGCAGGGACGGGCCTATCTCCCGGCCAGTGCGCACCTTTTTCCCCACGCAAGAAGAAGCACGCAGGCCAACAGGCGCGATCACGAAGATTCCATGATTACGATCAAAGCCAGGTCATCATGGACATTCCGCGTGAGTGCGGGCGAGAGGCGCGAGCGGGTGGCCCACAGATCCGGGAAGCAGGGATTCGACCGGGTGGTGCACAGGTAGGCGGCGCCGACGGAGCCGCCAGTGCCCGGGCGCAGTCCGATGATGCGCTCGACCACCTTCAGGTAGCGAGACCACCACTCCTGGATGCCCTCATCGAGGTCAATCAGCGCCTCGCAGACCTCCTCCGGCGTGGACGAGTCCGCGTAGACCTCGGCGAGCATCGCTTGCAAGCGTTCGTCGGCGTCCCACGCCAGCCTCGGGTCTCGGTCGAGCAGGTCCAAGGGCACGGAAAAGCCGGACGCGCGCAAGAAGCACAACAGCGACCCGAACACCGGCCGCCGCCGCGTGATCGCGTCAAGATTCGCGTCCGCCATGGGCGACGGGAAGTCGCGGCGGCCGTATGCCGCCTCGATGTACCTGAACTGGTACGACTGGAACCCGCTGGCGCTTCCCAGCACCGCGCGGAAGCTGGCGAACTGCCGCGGCCTCATCGTCTCCAGGATGTCCATCTGCCCGACCGCGGTTCTTGAGGATCTTGGCGATCCGGCGCGCGGTCGCCAGCGCCCCGCCGCCGTTCCCGGCTTCTAGCCGGGCCTGCGGCCGCTGGCAGGACAGCAGGCCCTCCAGCCGCAAGTACGACATGTAGTTGAGATCATCACCCGCCGAGGTCACGGATAACCACAACGATCTAGCGGAATCTGGCCGCGAAATTAATGAGCGCAGGCAGTCCGGCAAGCACATCCTGACCAGGCAAACCGAAATCGATCAGGCAGGCTGGTTGCGTTACATAAGATCGCAGCACGTTATGCGGAAAATTGGCCGATTCTCCCAGCTGGGTAAGCCCTTCCTCGGAAGTAAAGACGGCGAACGGCCTGAATATTTCCCCTTTGGACCAAGCCGTGGCGCACAAATAGGATATCCAGCTAATGCAGCGCTCCGCGAGTTGTTCGATTAGCGGCTCACTATCCGCCGATACCCCCAGGGCATCCGATGCGTAGTCGCTAGTCCAAGATAGCAAGGTATTCTCGACGCGAGACGTATCGCAGAGGCTAGAGCTATCTAGATGGAGCGCTTCATAGTCCTCCACCGAGATAATTCTTCTCAGGGACTCCGCGATCTCTCCAAGCGCATCATAAATAAATGCGCGCGTCACGGCTACCGGGTCGAGCAGGGCGCATCCTGTTACAAGAACGCCTGCGGAAGCGAGCTCAGATGCGACCTGCCCGGCCAAGCCGCATCCGGCGCAATATCCAATAAGTGCGACTTGAGATGGTTCCGTGGCTATTATCGTCTTGCAGATCTCGCGAACACGTTCCCCGTTATCCCAGCAATAGTCCTCGAATATAGTAAGCGGATCTATCTCCAGAACGGCAGTGCCAGGAGTGAACTTCGTTAAGATATTTCGAATATTGTATTCTCGCGCAAATCCGGTGAACTCCATAACAACGAACACGTCGCCCCCTGAGTTCGGCTGGTCAGCTGTCCCGGTACAGCTTCTTCTCGTAATTGCCCGGCGCGTAGTAACGCTCGAGGTCCTCCAGGCTCTCCGTCACGTCCTGCACGCATTTCACCAGGGCCGCGTGCGAGGGCAGCACTTCGGGTTTCCAGGAATCGGGCTTCCACAGGGCAGAACGCATGAACGCCTTGGCGCAGTGGAAGAAGATCTGGTCGATCTCCACGAGCAGCACGAGGATTGGCCGGTGGCCCTTGACGATCAGGTCGTCGAAGAACGGCGCGTCACGCAGCAACCGCGCGCGGCCGTTGATCCGGAGCGTCTCGTTCCGCCCCGGGATGATGGAGAGAACGGCCGCATGCGGGTTGGCGAGCACGTTGAGGTAGCCGTCGGCACGCCGGTTCCCCGGGCGCTCGGCGATCGCGATCGTGGTGTCGTCCAGCACGTGGATGAGTTGCCCGGCAGGATCTCCCTTGGGTGAGGCATCGCAGTTGCCGTCCGCGTCACAGGTCGCGATCACGCAGAACGGCGATGCCGCGAGCCATTGACGGTCCATCGGATGCAGCCGCGCCCGCTCCTTTGTCGCCGCCCGGGGCGCGGGTACGCCCAGGAGGTCCCGCAATTGCGTCGCTGAGGTGATCTCGTCGTACGCCGCTGTCGCCGCGGCTACCGGTTCAAGCGCCTGCGCCATATTTACCCCTTAGACCCGATAGGTACGATATTACGCCCGGTGTTGCGGGGTCGCGAGCACTCCGGCCTCTGGAATGCACGAAACAAACCCCCAACCATTTTTATAGGAAGAAAATTTTGCCCTGGTTGAATCGCCGTACCAGAGCCGATCGGCCGCACGGTCAGCCCTCACGCGGTTGCGCGGCCCGGGCCAGACCGGCATCGTAAGCGGCGACCGCGGCCTGAAGGCGATCGCGCACGCCAAGCTTGCCCAGCATGCTCTGCACGTGACTTTTCACCGTAGTCTCCGCCAAGTGCAGTGTCGCGCCGATCTCGGCGTTTGACAGCCCGCGGGCCACCAGCAGCAGCACGTCGACCTCGCGCGCGGACAGCAACTCCCTGATCTGCCGTCCGTCGTTCCCGGCCGCGGCCGAGTCCTGCGCCATCCTTTCCAGCAGCCGCCGCGTCACCGACGGCGCGAGGATGGCCTCGCCTCCGGCGATCACCCGTACCGCCTCGATCAGCTGGTCGGCGGTGGCCTCTTTGAGCAGGAAGCCGGACGCGCCGGCTCGGAGGGCCTCGGTGACATAGGCGTCAAGGTGGAAGGTGGTCAGCATCAGGATCTTGGTCGGTACCGGAGCGGTACCACGAAGCAGCGCCCTGGTGGCCGCGACGCCGTCCAGGCGCGGCATCCTGATATCCATCAACGCCACGTGCGGACGGAGCCGCCGCACGGCCTCGACGGCTTCGGCGCCGTCACCGGCCTCGCCGACGACCTCCATATCCGGCTCGGACTCGATGATGGCCCGCAGACCCGAGCGGACCAGTACCTGGTCGTCGGCGATCAGGACCTTGATTGTCACAGTGTCTCCTGGTCATGCAGGGGTATCGATGCCTCGACCTCGAACCCGCCGCCCGGCCGGGCACCGGTGCGCAGCGTCCCGGCATAGGCGGCTACCCGCTCGCGCATCCCGACGATCCCGTGGGCCGAGCTCGCGGCCCGGCCGCTGGGTCCGGCGCCGTCGTCGTGTACCGAGACCCGCACCGTTCCTCCGCTTCGGATGATGGTGACGCCGGCCTTCGCATCGGATCCCGCGTGCTTGAGTACGTTGGTCAGCGACTCCTGCACGATCCGGTAGACCGCCAGTGCGATTCCGGGCGGCAGCCGCATCGGCTCCACGTCGAGCCGCGTCTCCAGGCCACCCGCGCGCAGGCTCTCGATGAGATCGCCCACCTGCTCGAGCCCAGGCTGCGGGCCCAACTCCTCCGTGGTTAGCAGCACCGTGGCTGGCAGCATCTCGGCTTCCGGGCGGAGCACGGCGAGCACGCCGCGCATCTCCGCTAGCGCCTGCCGGCTCGCGGCTGAGATCCTGCTCAAGAAGGCGGGCACCGCATCTGGATCCGACCGGACCGAGCGGGCCGCCGCCTCCGACTGGATCAAGATCAGGCTGATCGAGTGGCCGATGACATCGTGCAACTCGCGGGCGATGCGCAGCCGTTCGTCCACGACCGCCCGCGCGGCGCGCTCCCCTTCCTCCGCCTCGAGCCGGGCCGCACGCTCCCGGAGTTCCGCCACGTAGTCACGCCGCGTGCGGAGCGCATACCCGAGAACCCAACTCGCCGCGACCATCGCCCCGAGAGTGAGCGAGGACCAGGATCCGGGCTGGTCGCGCGCGCCAGGAGCCATGGCCGCCACGGCCAGGGCGATCGCGGCGACCAGCGCGCCGGCCGCGCTTCGCAGCGTCCCGGCGAACTCGGTCTCCTGGGCGCGCTGCCCGTGCATGGCCAGCGCATAGGCGGCGCAGCACGAAGCGGCGACCGCCGGGACAGCCGGATAACCGACGACGAGCATGAACACGCCTACCAGCGTCGTCGCGGCGAGCACCACTGCCGGCGCCCGCCGCCGGGCGAGGAGAAGGAGTCCCTGCCCGAGCGCGAGCGGCACGATGGCGCTGTGCGGCAGCCAGGCAGCGACCTTGTCCCAGGACCCGGCCGTGGTGAGGAGCGCCGCGGCCACGCTGACAGCCACGTCCGCCACGACCCGGCCCGGCTTCCACGCAAGCACAGCCACCATCATGCCCGCCGTTCCCGGCTCGGCGCGTCAGGCGTCGTGGCCGCGAAGCGACAACGCCGCGGCGACGCCAAGGACCAGGATCCAGGCCGCGGTCGCGACCACCGCGGCGCCCGTGCCAGCGACGCCCGGCCCGTGTCCCGGATGCGTGAAGTACAGCGCGCCGCCAAGGTTCACGGGGAGATACGGCACGAGATCCCGCTTCAGGAAATCGTCAGGAAGGCCGCTGGTCAGCACCGGCAGCACAAACAAGACCGCGAACACGCCCGAGATCGCCGCGGCGGCGCTGCCCCGCAGCAATACGGCGCCGAACAAGCCGATCAGGGCTACCGCCGTCATGTAGCAGACCGCGCCCAGCAGGTGGCTGAGCACGCCAGGATCGCCGAGCGAGACGTGCGGCAGATGACCGCCGGCCAGCAGTGCCTGGCCGGTGAGGATCGCCGTGAAGCAGATCACCGCCGACACCGTGAACGCGACCAGGCCGGTCAGGACCGCCTTCGCGGCCAGGACCAGGCCGCGCTGCGGCGTCGCCATGAGGGTCGTGCGGATCAGGCCGCGGCCGTACTCATTCGTGACGACCAGCGCGCCGAGCATGCCGAGGAAGATGGCGCCGATCACCACGAAACCGATGTTGGTGTCGAACGGCACGAACGAGGCCTTCCGCACCGCGTCCAGATGCTTCCAGTTCGCCGCGTAGTTCGAGCACACCAAGTCGGCCAGTCCGATGCACACAACCACGGCCAGCAACGGCAGAACGAGCATGGATCGCAGCGACCGCAGCTTGATCCACTCGGAGGCGAAAGCAGCCCGTGCCCGGCGGTAACCCGTGGGTCGCGTGTGCCCCGCCGAACTCTTGCTCAAGGCGGCCATAGTGTGGGCCATTACGCGTCTCTCCTTTTGATGAGTGCGAACGCGGCGAGGGCGGCCGCCGCCACATATGCGGCCAGGACACCCAGTCCCTCCCAGTGCCCGAGCGTGTACGCGCCGCCCGGCAGCAGATGCCAGGCCTGCCCCCCGGCATTGCCCGGCAGGTATTCGCCGAGCTGGGATCCGATCTTGCTCGGGAGCAGCGCCAGCGCGGCCGGCAAGACGGCCACAAGCCCGAAGAGAGCGGCCAGGGCCGCGGGCGTACGCCGCACCAGGACGCCGATGAACAGGCCGAGCAGGCCGATGCAGGTGAGGTACAGGCCGGCGCCGAATACCGCCGTCAGGACGCCCGGATCACCGATCCCGACGTGCTCGGCCGGACTGGACAGCAGACTTTGCCCGAGGAAGAACGCCGGGAACGACAGCGCCGTGCACCAGGCCCACACCACCAGCGCGAACACCAGCGCCTTCATTGCCAGCACCTGGATCCGCTGCGGGGTGGCCAGGAACGTGCCGCGGATCAGGCCGCTGGAGTACTCGCCGGTCACGGTCATGACGCCGAGCGCGCCGATGAACAACTGCGCCAGCGCGATCGCCTGGAAAGTCGTGGCGACGGGGTCGAACGTGGCCCTGGCGTTCGGCGACATCGCCGCCCAGCCGCCGCGGGACTGGGAGTCCAAGAGCCAGGCGCCGAACAGCATGATCGCCGCGGTGACCAGCAGGTTCAGCGGGCCAGAACGCACCGAGCGGAACTTGATCCATTCGCTCAGCCAGGTGGCCCGCAGACGGGAATCCAGCGAGATGTTCCGGCGCGGAACGGTGCCCGCCTGCGCGCTCACGACGCCACCGGTAGCGGAGCCCGGTACTCGACGCTTTCACCGGTGAGGTGGAAGTAAGCCTCCTCCAGTGACGCGGTCACGTCGCGCAGTTGATGCAGCACATGACCGCGTTCAGCGGCCAGCTCTCCGATCTGCTTCGACCCGAGCCCGGTCACGCCGAGCGTCCCGTCCGGCTCCAGCGTGACCTGGGCTCCGTTGGCGCGCAGGTCCGCGGCCATCCGCTGCGGGTCGGCGGAGCGGACCTCGACCCGCGCGGCGGAGTTCTGGGCGATCAGCTCGGACAATGGCGTGTCCGCGAGCAGCCGTCCGCGGCCGATGACCAGCAGATGGTCCGCCGTCAGCGCCATCTCGCTCATCAGGTGACTGGAGACGAGGACCGTGCGGCCTTCCTCGGCCAGCGCGCGCATGAGCGTCCTGATCCATGCGATCCCCTCGGGGTCGAGCCCGTTGACCGGCTCATCGAACAACAGCGTGCCCGGATCGCCGAGCAGCGCCCCCGCGATGCCGAGCCGCTGGGACATGCCCAGGGAAAAGCCGCCGACCCGCTTGTGCGCCACCGGCATCAGCCCGACCTGCTCGAGCACCTCATCGACCCGCTCGCGGGCGATCCCGTTGGCCGCGGCGAGGCTGAGCAGGTGGTTTTCCGCCGAGCGGCCTGGGTGCACGGCGCGCGCATCCAGCAGCGCCCCGACCTCGTGCAACGGCCACACCTTGCCCTGGTAACCGCACCCGGCCATGGTCACCGTGCCCGAGGTCGGCAGATCGAGCCCGAGGATCATGCGCATGGTCGTCGACTTGCCCGCACCGTTCGGCCCGAGGAACCCGGTGACCCGCCCCGGCTTGACCTGGAAGTCGATTCCGTCGACCGCGACCGTACCGCCGTAGACCTTCTTCAGTGATTGCGCCTCGATTATGGCGCCGTTGTCGCTCATGCCGGCGACGCTACGATCCGCCCGAGCCCGCCGACCTCAGCCGAAGGAACGAAATGGCGCTCCGCGCCCCGCGACGACTCCTCCTCAAGAAGGAGGCGAGGACGCGGCCAGGAAGCAGGTCTGCTGCCACGCTGGCGGCTTGCCCGGCCGCGGACGCCGACTCCCCGAGCCCAGGTGCACCGGGTAGCAGAACAGCCGGTACTCGTCGATGAGATCGTGCTCGATCAGGGTCTGGGCCAGTTCGCCGCTGCCGTGAACCTGCAGTTCGTCCCCGGGCGGGTCGGTGACGCGCGGCCAGTGGCCGCTGAAGATCTCATAAGTCTTCCTTCCCAGCAGGAAGGCACTGGCGTGGCCGAACCAGCCGACCACGGCGGCACCGCCTTCGTCGTCACCGAAGGGAAACGTCCACCCGCCATGGGTGAACCCGCCCGACGGGTCTTCGTCCGGACCGCCCGGTGCCTGCAGGACACCGTCGAGGGTCAGGAACGTGTGCATGGTCAGCCTCATCGTCATCTCCTACCTTCTGCTTCGTCTGTCTTCCTGCCTCTGCTACGAGCGGCCCCCGCCAAAATCGACACGGATAATGACTCGCATGTCCGCAACCCTGAAGGCGGCGATTGCCGGCCTCGTGTCCGGCCTGGAACCCACCGATGCCCTCGGACGGGATCACCGCCGGGACACGCTGTCGTGGCTGGCCGGGACCGATGACATCTTCCGCCGGGCGAAACCTGCAACCCCGTCCCCCCATCTGGTGTCGTACTTCCTTCTCCTCGACCGGCGGGCCGGGAACGTGCTCCTGTGTGATCACCGGCTGTCCGGACTATGGCTACCACCAGGCGGGCATGTTGAACCCGGCGAGCACCCGCTCGACACCGTCCGTCGAGAGGCCGCTGAAGAACTCGGCGTCACAGCAGTGTTCGACGATGAGTTCGGCGACATGCCGTTCTTCCTCACGATGACCGAGACCGTGGGCCCGCCCGCCACGCGGCATGTGGACGTCAGCCTCTGGTTCGCCCTCACCGGACGCGTCGAACAGCCCTTGCATCCCGACCAGCGCGAATTCGCCCAGGTCCGGTGGCGGGCGGTCGCCGAGCTCCGTCCCACCGCCCCCGACCGGCGCGAACCCCACCTGCTGCGCGCCTTGGACGCGCTGGGGCTCGGCTTTTAAATGTCCCGAGGGCTTGACGGATAGTTCGGTCTGTATGACGATAACGGCGCTATGCCAAGCCTCCGCGCGTTGCCGCGGCGGCTGCCTGGGCCCTCCCGCAAAGGGCCTCTGGGGCGCGGGAGAGCCGCATTCTGCACCGCAGTCCCCCGGGGGCATTTACCTCACTGTGGAGGTTCAATGCCGACCGGTAGCAAACGACTCCGTGGAACGGCCGCACTGCTTTCAATGTTCTTATTGCCGCTCGCGCTGCTCACCACGACCACTGGCGCAACGGCGGCGACGTCCATGTCCCGTACGTCCAGCGGGCACCAGGGCGCCGGCCAACCTACATCGACGAGCCTGGGACAGTTCTCCCCGACCTTCACCGGCCCGGCCGCGACCGGCTGCAACACGGCAGGCTGTTCCCTGCTTACCGGCCCGACCCGGGTACCATCCACCCGATCCATTGCCACCAGGCCGCAGGCGGCCGGCCGCCAGTCGGCCAAGGCCGCGCAGCAGCACACCATGCCGCTGCCCGTGCTCCCGCGTACCAGCGCTGCCCGCACCAGCGGCAGGGCAACGAGTGCGGCCGCTCCCGTCATCCCGACCGTCAGCTGCCAGCCGCAGGGTCCTGGTTGCGACACCGTCAGTTCCTCGGCGGGAGGCGCGGTCGGCGTCAAGGGCCTGAACGCGGTCGACAGCGGAACGCTGCCGACTAATCCGCAGGGCGACATCGAACCCCCTGACCAGGGCCTGTGCGCTGGCAAGGGCAACGTCGTCGAGGCGAACAACATCGGCGAGCTCATGGTCTTCAACGCGGGCCTGCGCCGGCTGTCAGGAGCGATCCCGCTGGACACCGTGATGGGACTCACCGCCAAGGGCTGGAGTTCTGGCGGGGATCCCTCGTGCGTCTTCGACCCCGACCACGGCGGGCATTTCTTCTTCACCGAGATCGCGTCGGCCAGCACCGAGGCCTCCGGCGGCCCGTTCTCCGGGTGCTTCGCCGGGATAGACAACGGCTGCTTCGAATCCATCGCGGTGACCGTCGGCTCGAACCCGTTCGGCCCGTACAACGTGTACTACCTCAACGCCAACTACAACCCGGCCGAGCCGGGATCGCCCAACCTGCTCAATGACTTCGCGAAGATCGGCACGTCGGGCAACGCGTTCCTCATGATGTACGACGAGTTCCCCCTCCTCGGGAGCAACCCCGGCCTGGGCGGCGGAGGCTTCAACGGAGCGCAGGAGTTCGCGTTCGACAAGGACGCGATGGAGGAGGGCCAGCCGGTCACCAACCGCGACGGAAGCCCGAACACGCGCTTCAACGTCGCCATCGAGAACATGGGCCTGCTGCCGACGCCAGACGGCACCTGCTTCTCCGACAACCAGAACAACCAGCCAGGAGTGACGTGCTGGATCCAGGTGATACCGGCCCAGCCGCCGGACTCCGCGCAGTTCGACAACAGCAACGGCGGCTCCGCGTTCATGCTCGCGACGCTCGACTTCCACGGGCAGGGCGACAACCGGCTCGCCGTCTTCGACTGGACCGGCCTGCGCGGCCTGGATAGCCGCAACTGCTTCGCCTGCGGCCGCATCCAGTTCGGCGGCCAACTGTTCTCCGACGTGCTGTCCTACGACAACGGAGCCCGGGCCCACCAGAAGGCCGGCCCGATCCCGCTGGGCGACGAGTGCGGAGCGGCCGGGCTGAGCACGGGCAACCCGCCGCCGGCGAGCTGCCCGGAGGGCACGATCGCGACTAATGGCGACGGCGTCACCCAGGCCTCGCAGGCACAAGGCCAGCTGTGGGCTACCTCCGAGACGGGCATCAGCCAGACGTTCTCCTCGGAGGCGACCCCCGAAGCGCATCAAGGCGTCGTCTACTGGGTCGTCGGCACCGACAGCTTCGACCGGCACGGGTTCTTCACCCTCAGCAGCCAGTCGTATGTCTCGCCGGCGCACGAGGACCTGTCGATGTCGGCCATCGCCGCTGAGGGCTTCCGCCACGAAGACGGCGGAAACGGCCGTGCCATCGTCTTGTTCACCTTGACCGGTGACGGCGGGCCGACCGGGGCAGACAACGGGGGCTTCTTCCCGAGCACTGCCTACGGCCGCCTGACCAGTTTCTCGAACGGCATCTTCGGATCGGTGATCAACATCGCCGACCCGGGCCAGTCGCCGCAGGACGGCTTCTCGGAGTACCAGGGATTCCCTGGACGGACCAGGGCGCGCTGGGGCGACTACAGCGAGGGCGTGTTCCTGCCAGGAACCGGCAGAATCTATTTCGCCAATGAATACATCCAGTTCCCGAACTGCACCGGCGCGGACTTCACGCTGACGCTGGGTACCTGCGGCGGGACCAGAGACGGAAGGGCCAACTGGGGCACCTCAGTCAATTCCGTCGTGCCGTAACTGAATCCTGCCCGTCTTTAAGTAGTGCTGGCCGGGTGTCCGCGGGTCACGTCACCGCGGGCATCCGGCCTTAGCCGTTACCGTTGTCCTGGCCGTTGTTGCCCTGACCGTTGTCCCCCCGGACCGTTGCCGGGATCCTTACCAGGCGGTCCGTGACCGCCAGGTCCCTTTCCGCCCGGACCCTTGCCGGCATGGCCGTTGCCGTGGCGACCAGGGCGCCGGTCTTGTCCAGGTGGCGCCTCCGCGCCTGTGAGCGTGACCCTGCTTCCGACCCGCAGCTTGCCGGCCGGCCCAACCGCCACGACCCGGCCCGGGGCCAAAGCGGCGGTCACCCGCCACCTAATCAGTACCGTCAGGTGACGCCGTTCTAGCTGCGCCCGGGCGAACCCGATCGGTTCTCCGATCAGGACGCGACGGTCTACCTCCACCCGCGCGGCCTTCGCCAGCTGCGTGGACTGGCCGCCGGTCCCCGGGGTGCTACCTCCCGCCTGCCGGTCCCCCGTGCCAGACAGGCCGACCGCGAGCAGGCCGATAAGCACCGCCGCGATCGCGGCTCCGAACCCGATGGCGAGCCTCTTCCCGGTGCGCCGCTCCTGAGCCGGCAGAGCGGCGGTCACTCGCCGAGGACCCCGCGGAACTGACCCGGACTCGGCGGCCTCGAATCCCGCCCAGGCCTTCGCCGGGGCAACGGCCAGCGCCGCCGTCGGCGGAGCGGCCAGCGCCGCCGTCGATGGAGCTGCCAGCTTGCGGTGCAGGTCAGCAGTCCGGGCCGCCACCTCCGAGGCGCTCGCCGGCCTGTCTTCCTGATCCTTGGCCGTCAATTGCCCCACCAGCTCCGCCAGTTCCGGCGGCACAGACGGCGGCAGCGGCGGAAACGGCCGCTCGCAGTGGGCCAGTGCCACTTCCAGCACGGTTCCCTTGAACGGCGGGGCTCCGCTCAGGCATTCGTAGGCCACGACTCCAAGCGCGTACAGGTCGGACGCGATGGTGGCCCGGGCTCCGAAGGCGCGCTCCGGCGCGAGATATCCCGACGAGCCTAGAATCATCCCGGTCCTGGTCAGGGGCACCGACTCGGCCGCTTGCGAGATGCCGAAGTCGGTGACCTTCACGGTGCCCGACTTGCTCACCATCAAGTTCGACGGCTTGATGTCACGGTGGATCAGGCCGACCTCATGCGCGGCCTGCAGGCCCGCCGCCGCCTGCGCGATGACCTCCAGCGTCCGCGCGACGCCGATCGCGCCCCCGCGTTCCAGCTCGCGGTCCAGCGACTCGCCCTCGACCAACTCCATCACCAGGTACGGGGGATGCGCAGGAGCGGAACCACGGTAGTCGTAGACACGCGCGACGTTCTCGTGCGAAACCAGCCCCGCGTGCCTGGCCTCGGCCTGGAACCGGCGCAAGGTTTCCTCGTGTCCGGCCAGGCTGACGTGGAGCAGCTTGACCGCCACCGGCCGATCAAGCACCTGGTCGCGACCGCTCCAGACCTCGCTGAAGCCGCCCGCCCCGATCTGCCCGATCAGCTCATAGCGGCCGTCTACCACACTGTTGAAATCCGGCACTCAGCGCCGCTACCCCAAGCCCGCCGTTCAAATCTTCGCCCCGGCGCATCGAGCGGCGTTTGCGGTCAGCCGACGAAGACAATCCATTGGCAGAAAGCTTTGCGGTGGCCTCGTTCGCCCGGCAGATGCAGACGCCCGAGAGGCCAGCCATCACTGGCCGACGCGGCCGTCGATCCGCTCTCGCAGCAAGTCGGCGTGGCCGCAATGGCGGGCATACTCCTCGATCATGTGGATGAGCACTTCGCGCAGCGCGATCGGGGTGCCGTCCTTCATGGCGCCCTTCACGCCAAGATCATCAGATCCGGCGACGAACTCCTCCGCGAACGCCACCTCTTCGCGCCAGGCCCGCCAGGCGTCCGCGACGACCGCCGGGTCGGCAACCGCTCCGGCCCAGTCAGCGTCGGCCACGTCCTGCGACCAGTACAGCGGTGGCGCGTCGGCCTGGGCCATCACCCGCCTGAACCAATTGCGCTCCACGTCTGCCATGTGCCTGACCAAGCCGAGCAGGGACATTGTCGAGGGCGGCACCGACCGTCGGGCGAGCTGATCCGCGTCGAGGTCGGCGCACTTCATTTCCATCGTCAGCCGGTAACCGCGCACGTAGTCGAGCAACGTCGCCCGCTCGCCATCCAGTACTCCGCCCTTGAACCTCGGGTCCTGCGACTCGTCCATCCAGACGTTGGAGTCGGGGCCCAGCACGTTCCACCGTTCCGGCATGGCTTCGCCGGCGTTGTCCTTAGTCACGGGCTATATCTTGCCGTACGAGCCGAGGCCGGTCAGTGCGGGGCGGGCGGCTACGCGAGCTTGCGGGCCACGCCTCCCCACAACGCGGCCGCCGCCGCCGACTCGATCTCGGTCTGCGGGTGCCACTTGGAAAGCTGGACCACACCGGGCTCCAGCAGGTCAAGCCCGTCGAAGAAGCTCGTCACCTGCGCGTGATCGCGAAGAACCAGCGGCGCGTCGAGCTGCCTCTCGTTGAGCGCCTTGGCGAAGTCGGCCAGCTCAGGGTAGATGTCCGCGGTG
>Ga0134128_10006676_pt1 | contig 13981 bp, 14 predicted proteins | sample KB31754_FD_96462 | JGI IMG/M metagenome (GOLD analysis project Ga0134128, IMG submission 96462) | Terrestrial soil microbial communities with excess Nitrogen fertilizer from Kellogg Biological Station, Michigan, USA - KB3-175-4 | ecosystem: Environmental > Terrestrial > Soil > Unclassified ... | reverse complement strand
TCGTCCCCACCGCATCCCTATGCTTGGCCCTATCGAAGGCAATTGAGGGAACAGCCATGCAAGACGCCGAACGCATCTACAAGCTTTGGGACGACGCATTGGGAAACAGAGACCTGGAAGCATCGTTGTCGCTCTACGCGGATGATGCATCGATCGAGAGTCCGCTGGTTCAACACCTCCTGAACACGCCGGAGGGAATCGTACAAGGCAAGGACAATCTGCGCGCCTTCATCACCCGCGTGTTCCAGACGAACCCGCCGCAACGCAAGCGGTTTCGGAAGGGTTTCTTTACCGACGGACGCATGGTGGTCTGGGAATATCCGCGGCAGTCTGCTGAAGGCGACCAGATGGAGCTGGTGGAGGTGATGGAGATCGAGGGCGGGCTGATCAAGCGCCACCGCGTGTACTGGGGATGGTATGCTCTGAGCGTGCTGAGGAGCAGCCACCCAAAGTGAGGAGACAGCTGCCTGTACGGGCGGACGCGATGCAAGTAGTACGCGGTCATTCCGGGGCGCCTCGAAGAGGCGAACCCGGAATCTCGAGATTCCGGGTTCGGTGCGGAGCCTGTCATCCGGCCGCGCTTTGCGCGGACCGGGTGGCACCGCCCCGGAATGACGGCGCGAGAGGGTTCCTAGTCCGGTTAGATCTGGAGATGACGCAAAAGCGGCAGGCTGCTAGTCTTATGAAAATTATCCGGAGACGCCGCCTTGACCGACCTTTCCGCCCCCGACCTTGCCGCGATCTATCCCAAGCCGACACCGCGCGTCATCGCCAAGGCGCGGCCCTCGATTGATGCGCATGCGAAGAATTTCATCGCGATGTCGCCGTTCTGCGTGCTCGCGACCTCGGGCTCCGACGGCGTCGATGCCTCGCCGCGCGGCGGCAATCCCGGCTTTGTCCATGTCGAGGGGCCGAACCTGCTCTTGATGCCCGACCGCGCCGGCAACAACCGCATCGACAGCTTCAAGAATATTGTCGAAGGATCAGGCCTGCTGCAGATGATCTTCTTCGTGCCGGGCATCGACGAGACCCTGCGCGTCGGCGGCCAGGGCCGATTGACGGCGGAGCCGGACGTGTTGGCCGCGATGGTCGAGTTCGGCAAGCCGCCACGTGCCGTGTTGCGTGTCGAGGTCGCGGAGGCCTATTTCCACTGCGGCAAGGCGTTGATGCGCTCGCGGCTGTGGTCACAGGACGCGCAAGTCCAGCGCGGCAGCTTTCCCAGCATCAGCCAGATCATCCACGACCAGACGACGCTCGGCGAGCCGGAGAGCCAGGCCGTGGTGGAATTGCGCTACAAGACGCAGCTGTAAAATTGTCGATGCCCTCTCCGCGTCGTCATGCCCGGGCTTGTCCCGCCTGCGGGGCCGAAGGCCCTTCGGCGAGGCGAAGGCCCGGGCATCCACGTTTTTGACACCAAGCAGTAAGGCGTGGATGGCCGGGTCAAGCCCCCGGCCATGACGGAGGGGTTAGAGATGGCCCTCAATGCTCCTCGCCTTCTAACCCCCCGATATGGCTCTGGGTGTAGAGCTCAAGGCCGATGCGCTTGATCAGGTCGAGCTGGGTCTCGAGGAAGTCGATGTGGTGCTCCTCGTCCTTCATCAGGCTCTCGAACAGATCGCGCGTGACGTAATCCTTCACGCCATGGCAGTGCGTGGACGCTTCCTGGTAGAGCGCGCGTGCGCTCATCTCGGCGGCGAGATCGCATTCGATGATCTCCTTGACGTCCTGTCCGATCCGCAAGGGATCGAGCACCTGCATGTTCGGAAAGCCGTCGAAGAAGATGATGCGGTCGGTGATGCGGTCGGCGTGCTGCATCTCCTCGATGGATTCCTTGCGCCAGACCTTGGCCATATCGAGCAGGCCCCAATTGTTCAGGAAGCGATAGTGCAGCCAGTACTGGTTGACCGCGGTGAGCTCGTGGCGCAAAGCCCTGTTCAGATACTCGATGACCTTGGCGTCGCCCTGCATGGTGCACTCCGGAGTTGAAGACCGAGATGATTTGAGACCGGCCGCAGGCCGGCGTCGGACGGTTCTGAATCAGATTTGCAGCCAAGACAACCCTTGCCGTGGAACGGAAAGGCAATCCCCACGGATCTCAGGGACAACAGCTCAGGAAGCTGCGAGCGCGAACTCGTCTTCGCAATCCACGTTCGCGGCGGTGCGGCTGTGCGGACAGCCGGCCTGGCAGGATTGTGCGCAGGCGCCGAGCGCCTCGTCGATGATGCCCTTGATGGTCCGCGCGCAGCGCCCGCATTCCATGCTGCAACCAAGGCAGCCATGGACCTGCTTGGCCCGACGGACCACATCGTCAGCGGCGCTGACGGCGTTGCGGACATCGTGGTCGCTGATGAAGTTGCAGGAACAGACAATCATGAAGGGGCGAGAACCTCGGTGATGCACCGCTTTCGATAGAGAAGCGCGCTGCCGGATGCAAAAGGAAAAAGCCTGTTTTGAAGTGATTCCAAACTGCGCGCGCCGACTCAGAATCGCTCTACAAATTGCCCTTTGCGGTAAATAAAGCGCGCGCTTGAGAGCGCATCCTGCGTGCCCTTGATAGCAATCGCCGCTGCTGACCGGACTACCTGAGCTACGAAATGAATCGTTCGAAAATCAGCCCCCTCCGTGTCACGGCTGTTGCATGCGGCTGCTCTTCGCTGGAACTTGGGCATTTGCGCGGTGCACAAGAACAATCCGTCATTCCTCTCCAATTGTGGCCCCTACGTTCATTGAACATTCAAGCGTGGTGTGGAACTTTCAACGCTGTCTCCGTTGAGTTGGAAAGGTATCAGCATGAGGAAGACGTTGTTGGCTCTCGCTGCGGTCGCGACTTTGGCGGCTTCTGCGGCCTCTCCGGCCTATGCTTGGCGCGGCGGCTGGGGCCCGGGTCTCGCTGCAGGTATTGTCGGCGGCGCGATCATCGGAGGCGCGATCGCCTCGAGCCCGTACTACTACGGCCCCGGCTATTACCCCGGGCCGAGCTACTACTACGGACCCGGCGGTTATCCGTACTATTCCGGCTATGTCGATGCTCCGGTCGGACCTGCGGTCGGTCCCTGCTACTGGCGCCGCGAGCGTTTCTGGAATGGCTACGCGTGGCACGTGCGCCGCGTGCACATCTGCGGCTGATCAACTGATCGCTAACGGAACCTGTGGGCAGCGTCCCGACGTCACACGCGTTGGGACGCCGTTCATCCAGCGGCCTGAAAAACACCGCTTTTTGCGCCAAGTGACAATCTCGTTTACCCGGGATTGACCGTTTTGGCGCTTTGCTGGCGCAACGGCCAGTTCCGGACACCGCGTACAAGAGTTCCTTAAAACCCGGCGTGCCCACGGCGCGTCACCTCCAGGAGAGCGAAGGAAATGAAGAAGACAGTTACCGCGTTGGTCGCGGTTGCAACGGTCGCGGGATCGTTGGTGTCGGTCGCACCGGCGGCGCAGGCCCATGACGGCGTCGGCGCCGGCATCGCGGCCGGCCTGCTCGGTGGTGCCATCGTCGGCGGTGCAATCGCCGCAAGCCGCCCCTACGGTCCTCCCCCGGTCTACGTGGCTGCGCCCCCGCCGCCGCCCCCCTATGGCTGCTATTGGCAGCACCAGCGCTATTGGGACGGCTATTATGGCGTCTGGCGGGTCCGCCCCGTGCGGGTCTGCGACTGACCCGGCCGAAAAAGCTTTGCGCAAGCCCGGTCGAGATTTCGACCGGGCTTTTTCTTTTGCGTCCTACTCGACGCTCTCACCGCGCCGCGTTGATGGCGCGCAGTACGGCTTGGCTCGGCCAGCAGTCCACCTTCAGCCCCGCCGCCTTCTGGTAGGCGCCGAGCGCCGCGCGGGTCAACATGCCCGCCTTGCCATCGATCTTGTCCTTGTAGAGCCCGATGCGGGTGAGCCCGCGCTGCATCGCTTCGACATCGGCCGTGCGCAATTGCGTCGATGCCGACCATGGCGTTGCAAATGGCAGCGGGCTCGTCATCCGGTCGGCCAGGTGGCCGACGTACAGCACGTAGAGATCGGAGAAATTATACTGCTTGATCACGAAGTAATTCGGCGTGGCCAGGAAAGCCGGGCCATAGATGCCTTCCGGCTGCAACAATGAGGCGGGCTCCGCCTGCTCCGCGGCACTGAGCTTCTGCCCGCGCACCGGCACAAAGCCTTCGCGCAGCCACTCGCGAATCGGCTTCGTCACTTCCGGCACACCTTGCGTGCAATCGACATTGGCCGGTGCCTTCACCTCATAGGCCCAGCGCACGCCGCTCTGCCACCCCTTGTCGACGAGCTGCTTGGCCGCGGAGGCAAGCGCGTCCGGCACCGAGTGCCAGATATCGATGTGGCCATTACCGTCGAAATCGACGCCGTGGCTGTAATATTCGGACGGCAGGAATTGCGTCAGTCCGGTCGCGCCGGCCCAGGAGGCGGTCATGTCCTTGCGGCTCACCGCGCCCTCGGCGAGAATCTTCAGCGCCAGGATGAACTCGTTGCGGTAGGTGTCCTTGCGCCGGCCGACATAGGCCTGCGTCGCGAGCACGCGTATCTCATCGTAAGGCAACCTGTAGCGGCCGTAATCGGTCTCGCGGCCCCAGATCGCGAGCACCACGGGCGCTGGCACGCCGAAGCGGCGCTCGATCAGATTCAACGACGGCCGATATTGCTGCAGGAGCTTCTGCCCTTCGCTCGCGAGCCGCGCGATCGCACCTTCCTTGATGTAATTGGCCGGCACCTCCACGAACTCGGCCTGTGCCGGCGCGCCGGTCGGCGGGCGCCCGGGCAGGATCAGGTCGGGCAGCTTGTAGTCGGGCTCAAGGTTGCGCGTCTCGCGATCGAAGGTTGCGCGCGAGACACCTGCCGCCTGCGCCTCCGGCCAGAGCGAGGCGATGAATTGCGTGAACGCGGCATCGGCAGCCTGGGCGGGCGGCGCGCCACAGAGAACCGCAAACGCCGCCGCGATGAGCGCTACGCGCCTCACGCGGTCCCTCACCGCGTCAGCTTCTTGTACTTCAGCCGGTGCGGAATGATGCTGTCCTGCCCGAGCCTGTGCATCTTGTCCTTCTCGTAATCCTGGAAGTTGCCTTCGAACCATTCGACATGGCTGTCGCCTTCGAAGGACAGGATGTGGGTAGCGATGCGGTCGAGGAACCAGCGGTCATGGCTGATGATCACGGCACAGCCCGCAAAATCCTCCAGCGCCTCTTCCAGCGCGCGCAGCGTATCGACGTCGAGATCGTTGGTCGGCTCGTCGAGCAACAGCACGTTGGCGCCTGACCTGAGCATCTTGGCGAGATGCACGCGGTTGCGCTCGCCGCCCGAGAGCGAGCCGACCTTCTTCTGCTGGTCGGCGCCCTTGAAATTGAACGCCGAGCAATAGCCGCGCGAATTGACCTCGCGCTTGCCCAAGAGGATCAGCTCGTTGCCGCCGGAAATCTCCTCCCAGACGGTCTTGTTGCCGTCGAGACTGTCGCGCGACTGGTCGACATAGCCGAGATGCACGGATTCACCGACAGTGATGGTGCCCTTGTCCGGTTTTTCCTGACCGGTGATCATCCGGAACAGCGTGGTCTTGCCGGCGCCGTTCGGACCGATCACACCGACGATACCGCCCGGCGGCAGCTTGAAGGTGAGATCATCGATCAGCAGCCGCTCAGGGAAGCTTTTGGTCAGGCCCTCGAAGTCGACGACGTTTTGGCCAAGCCGCTCGGCGACGGGAATGATGATCTGCGCCGTCTGGGTCTGCTTCTCGCTCGCTTTCTGCAGGAGTTCTTCGTAGCGCTGATAGCGTGCCTTCGATTTGGCCTGGCGCGCTCGAGGCGAGGCCGCGATCCACTCCTGCTCGCGCGCAAGCGTGCGCTGGTGCGCGGCCTCCTCGCGGCCCTCCTGCTCCAGGCGCTTCTGCTTCTGCACCAGCCAGGAGGAGTAATTGCCCTCGTAGGGAATGCCGCGGCCGCGGTCCAGCTCGAGAATCCAGCCGGTGACGTTGTCGAGGAAATAGCGATCGTGGGTCACGATCAGGATCGCGCCGGGATATTGGCGCAAATGCCCTTCGAGCCAGGACACGGATTCCGCGTCGAGATGGTTGGTCGGTTCGTCCAGCAGCAGCAGCTCCGGCTGGTCGAGCAGGAGCCGGCACAGTGCCACGCGGCGACGCTCACCACCGGAGAGCTTTGTCACGTCGGCGTCATCAGGCGGACAGCGCAGCGCATCCATCGCCTGATCGACCTTGCTGTCGAGATCCCACAGGCCCTGGGCCTCGATCTCGTCCTGCAGTTTGGTCATCTCGTCGGCGGTTTCATCCGAGTAGTTCACCGCCAATTCATTGTAGCGGTCGAGGATCGCCTTCTGCTTGGCCACCCCCTGCATGACGTTCTCGCGAACGGTCAGCTTGGGATCGAGATGCGGCTCCTGCTCGAGATAGCCGACGCGCGCACCCTCGGCGACCCATCCCTCGCCGGTGTAGTCCTTGTCGATGCCGGCCATGATCCGCAGCAGCGTCGATTTGCCGGCGCCGTTGACGCCGAGCACCCCGATCTTTGCGTCCGGATAGAACGACAAGTGGATGTTATCGAGCACCTTGCGGTTGCCCGGATAGGTCTTGGAAAGACCCTGCATGAAATAGACGAACTGACGCGCCATCGGCGATCCCTGACGAAACCTTCGATTTGTCGGAAATTTGCTGCGGCTCATGTAGCCGCGGGGCCACCAAAGGGCAACCGCAACCCGCGCGTTTTCTATCCATTCACCACGGGTGAATACGGTGCGCTTACCATCTGTGCGGCGAATCAGGGCATTTGAAACTATCTTTTAATAAATCGGGCCAAAGCTGGATTCAGGCGCGGAAAACCGCGTCTGTCGCGGCAAAAAAGCCGCCAATGAAAACAGTGAGCCCGCGTCATGGCCGCCATCACCTCTGACAGCATCGCCCCAGCGGCGAGCCGCAACGGACATTCCGGCTTCATGGCCGGCTTGAAGAGCTTCTGGCACGAATTCTTCGCCCAGGCCTTCCATCCTTATCGTCCGGAACTGCATTATATGCGTGGGCCGGGCCCGGCCTGGCGCGCCAAGCATGGCGACCTGGCCGCCTTCCGGCTGAAGTCGACCGACCGCTAAGGCGGGAAGCGTTTTCAGCGCGTTTTGAAGCCGCCGACCGCTTGCGCGCAGCCCCTATTGCGCGCAACCATGGCGCCTCTCCGGATGGCATTTCCGCCATCGCTCTCGCCATGAACGGATCCCTCTCATGACGCGGCTGCGCTGTGCAATTCTCGACGACTACCTCAATCTCGCCTTGGACGTTGCGGATTGGGGCAAAATATCCGATCGCGTCGACGTCACGGTGTTCAACCATCACTTTCCGTCCCAGGAGGCGGCAGCCTCGACGCTGAAGGATTTCGAGATCGTCTGCGCGATGCGCGAGCGCACGCCGTTTTCCCGCGCACTGTTTGCCGAACTGCCCAAGCTAAAGCTGCTGCTCACCTCGGGCATGCGCAATGCCGCCATCGACATGGAGGCCGCCAAGGAGCGCGGCGTGGTCATATGCGGCACGCAATATGGCCAGGACCCGACCGCGACTCTGACCATGGGTCTGATCCTGGAATTGACCCGCGGCATCGGCCGCGAGAACGCGCGCATGCATGCGGGCGAACTTTGGCAGACCTTTGCCGGCATCGAAATCGAAGGCAGGACGCTGGGCGTGGTGGGCTTGGGCAAGCTGGGCAGCAAGATTGCGGGACTTGCCAAGGCGTTCGGCATGAAGGTGATCGCCTGGAGCCCGAATCTCACGCCGCAGCGCTGCAAGGAGGCCGGCGTCACCTATGCCAGCAAGGAAGAGCTGTTCGCCAACGCCGACATCGTCACCATTCATGTCGTGCTGAGCCAGCGCTCGCGCGGGCTGGTCGGCCGTGACGACCTCGGCCGGATGAAGCCGACCGCCTTTCTCGTCAACACCTCACGCGGGCCGATCGTCGATGAACAGGCGCTGTTGGAAACGCTGCAACAGAAGAAGATTGCCGGCGCCGCGGTCGACGTGTTCTCGGTCGAGCCCCTGCCGGTCGATCATCCCTTCCGCCGGCTCGACAACATGGTCATCACGCCGCATCTCGGCTACGTCTCGGTCGATGCCGTGCGCGCCCACTACGGTCAGATGGTCGAGGCAATCAACGTCTGGTTCAAGGGCGAGCCGCCGCGAAGGCTCGCTTAGACGGATCTAGGCTTGAGCTTGCGCGTGCGGCTCACAAAAAAAGCGACTGCTGCGGCAGTCGCCTTTCAAAAGAGTTCATAGAACGAGTGCTTAGCGCACTGTCACCGGAGCCGGGAGCGGCGGCACCACGGTCGGCTGCGTGCCGGGTACGCTCGGCCTCTGCGCCGGGCTCTGCTGAACTGTGGCCATGGAGCCCGGTGGCGGCTCGTCCGCTGAGGCGGTCACTGTGGGCGGCGGGCCACCAGGCAGCACCACGACCCGGGTCCCGACCTTCACCCGACTGAACAGGTCCTCAACGTCGTCATTGAGCATGCCGATGCAGCCCGAGGAGACGAAATGACCAATGGTCGACGGCTGGTTGGTGCCGTGAATGCGGTAGACGGTATTGCCGAGATACATTGCGCGCGCCCCGAGCGGATTGCCCGGACCGCCGGCCATGAAGCGAGGCAGATAGGGCTGACGCTCGATCATTTCGCTCGGCGGATACCAGTCCGGCCATTCCTTCTTGCGGGTAATCTTCTGCACGCCGGCCCAGGTGAAGCCTTCGCGGCCGACGCGGACGCCGTAGCGGATGGCACGGCCGTTACCGAGAATGAAATAAAGATACGTGTGGGACGTATCGACGACGATTGTACCCGCCGGCTCCGTGGTGACGTAGGAGACCTCCTGCCGACGAAGATTCGGCGGCAATTGCGCCGGCCGATTCTCGGGCTGCTCCTCGGGGGGAAGCGCCGCTACGCTCATCGGCCGGCCATTGGCATCGACAGGCGGCTGTTGGAGCGAGCCGGTCGCATTGCCCTGACTTGCAACGCCTGCCGGCGGCCGCGGTGCATTGGGATCCGCATTGGCTTCCTGCTGCGTGCCGGCCGGACGATCAGCATAGATTACCGGCGGCGGGCCGGCTGGGCGGCCGTAGCGGGGATCGTTTGGCGACAGGATCGGTCCCGTGGGCTCACCGGCCGCCGAATAAGTCGGCGGCGCTCCAGCCGGACGGCCATAACGAGGATCGTTTGGCGAAAGAACCGGACCGGTCGGCTCGCTGGCCGTCGAATAAACCGGCGGCGCACCGGCCGGACGGCCATAGCGCGGATCATCGGGCGACAGAACCGGACCCGTCGGCTCGCTCCGCTCCGAATAGAGCGGACGGCCATAACGCGGGTCATCCGGCGACATGACAGGGCCCGCCGGCGGCGCGGCGGACACTTGGCCCTGCTCGTCATCGGTCGACTCGAAATTCGGCGCGGAGCCAGCCGGATAGGGTTGCGGCGCATTCGAATAGGCCTGGTCGGATGGAACCGGATAGGCCTGCTGGGCGTGTGCAAGCGGCATCATCGCGGCGCCAGCCGTCACCGCGGCACAAATCGTGAGAATGCGTTTGATCATCATCGTTCTTGTATAGACCCCAAGCCGACACCGGACCGTTAACAGGGCTGATGACGGAAGATAGCGGCGCATTCAAGACAATTCCGCGGTAGCAGCCGGCAGTCGGGCGCGATTTGTGACGATCTTTCAACAGCGTTGCAGGGAAGTCGCATGTTCCGGGAAATAAATTCTCTACTAAGCCGCGGCTCAACCAACTGCGATTTTTACCGACGGCGTCAGATCGCTTGCGGTATTCTCGAAGGAGCCTGATTCGCTCCGCATGGGCGCGCCTCGATACGCGAAGCGAACGTGGTCAATCCCTGTGGTCACCGCGTTCCTGCTGGCTCAAAGGCCTTCGCAAACCCTCCTTGCAAGGCGGAAATCCCCCTCCATGCTTCCCGGCTTTCGTTTCTTGTTCGCCGCGATCGTTTTCTCCGCCTCGGTGCTGGTGTTCGGACTGGGGGCCGCGGCGATCCTGCGCGCCGCGCATGAGCAATTTGCCGACAGCGACTCCTGGCGCCCGGCCCCTGAGAACTCAGTGGCCCAACAAGGCGAAATCACCAAGCCCGTGATCGCCATGCTGCAGGTCGAGCCGCCGCCGGCGGCCGGGCCGAAGGCGGCCGATACGCCCGCCGTCGCGGCGCCCGTGGAAAAAGCCCCACCGCAGCCGGCATCCGAACAGACCGCCGCGCGCAATCCGCAATCGCCCTCGCCGCCGGAAGCCGTCAAGGCCGAGCCGACAAACCCGGACGAACCCGTAGCGCCGCAGGCGGCCAGTCCAGAGGCGGTCAAACCCGAGGCGGCAGACGCCAAGGGAGGCGCCATCGGAGACGTCAAGACCGATCCCGAGAGTCCGGTCGCACTGACCTCGCCGGCTCAGGCAGCCCCCGCACAACCCGGGCCGCAAGTGACAGCAGCGCAACCTGACCGGCAGCACGCAAATGGGGCGCCTGCCGAGGCGAACAATGCGCGGCTCGAGGCAAATAGCCCGCCCGCCGAAACCAAAACCGCGGCGGTCGCTCCAACCGCGCCGGGCGGTCCAGTCCCCCAGGAAGTCGCCGCGCAGCCAGACCAGCAAGCGACCCCAACTCCAGCTGTGGCGCCAGCCGAAACGCCTGCTCCCGCTGAAACCAAGACTGCTGCCATCGAGCCGACCCAGCCCTCAGCTCCAGCCGCTACACCCGCACCCGCCATGGATGCCGCCGCCCCGACCGCGAGCAAACCGGCCGAGGATACGCTCGCACCGGCAGATCTATCTGCTGGCAAGCCCGAAGCGGCCGCGAATACGCCCGGGGTGCCCGCTGGCGAGCCTGTTGCCGGTGACCACGCGGCGCCGACGAAAAGCGCGCAGGTTGAGCCTGACGGCAGCGAAGCCGCCAAGAAGGAAAAGGAAGCAGCCCTCAAGAAAGAGAAGGCGAAGCAGATAGAAAAGCAGCGGGCACGGGAACGTGCACGGCGCAAACGTCTGGCCGCCCGCCGCGCGTTGCTGGCCCGGGAAGCGGCGGCCGCGGCACAACAACGGGCTTATCAAGCAGCTTATCCGTTCGGAACGCCTGGGCAGGGCCCGCAATTCGGGCAGATGCAGCAGCCCACGCAGCTCGGACAAACACCACAGACGGCGCCACGCGGCCAACCAACGCGGACTATGCGAGCCGTCAACCCGAGTACGGCCGCGCGGACGCAGTGAGCCTTGCTTTATTTGGGCATGATCTCCACGCAAACGCTCCGCGTTTGCCGCGCGGGAAAACCGCTACACACTTTGCGCTAACGCGGCCCTTCGGGTCCGGATCATGCTCTCATCTCTTCGTTTGAGCATGATCTTTTCGGAAAACCGGTTTCCACTTTTCCGGGTCATGCTCTAAGCCGGCCCGGTCGCAACCGGCGGGCCGCCCCCCTGGCCCCATTCGGACCATGAGCCGTCGTAGAGCGCGGGATTTTCCACACCGAGCCGGTAGAGCGCAAACGTCAGCACCGCGGCCGAAACGCCCGAGCCGCAGCTCGTCACCACGGGTGCATCCAGTTTGACGCCGGCGCTAGAGAACGCCGCGCGCAGCTCGGCGGGCGGCTTCATCGTGCCGGTCGCCGGGTCGAACAGGTTGCCATAGGGCAGGCTCCGGCTGGCCGGGATATGACCGGACCGCAAACCCGGCCGCGGCTCCGCGACACCGCCCTCGAAGCGATCCCTTGCCCGCGCGTCGACCACCTGCTCGGCTGCGCTTTTGAGATTGGCAACCATCTGCTGCATGGTGCGGACGCGCCTCGCGTCGAAGCCGGCCTTGAAAGTCGCGGGCTTGGGCGTGACCGCGCCGCTCTCGACGGGGCGTCCCTCGGCACGCCACTTTTTCAACCCGCCGTCGACCACGCGGACCTTGTCGTGGCCGTAAGAGAGAAACATCCACCAGGCGCGCGGGCCGGCGACCCAGCCGCCGGCATCATAGACCACGACGGTGTCCTCATTGCCGATGCCGAGCGCGCCGACATCGCGGCCGAATTGCTCCGCGCTCGGAAACATATGCGGCAGCGGATTTGCCTGATCCGACACGGCATCGACGTCGAAGAACACCGCGCCAGGAATGTGCGCGGCAAGATAGTCGTCCTTCGGCAGCGGCAACACGCCCGGCATCTTGAACGACGCGTCGAGAACCTTGACGTGCGGATCGCCAAGATGAGCGGCGAGCCAGTCGGTCGTGATGAGCGGATCGGCGGTTAAGGTCATGGTGTGTCCTTGTTCGTCATTCCGGGATGCGCGCCTTTGCGCGCAGGACCCGGAATCCAGAGGCTGTCTCGCGAGCTTCCGGGTTGACGCGCTTCACGCGCGCTCCGGTGTGACGACAGAAAGTCTCTCAGCCCTTCTTCTTCGGCTCCCATTTTTCCGTGGGGCCGCCGGCGTCGCGCCAGGCGGCGAAGCCGCCGGCCATATGGGCGACCGGCTTCAAGCCCATGTCCTGTGCCGTCTTCGCGGCGAGCACGGAGCGCAGGCCGCCGGCGCAGTGGAAGATGAACTTCTTTTCCTGCTGAAAGATCGGCTTGGCATAGGGGCTTTGCGGGTCAATCCAGAACTCCAGCATGCCGCGTGTGCAGGAGAAGGCGCCGGGAATCCGGCCGTCGCGCTCTATCTCGCGGGGATCACGGATATCGACGATCACGACGTCGCCGCTCCGCGCTGCCTCGATAGCATCGGCCGCGCTCAATGTTTCGATCTCGGCGCCTGCCTCGTCGAGCAGCGCCTTGATGCCGCGATGGATGGTCTGGGGCATTTTTCCTCCCTCTTGGCTCTCTTGCCGTTCCGGGGCGGCTCGCGTAAGCGAGCGAACCCGGAACCTCGATCCTCGCACGCAACTTCGAGATTCCGGATCAGCGGCTTCGCCGCTGTCCGCAATGACGGCCCCGGCGTTTAGCGTACCAGCTCCTTCATCGCCCCTTCCAGCCCTTCGATCGTGATCGGAAACATGCGATCGGAGAAGATCCGGCGGATGATGGTCGTCGATTCCGAATAGTCCCAATGCTTCTGCTGGACCGGATTGAGCCACACCGCATGCGGATAGGTGCGGATGACGCGATCGAGCCACACCGAACCGGCTTCCTCATTGACGTGCTCGACGGAGCCGCCGGGGACCATGATTTCATAAGGCGACATCGAGGCATCGCCGACGAACACGACCTTATAGTCGTGCGGGTATTTGTGCAGGATGTCCCAGGTGGGCGTGCGGTCGGTGAAGCGGCGCCGGTTCTGCTTCCACACGCCTTCATAGAGACAGTTGTGGAAGTAGAAATATTCCATGTGCTTGAATTCGCTCTTGGCCGCCGAGAACAGCTCCTCCACCTGTTCGACATGGGAATCCATCGAGCCGCCGATGTCGAAGAACACCAGGACCTTCACCGCATTGCGCCGCTCGGGACGCATATGCACGTCGAGATAGCCGTGGTTGGCGGTCTCCTTGATGGTGGTATCGAGATCGAGCTCGTCGGGCGCGCCGGTACGGGCGAATTTGCGCAAGCGCCTCAGCGCAATCTTGATGTTGCGGATGCCGAGCTCGACATTGCCGTCGAGGTCCTTGAACTCACGACGATCCCAGACTTTCACCGCGCGGAAATTGCGGTTCTTCTCCTGGCCGATGCGAACACCTTCCGGGTTATAGCCATGCGCGCCGAAGGGCGAGGTGCCGGCAGTCCCGATCCATTTGTTGCCGCCCTGATGGCGCCCCTTCTGTTCCTTGAGGCGCTGGCGCAAGGTCTCCATGAGCTTGTCCCAGCCCATGGCCTCGATCTGCTTTTTCTCCTCTTCGGTGAGGTACTTCTCAGCGAGCTTCTTCAGCCATTCGGCCGGAATATCGGCCTTCTCCATGGCGTCCAGAAGGCTTTCCAACCCCTTGAAGACGGTGCCGAAGACGCGGTCGAACTTGTCGAGATTGCGCTCGTCCTTCACCAGCGCAGCGCGCG
>Ga0134128_10006674_pt1 | contig 13982 bp, 14 predicted proteins | sample KB31754_FD_96462 | JGI IMG/M metagenome (GOLD analysis project Ga0134128, IMG submission 96462) | Terrestrial soil microbial communities with excess Nitrogen fertilizer from Kellogg Biological Station, Michigan, USA - KB3-175-4 | ecosystem: Environmental > Terrestrial > Soil > Unclassified ... | reverse complement strand
GTGTCGCAGATCTCCAGCGCCTGCTCGCCGGTGTCGGGCTGCGAGATCAGCAGCTCATCGATATTGACACCGAGCTTGCGCGCATAGACCGGGTCGAGCGCGTGCTCGGCATCGATGAAGGCGCAGATGCCGCCCTTCTTCTGCCCCTCGGCGACGCAATGCAGCGCCAGCGTGGTTTTCCCTGAGGATTCCGGTCCGTAGATCTCGACCACCCGCCCCTTCGGCAGGCCGCCGACGCCGAGCGCAATGTCGAGCCCGAGCGAGCCTGAGGAGACCGTCTCCACGTCCATGGAGCGGTCGTTCTTGCCGAGCTTCATCACCGAGCCCTTGCCGAACTGGCGCTCGATCTGGGACAGCGCGGCGGACAGCGCCTTACTCTTATCCATGGAAGAACCTTCGACGATACGTAGCGCGGTGGCGGACATTGGACGTGCTCCTTATGGCGGGGATTCGGCCGGGCGACAAACGGTTAACGAGGCGGTTGCGATCAAGAAGAGTGTACTCTATTTGTTCCTCGTTCGCAATATGTTCTTTTGAAAAAAGGGGGGAGTGTCCGTATTTAGGCCCCAGTGTCCTAATTAGAATTTGTCAGTGTCCTAATTTGCTGGGCTCTCACCATGGATGACCTGACGGCCCTCCTCGAACGTGCCGAACTCGCTATCTCCAATAGCCAGCGACTGGCCACTGAGAATCAGCGACTGACGGCAGAGAGCCGATGGTGGATTCAACGCCTTTGTTGGATCAGCGACGAAATGCGCTCCAAAGCGGAGCACGCTTCCCGAGCAACCCTGAACTAAGGCTGCCGGAAGTATCCTGTTCACTTCTAACCTAGGTGAACGACGAATCGCGCGTTGCTTGCGATGTTCGCTTATGGGAGAGAGCGAACCACAAACGCGGGAACACCTGTCACAGCCGGACGACCAAAAACGGGTCCTCTGTCCGACGTGCCGCGCCTGGACACGGCAAATTGTGCATAGTCTCATGAATCCGAACACCGGCAAAATGGTCCGCGTGTACAAGTGTGACTGCGGCGAACACATTTGGGACGATTAAGGCCGCCTCAGTTGGCGGCCTCTTTCGTCAGTTGTTGTGACGTGGCGAACGATCCGCGCGAGGGTACTGTCCGTATTTGACCCCAACTGTCCTAATTCAAAAACGTGAGTGTCCTAATTCGATGTCCGAGCGTATTGTCCCCGCCATCACCGGCAACGGCCATGCCCGTAGGCGTCGGTGGCAGAGAGACCGATCGCGCTCCCGCCTGCAGAGCCAGGGAGCGCAGCTATGCCATTACGGCGCGGAATCTGCCGTCCGTCCCGGCGGGACATCGACGAATTAGAACGTTTGCGAAAGTTCGCCAGGGAAGCCGGCGAGGTCCTGAGGCGGTTTCCCATGCCCGACACCTTCATCGGCCGAAAAACACAAGAGCCTTTCCCCAAGGAGGCCCAGCCGACTAGGGAAAATCGTCGGCGATTACCTAGTTAAGTTCCGGCCCTGGACGATGGGATAGACGCTATAAGTTGATGTAGATAGGAGGCTTCCTAGCCTGAATCGTAAGACTTGGGAAAGTCTGACTGTCCTAATTCCCTGCCGCGAGTGTCCCGTCCCGGCACAATGAACCTTGGCACGCGGTGTGCAGACTAATCATTCGCCGGGGTTTTGCATCATCCCCCCGGGGCTGGAACCGCCGCCCGCGCAACATTTAAGCGGGCGGCGTTTTTATTCCAACGCGACGGCTCCGGGGCTGGCAAGAGCGTCAGGTTCCTTCACTGGAACATAAATCGCGATCGGTCGCATTAGCCTATGTGAATGAGGGTGTCCTGGTTCCATTCCGCGGGCGTCCTAGGACCAAAAGAGCTCTTTTCCCATGCTGCACCGCGTAAAGGGGCCAGCATCTGAGAAAGACTGCTGTCCGTATTTGACCCGAGCGTCCTGGGTACAACTAAAGAGTGTCCTAATTCGATCACAGAGAATGTCACAGTTTAAATTGCTTCATCGGAACTCGGTGTAAGCTGTCCCTACAGGGCGCACTTCGGTGCGGGGGGGACTTGCAGAGATGCCGATCAGCCGATTGCTCAAGACTACCGATCTCACGTCAGAGCAGAAGCATGTCCTCGAACTGGCGTTCAACCAGACTCTACGCAAGCTCAACCTGGTGGATCGCAACGATCCGATTTGCGAGATGGTTGCCCGCAAGGTCATTGCGATTGGAGAAAGTGGCGTTACCAGCGCCGCAGCCATTGCGGAGATGGCCATCAAGCAGCTTGGCCCCGGATCGTCGCCGCTCGACAAGTAAGGCCGCATCGATTGGCGGCCTCTTTCATTGCCGGTGCAGCCGTGATTTCGGGCTGCTCGTCCCTGGGAATCCGCAGTCTCCCGGCAGGACCATGGTTCCGGCGGGCTGCTGGCGCATGATCCGGAAAAGTGTGCAGCGGTTTTCCCTCGCGGCAAACGCGTAGCGTTTGCCGAGATCTCTTGTGGCGGTGGGCTCAAAAAGCTCGCGGACCGGGCGCGCTGGCGGAGCTCAATCGCAGCGTGGCCGCGATCAAGCAGCAAGCGCTGATATCGCCGCTCGTCGTCTGGGTTCACAAACGAGGCTGTTCTCGGCGACCAGGAAGCACCAGCGCATTTCCCGAGGTCGGCGCCGCTGGATAAGTGAAAACCTCGCACGCGCGCCGGGACGAGCTTGCGCCGGAGCGCGATGGGATTAGGATGAATCAGCATCGCGCTCCCGATTCTTGACTGAGCATGATCGCCGCAAACGCTGCGCGTTTCTCGCGAGGGAAAGTCGCTCCACACTTTTCCGGATCGTGCTCTATCGTCGGTTCATCCCCTGAACCAGCCCCGCGATGCCGCCTATTTCTCCTGGTGTGTCATGGACGAACACCGCACCTCGCCTCGCCATCGCGTCCTGAAAGCCGGAACCATCGAGTTCAGCGGCGGCGTTCTCCCCTGCACCGTCCGGAACCTGTCCGATTCGGGGGCCGCGATCGAGGTCAACAGCCCGCTCTGGTTTCCGGACCGCTTCGTGCTGGCGATCGCAAGCGAGGGCTGGCGCAGGCCCTGCCGCGTGATCCGGCGAAACCAACGGCGCATCGGCGTCGCGTTCGAGAAGGCCTGATCCTGAAGGCTCCGTGGTTCCGTTCGCGCCTGGCGAAGCAACGATTTTAATGTTCCAGGCGGGAACGATTTGGCCAGTTCCGGCCTAACTGCATGTCTAAGTGCGGTTCTCAGTGCGGATCGGAAATTAAACTAAAGGGTGCATCACGTGTTGGGCAGAACTTACTTTGCACGCCAGGCGACGGCGCTTCTCAGGTACGCCAAGTCCACCACGAATCCGGAACTCGCTGCGTCCCTGATTGAACGGGCGGCCGAACTCAAGGCTCAAATCGATGCGGTCGAAAAGCCGAACCCTTCGCCGTATGCGCCCGACGTCGAGCCGGAGCATTAGCTCCGCCGGTATGCCTTGTGCGACCCTTCCCGCGTTCAGGTCCTTTCAACCGATGAATGTCATGGCTGTCGTCGAACGGTTACCGTCCGGGAGCATCGTCACGCGATGAAAAAAGGCGACGTCATCTGCCCGGATTGCCGCGCGGGTTTGCGCCGGATCGAACTCACCTCCCGCCGCGGAGCCTCCGGCGAATTCCGCTGCCCGCTGTGCCAGCGTGTGCTCGAGGTTTCCGACGGGTCGACCGAAATCGCCTACCGCCTGACGGTAGCGCCGGAAAAAATGCTCGACTAACCATGATCGGGAAAGAGCCTGCCCCGTACTTGATGCGGGTGTGCAGCGGCTTCCCGCCTGCGCGAAGCCCTGGAATGGACTGTGCGTGTGGCTTGATGCTTCGGCGGCCGAAGGCAGGTCCGAAAAGCATACCCGGGCCTGACCCGAGCGTTGCCGGTCGCCTCTGAGCACCAGACGGCCGTATTTTCCCGGAATTGATCCGCCCCCCCTTTCGGAATCCACTCTGGCTGCATTTTTTTGTCCTTGGCCCGGAGCGGCGCTTTTCGCATCGGTTCTACCAATGCCGTTCTATTTCTTCCGCATCAAAAACGGCCGCTACTCCGGCTCCTCCGATCATGGCACCGAGTGTGCCGATCGCAGCGCCGCCTGGAAGGAGCTGACCAGCGTTTGCGCCGACATGGCGGCCGGCATTTCGCGCAAGCTCGCCGAAAATTCCGAGTGGCAGATGGAGTTGCTCGACGAGTCCAGGCAGCCGGTCTTCCGCATCCGCATCATCGCCGAGTCGCTGGACTAGCGCTGGCGCAAACGGGCGCGAACTATCCCATTCAGGACCGTCAGTCGGCGCTGGGCAGGCGGCGCATGGTGAACTCGATCTCGCCATCCGGCAGCTCGCGCCAGCTTTCGACCGCGCTCATGTAGCCGGCCTTGGGATAGCGGTTGAGGAAATCGCGCGCCTTCGCCCGCGCCTTCTCGCGCGGCAGCGTGAAGGTCTCACGCAAATAGCCGTCGCGCGGCTTGCGCCGTGTAGCCATACGGTCGGCGAGATCGCGTGGTCCGGCCATGCCATAAATCCCGATACAATCCGGCACGGCTGAATATAAGGCCGGCGCGACCGGAATCCCACTGCCTCGGCGCATATCCGAAAAAAGCTTGCCCGGCACTTGATGCGGGTGTGCAGCGGTCATTGCGAACAGCATGCCCTCGGGGCTGATCGGGCCTGACCGGGGATCAGGCGCGAATAATGGACCAAGGCGCGATAATGATCGTCGCGCCTCAGCCGCGACTATTGCTGGCCGGTCTTGGCGACCGCCTTGGCCTTGCTCTTGGCTTTCGCCGAGCTCATGGCTTTCGCCGAGCTCTTGGCGGGCGGCGTCTTCGGCGCCTGACTGCGCACATTGCCCCAGGGGTCGTTGGAAACCTTGGCGTCGGGAATCGACCTCAGGGAATCCTGGTAGGCCTTCTGCTGATGGTTCTCCTGCTCGATCTGCTCCTCCGTCTTGGCAGGCTTATCCGGCGCAAGCAGGTTGATGTTGGGCATCTGCGCGTAAGCCGGTCCGGTGAGGAGGACGAACAACGCCGCCACGCGAAAGACTTTCATCGAAGGCTCCCCGACATTTCTGTGACACCATACACCGTGTCCGGATGGACCGCCAAGAGTGACAGCGCGAGCCGCCGCAGCAGGCGTGTCATTCAGACTGGAGGTGATCCGATCGGCAGGATTTCGACGGCGGCATCCAGTCATCCCAGATCGGGCCGCATTTGGTGCAGCCATTGAGCAGAAGCCCAAGTCCAATCAGTGCTGACATGACGCCCCAACGCCGCGACATGACCCACTCCACCACCCGGCCCCATTTTAGAGCCGCCAAGCCGGCCGATTCAAGGAGCCAGAGCATGATCCGGAAAAGCGTGAAGGCAGGTCCGGCAAGCATGCCCTCGGGCTTGACCCGAGGGGTCATGCTCGAGCAACAACCCCAAGGTCCTTCCGGGATAGGCCATTTTGCGGTACGCGGAACATCAAAACCGGGGCAAGGAAGCGTCATGCAACAGCGGCAGGATCAGGGGTTCGGCATCGACGAAGCGCGTCGCGTGCTCGGCGACGTGTTCGCGCCATGGGTCAAGGACCTCAACCTCGTCGTCGAAGCGTTCGACTTCGAGCCGCCGGCGTCACCGCGCGACTGGCAGCCCGGCGCGATCCTGCGCATGCCCTTCTCCGAGCGGCTGTGCCGCAACGGCGGCATCGTGTGCGGCCAGGCGCTGATGGCGTTCGCCGACACCGCGATGGTGCTCGCCAATCTCGCGGCCAACCGCGGCTACCGGCCCATGACCACCGTCGACCAGACCACGCATTTCATGCGCGCGGCGACGTCATCAGACGTGCTGGCGGACGCGCGCGTGGTCCGCCTCGGACGCACCATGAGCTTCGGCCGCGTCACGCTCTCCTCGGCCGCCGACAACAAACCGGTCGCGATGGTCTCGAGCGCCTTCGCGATGCTGTCGTGAAAGAGTTCTCTCCATCCTTCGTCAAGCCCGGGCATGACGAGCAGACATTTGGAAGTCATGACGAAAGCTTCGATCAGGGCCGCAACGCCCGGAGCTTCGCCCTGCGGCGCCGCCGCCACAGCGCGATGATCGCGAGGACAATCACAACCAGCGCCGCGGTGGTGCCCGCCGCAAACCGCCCGCCCGGGCGATCGATCGTCTTCGACCACAGCGACGGCGCTTCACCCGCGCGGGCCAAGCGAAACGCCACCACGGCATCGCCGATCGAGGTGCCGGCTTCCGAATGACCGCCGGCAGCGATTGCGACATATTGCTCACCCTTCCAGAGATAGGTCATGGGATTGGCGACGCCGGGCACCGGCAAACGGCCCTGCCACAGCTCTTTCCCCGACTTCGCATCGAAGGCGCGCAAGTAAGCATCCATCGCTCCGGTGAAAACCAGGCCGCCGGCGGTGATCGCAACGCCGCTGACCAGCGGCGTGCCCCAGTGGAAGGGAATGCCGAGTGGCGCGAGATCTTCGGTAGTGCCGACGGTCGAGCGCCACAGGATCTTTCCCGCCTTCAGGTCGACCGCGACCATCGTGCCCCAGGGCGGCCGGTTGCAGAGCAAGCCGAGCCTCGACTTCATGACTTCGCGCGTCATCGCGAACGGCGCGCCGCGCTGCCGGCCGAGCTCATGGCCCGGCAGCGGATGATAGCTTGCCGCTTCCGCTGCCGGCATCAGCTTGACGAGATGCAGCGCATCGGTGGTGTTGGCATAGAGGATCTGGTGGACGGGATCGAACGCCGCACTGCCCCAGTTCACTCCGCCGCCTGTCATCGGGTAGATCAACGTTCCTTGCGTCGATGGGGGGGTGAAGAGCCCGTCATAACGCGCAGCGGCGAGTTGCGCGCGGCACGATGGGCTGCCGAGGATGGGCGGGAAGTCGAGCACGTCCTCGGGCAGGAATTGCTGCGGCATCAGCGGCGGCACATGGGTCGGGAACGGCTGCGTCGGCGACAGCTTCTCGCCGTCGGCGCCGCCTTGCGGCACCGGACGCTCCTCGACCGGCCAGACCGGCTTGCCGGTATCGCGGTCGAGCACGAACACAAAACCCTGCTTGGTCGGCTGGATCACGACGTCGCGCATCCCCTCACCCGTGTCGATGCGCGCCAGGGTCGGTTGCGCCGGCAGGTCGTAGTCCCAGACGTCGTGATGGGTGGTCTGGAACGCCCAGACCAGCTCGCCGGTCTCGCTTCTCAGCGCCACCACCGAATTGGCGTGCTCGTCATTGCCGATGCGCTTGCCGCCCCAGAAATCCGGGCTCGGCGAGGACGTCGGCAGGAAGATGAGGCCGCGCTCGTCGTCGGCCGACATCGGCGCCCAGACATTGGCCTCGCCGGCGTCGATCCCGTCATGGATCAGCGGATCGAAGCTCCAGCGCGGCTTGCCGGTGCGGGCGTCGAAAGCGCGAACGGTGCCAAGCGGCGCATCGACACGGGCGTTGTCCGAGATCGCCGAGCCAACCACCACCACGCCGCGCGTCACCACCGGCGCCGAGGTGATCTGAAACTCGCCGGGCCACAGCAAGGGCTTGCCGATGTCGAGCTTGACCTCGCCGTGTTCGCCGAAATCCTCGCACGGGCGGCCGGTCCTTGCATCGAGCGCGATCACGCGGGCATCGTTGGTGCCCATGAAGATCCGGCTGCGGCAGGCCGCCCCCGCGGCGGCCGTCTCGTCGACCCAATGCGCGACGCCGCGGCAATTGTAGCGGTTGGCGGGATTCTGGCTGCTCGAGATCTTCGGGTCGAAACGCCATTTCTGCATCCCCGTGCCGGGATCGAGCGCGATCACTTCGTTGAACGGCGAGCAGAGGATGAGCGAGCCCTCGACGAGCAGCGGCGTCGCCTCGAACTTGGTGCGCGCCATCGCGGCCCTCGGCCGGCTTTCGAGATCGCCGGTGTGATACACCCAGGCGCGCACGAGACTATCGACATTGGCTGGCGTGATCTGGCCGAGCTTGGAGAAGCGCGTTCCGCCCTGATCGCCGCCCCAATACTCCCAACCTTCGGCCGATGCTTTGGACAGCGCCGCGAGCGCGATCAAAAGCATCGAGATTCGAACAAGTTGGCCGACCATGATCACAGATCGGTTAGGGCGCTTTTCCGCCGCGCGGAGCCGAGATAGGCTGTTCATGTCCATCAACCTCCGCATGCTGGGTTGCATCCGTCCGGGAGCGGCGACCCGAACTGCATGGACCGCCGTTCATAACATCTTCGTTGTTACCGAATGGATCGGCCAGCCAGCGAACGTCTGCAATGAACACACAGAAATAAAGTGGTTCACACTCGACGAAATGCTGCATTTAGCAAATATCGTGGATTGCGAATATCCCCGCCACGCGCGAATGGCGATCTTTGGTCGAGGGAGCCCGGAGAGCGGTCTAGCGTAGCTCGACGAGATGCATGCGCGAGAGCGCAGGCTCAAATCGGTCGGCGAAATATTGCGTTTCGTGCGCCACTAATCCTTCGCGGAATTCCATAATACTCACCACATAAGATGGTATGTCGTCGTAGCTAAGCATGTATTCCGTCACCCAGAGATCGCCGCTTCCAATAATCCGCCGTACCGTAAAGCGCTTTTTATTCGGCTGGACAAATCGGCTCTCCTGGATGTTATGCCGACCGCGGATCCGCTCGCCTGATTGCGGATAATCAAGCACGGCATCATCGCGGTAGATTTCATGCTCGACATTGAAATCGCCAGCATCCGAAGCATTCCAGTGACGCTCCAGCGCGAGCCGCGCGGTTCGATCGTCCATGTCATACTCCCGCCTATGCTGTTGGCTATCATTGTGCCATTGCGCTCATGATCATGCAAAGCCCGTAAGACAAGTCGCTAATCTCCTTGCAGATTCAGCGAGCCCGCCGAGGTGAGCTCGGGTCTTCGCGGTCGCGCTCCGGCAGGGTGCCCTTCCCAGGGTCGTCGTCCGCCAGCTCAGATCAACCAAAAGCTGCCATGTTTTTAACGAAGATGAACGGGAACGAATGGGACGGTTTTGCAATTTGCTACCCTGGGGTGGCTGCACACCCGATTTCGCCGGGCACGGGCCTGCCACCTTTCACAATCCTTTCTGGAGGATGCGGCCATGCCACGGAATAAGCAGGCTTCGAAGCAGAAACAGACAACCAAACCCGCCGCCTTTGCGGCGCTCGGCGCGGCCGGACTTGGTCTTTCGCTGGCGGGCAGCGCATCCGCATCCACGATGCCGGCTGCTGACGTCCCTCAATCCGACAATGCTTTGGCCAACCAACGCTTCGTTCTTGGCGAAGAGGAAATGGCTGACGTTAGTCTTGCCACATTCCATCTCTTCGACAAGGAAAACGCGGGCGGCGCCGAGCAACTAGCCTTGGTTGTCGTTCGAGGTTGTGGACGTTGCGGTGGTTGCCGTGGCTGCGGTTGGCGTGGCTGCAGGTGCGGCGGCTGCAGGGGTTGCGGCGGCTGCTGCCGACGCTGGGGACACTGCCGCTGGTGCTAAGGCCCTGACGGCCACAGTCTCTAATCATGCGAGCGCGTCGCGCGCTCGGGGCATCCGCGCGGGCAGCTCTTGTCCCGCGTGAGCCCCGGCTATGTGGCCGTCACTGGTCGATCAGCTCCGCCAAATACAGCGGGTCTCGTTCCACGGTCCGCCGGGGAGATCCCGCCTGTCGCGACCATGTCGCGCGCGCCACGGCCCGCCCGTGCTTGGTGAAGGCACACGCGGACCAGATCGCGTGCATTGTGCTGCGACGGACCGAGCAACACCGGCGCCACCAAGCAGGATCAAGGCCGCGGCATGAACTTCCTCCGCGGAACAAGATCAGGATCGACCTGTCACTCCGCTAGACTGCAGGCCGCAACCTTCGCTGAATCATCCGAAAATGACCCTAAGCAGTGTCCGGACCTCGCGCTGCATCGTTGCTGCGCGCACGAATCAGCTGTAGCCGGTGACGGGGCCGCCAAGGCCAGGCATCAACGAGCCGAGAGCCGAATTGAAGAAAACGAATGCAAAGGGCATCCTACTCACATGGCTCTGATTTTGACACTTGTTGCAGCTATCGGCATCGTTGCATTGACGGAACGCAGCGTGGAACAGCTGCCGTTTGCAATCGCGGCCCTGCTCTTGAACGCGGCTCTGCTGCTGGTTTTTGTTGCCGATTTCGAGAGAGCAATCCTGCTGTCCGGCATGCTGGCAGCAGCAATCGCCGGTGCGTCGATTGTAAAGTTCAATCACAGCGCACTCAAACTCACCGTTTCCGATTTGCCGCTGGCGTTTGCAGGCACGGTGCCATTTTTCGTGGGGCAATATCCACGCGCGATGTTGGGTGTTCTGGTCGGAGGCGTGATATTCGCCTTCGCTTCGGCCGCGGTTCTGCTCTATGGCGCCGGGTCTCCGATTTCCATCGCAGTTCGGATTCCCTTATTCTGCGTTGCACTCATCGGCTTCGCAAAGGCTTCCGCGGCCAAAGGCGCCATGTCTTTGCGGCTGAAACTGACGCAAGGGCGGTGCTTTTACTCCACCTTCATGGCCTCGCTTGTTGACCCTGCTTGCTGGCAGCAGTTCGGCGGGCTGGCGCTGAGCGATATCGCCAATGAACCACTGCCCCTGAGAGAGGCGATGCCTGCGCGCTCCACCGTCGCTCCGGACATTATCGTCATTCAGCACGAGTCGGTCTTCGACCCGCGCATTTTTGGACTGCCGGTCGAGCCAATCGTTGAAGCATTCCTGTCGCCGGCGGATGGGGAATTCGGGTGCCTCAACGTCGACATCTTTGGCGGAGGTTCGTGGCAGTCCGAATTCAGCCTCCTGACCGGTCTTTCAAGTGCGAGTTTCGGCTCAAGTGCCTACTACCTCTTCAAGAAAGGCGCCGGCCGATTCCACACGAGCCTCCCGCGTTCGCTGGCCGTGCTCGGCTACGAGACGACACTGATGTCGAGCTGTCGTCGCGGCTTTCTCAACTACGATGAATTTTACGGTTCGATCGGCATCAACGAACGCATCTTCACTGACGATTTTCCGCCACCCTTTGATATCAGGCGTTTCGAGGCGACAAATTCGGATGCCGTGTTTCTGGAATCGGTGATCGATGCTCATGCCAAGAGGATTGCTGACAATCCAACACCCCAATTTCTCTATGCGTTGACCAACTTCAATCACGGTCCGCATCGTCGGCGGCTCGTGCCGCCCGGACAGTTTGAGAAGGAGCGCACCTTTGCTTTTGCCAGCCTCCCCGATGCCGGGTACGCCGAATATTACAGCCGACTCACGGAGACCGCCTCGACCTGGCAAAGGCTCAGAACCAGGCTGTCAAACAGCTTTCCGGGACGCCCTGTTCTGATCGTGCACTATGGGGACCACCAACCCGTGCTGACGAGACGGATCGATCGGCACCTGAAACATCGGGCAGATGGGCGGCGCCCGTTTCGCACATTTTATGCGATAGAAGCTTTGAATATCCCCCACCTCAGCCCCGGACGGGGCGCGGACCTCGATATCGCTTTTCTTGGAACCGTCGCCTTGCAACGGGCAGGCCTCCCGCTTGATCCGATATTTGCCACGCGTGCGAGCCTGCTTGATGACTGCCGGGAAACCTACTTTGCATCGGCCTCGGAACGAAAGCGCCGATTCCATCGCACGCTCGTGGATCTGGGCTTGATAGACTTGATGCCGGACGTTCAGCACGCGCGCTAGCAAGGCATGTCGAGACGATTGAGTCGCTTAGCCAGTCGGGCCGTAATGCCAATTGAGTGCACCGTCACCGTAATCTTCCATAGACTCGCGCCAGGTGGATAGCGCTCTTGCCCTTGATGTACCCGATTACTTGCGACACCGCATATTTCGGCAGGATCGAAATCATCATGTGAACATGATCCGGCATCAAATGCCCCTCTTCGACCTTGCACTCCTTCTGCATTGCCAATCTGCGGAACACCTCTCCGAGATGCTGCCTCAACTGCCCGTACAGCGTTTTCCTGCGGCACTTGGGAATGAAGACCACATGATATTTGCACTCCCGTTTGCTGTGGCTTTAGACTCTCGTAATCGTCCATCGCGAAACTCCTCCTCGTGCGCGTGGTGGCTCACGAGTCGAGAGTTTCGTCGATGGTCGACTGCCGGAAATGTCAAACTTCTGCTGCCTCCCCGGCAGAGCCGGGGGGCCTCCTTTGGTAGGCTAGAATCGCAGGGCGGATCGACGGGGCAGCCCCAAGAACCTGCACTATTGCTTCTTATAGAACTCATTTAAATCGAGATTCCGCATTAGCCGGATCGAACCGAAGAAGCGCGTAGGTTTCAGTAGATAATAACCGCTGCCCGTCGCGTTTTCTCCAGGAAGAACCTTAAAATTATCAAGGGTGACAACCTCTCCGTTGGGGGTGTTGTCGAGTTGCCATTTGCCGCCAAGTTCATTCTTGGGAACGTTGGAATCTTGGTAGCTGTGGACATATGTCCCGTCACCCTTTAGCTCAAGGACATCCGACCCCGGCCCTACATTCAGGGCATATGACCCAACCAAGTCGTTGGGGGTGAACTTGTCGGAGCATCCCACTAAAGACGTTATCCCGAACGCTAAAAGCAGCGCCGATAACCTGGGAAGAGAGCGGCTCATTTCACTTCCCTAGTCCCGAGTTTGGCAGCGAGGAAGAGCTTCCGAATCCCGAATCTGGCGAATTGGATGATCCAAAGCCGGCATTCGGCAGGTCGAACAAACCGGAAGGCCCAACACCAGGAAGACTCGCGGAGTTACCAGTCCCTAAACTCGGAAAACCGGAGTTCACGTTCTCCGTCCAAGTGTACGTTTGGCTGTAGTTTCCCATCACGTGACCAGCACTCGGGTTCCACGCATTCGGCCATAGCCCGTAGAAAAATGAAGTCATGCTGGTCGTGTTGTTTACCTCAAATGTGATCGTTCCGTTGTTGTTTGGCGTGATGCTCACGCTGTAGCTTCCAACAAACTGCTGCGTGGAATTGGTTCCAGCCTCCACGTAACCGGACGCCCCAAAATGCACCGCGTAGTTCGTTACAGGCTGTAGCTGATCGGCCGAATTGTTGGCATTTTTCTGGTAGAAGAAGTCTCGGGCCGCATTAACGCCCGATGCATTCATCATGTCCTGTGTCTGGTTTGTTTCCGGCCCAAAGACCTGATTTGCTGGCGCCGTCCCCGTCACCCACTGCCCGAACATCCGAGCGTCGTCCGCCCAAGTCATGCCAGTGGGGTCGGTCAGATTCAATGGATCGTTATTGACATATGCATAGAGATTGACTCCCGCACCGTACCCACGCGGATCGACCTGCAAGAACCTTCCCCACGCCGGCGAATAGTGCCTTGCGCGGTAATAGTAGAGTCCGCCCAATTCGACGTCGACAGCTCGCGCCTATGTCAAGCCCGCGCGCGAAAAATAAAATGCTTCCGTGTTTCGGAAAATCATGATTACTTGTCCCGCATCCGCTTCCACCAAGAGGGGACGTATCGCGATCGTCACGGACGTTGGAAGCGGGATGCGGTGGACGTGAGGATGCTCAGCGCGGCTTGCCGCGCCGACGAAAGCATTGCTTGCGGACGAGCGAAATCGTGTTGTCCTGATCCCCCGACGCTGGGATCAAGCCTGCGAGTGACGAGCTCGCAGGCGACGGAGGCTAACAAGCCCGGCACTCCGGGGAGACCACGTATAAGCCGTAAACCATCGCGCAGGGAATGCCGGAGTGTGTTCGGTTGTACCTGTGGACTGCCCGTGTGCGTTTTTGCGCATTTGCTGCACACGAGGCGCGCGGGTGCAACGGCACCCGGCATTCCCTGCGCCCTCCCTCTTCGAGGGCGACGAACCATGCATCACCCGGGTGCTTGCGTGCCGCGGGAATTTTGAAGCTCGTCTTTGCGAGGAGCGACAGCGACGAAACAATCCAGACTGTCTCCGTGGAAGCATTATGGATTGCTTCGCTTCTGTTCAGTCCGGGGAGATAGCTTACAGCTGTTCGGGGACATGGTTGACACATTTTGGATCGCG
>Ga0134128_10006672_pt1 | contig 13986 bp, 12 predicted proteins | sample KB31754_FD_96462 | JGI IMG/M metagenome (GOLD analysis project Ga0134128, IMG submission 96462) | Terrestrial soil microbial communities with excess Nitrogen fertilizer from Kellogg Biological Station, Michigan, USA - KB3-175-4 | ecosystem: Environmental > Terrestrial > Soil > Unclassified ... | reverse complement strand
CCCCATAGTGGTCGCAACCGCGTTCCCCGCCTTGCCACCCCTGCGGTAAGGGCTAGACTTGCCGCAGTTGCTCATCCCGGTCAAACAATAAGGGGTTCCTATGAATCGCGTCGTGCTGGCCGCCGTTCTGTCGTGTGCGGTGGCCGTTCCCGCCTTTGCAGCGCTCGAGCAGGGCGCCGCCGCTCCCAAGTTCACTGCCCAGGCTTCCCTGGCCGGCAAGGACTTCAAATACTCCCTCGCCAAGGAGCTGAAGAAGGGCCCGGTGGTGGTGTATTTCTATCCGTCCGCCTACACCGGCGGATGCAACATCGAGGCGCACACCTTCGCCGAGAACATGGAGAAGTTCAAAGCCGCCGGTGCGTCGGTGATCGGTGTGTCGCTCGACAGCATCGACCGACTGAACCGCTTCTCGGCGGATCCGGACTATTGCGCCGGCAAGCTCCCGGTCGCCTCCGACGCCGACGGCAAGATCGCTCACAGCTATGAGCTGAAAGTCATGGACGGCCGGCCCGGGATGAAGGACACCAAGGGCGATGAGATCAACCATGGTTTCGCCGAGCGCACGACCTTCATCGTCACTCCGGATGGCAAGGTCGCGGCCACCGTCGGGGGCATGGCGCCCGCCGACAACGTCATGAAATCCCTGGAGATCGTTCAGGGCCTGAAGTCCAAGTCCTGATCGACGGGCGCCCCGTCCCGATCAGGCGCCCTTGCGCGCCCAGAACGAGCCGACCTGGATGCGAAACGAGCCGTCGGCTTCGAGCGATAGCGCGTCGTGAACCTCGCGAGCTGCACCGAGTTGCAGCTCGCGAATCAGGCTGGCACGGGCAGGCGGCGCCCGCATCCGCTCCGCCCAGGACGTGAACTCCAGCCTCAGGGGCCACTGCGCCTGCTGAACCTCGAGGAGGCCCGCCTCCTCGAGCAGCCTCCGCCATTGACTGACTGACCGATTGCGCACGTGCGAAGGGTCGCGCAACAGCTCGATCGCCTGCAGGTGCGTGTCCACGAGCGCATCCTCGTGCCCCATCGTGTCGATCATCAGTAGATGCCCTCCCGGGCGCAGCACCCTGCACATCTGCCGCACCCCCGACTCCAAGAAGCGCCAGTGATGCGCACTGAACCGGCTGGCGACCACCTCGAACGTGGAGTCAGCGAAGGGCAGGGACTCGGCGCTGCCCTGCTGCACCTCGAGCTGCGGCAGGCGGCGCGCGGCGGCGGCGTGAGCCACCGTCGTCAACATGCCGGACGAAGGGTCCACCGCGACGACGCGCCTGAAAGCGGGCGCGAGCGCGAAGCTCAGGTGGCCCGCGCCGCAACCCACATCGAGCAGGGAATCCAGCGGCCCGGGCAACGCATTGATGAGCTCCTGCGCGTGAATCAAATCCGGGCCCTGCGCGTGCACGGCACTGTTGAGGTAGGCAGCGGCACGCGGGTCGAACTGGTCGTGAACCGCCTGATCATGGGTGCGCATCGGCCGGCTCTCCTGGTGAAGGGTGAAGGAGACCCTACTGGGTGCCATATCCAGGTACAAGGCTGTCACTTATCCTATTATATTCGCCAGGTGCCTCCTCACCCTCAGACCCTGGGACAGTTCCTGCGCGCCCGGCGTGACCGCTCGCGCCCGGAGGATTTCGGCCTGTCCGAAGGACACAGACGCCGGGCCCCTGGCCTGCGGCGCGAGGAGGTCGCTGCGCTGTGCGGTATCAGTCCGACGTGGTACGCGTGGATCGAGCAGGGGCGCACCAGCGCCATTTCCGTCGAGACCCTTGGCGCACTCGCCCGGGGCCTGCGACTGTCGCAGGCCGAGCGTACCTACCTGTTCGAGCTCGCCTCGCGTGCCGACCCCGCTCCCGCACGCCCCGCGGAAACCGACCCCCATCGCCTGGATGATCTGATCGGGGCGGTCAGCACGCCCGCCTATGTGCTCGACCGCCATTGGGATGCGCTGGCATGGAACGAGCCGGCGGCGGCGCTGTTCGAGGACTGGTTGGGTAGCTCTGTCACCAACCTCCTGCGCTATGTGTTCCTGCACCCGCGGGCACCCTCGTTCATCATCGACTGGCCCGAGCGGGCGCGCCGCCTCGTTGCCGAATATCGAGCCGACACGGCCGCCTGGCACGATGACCCGGTGCGCCGCGCCCTGGTGGATGAGTTGAGCTGGGAGAGCGCGCCCTTCGAGGCGGCCTGGCGAGCCCAGAACGTACTCGGCCGTGAAGGGGGCCTGCGCCGATTTCAACATCCCCGGCGTGGCCTGTGCCTCTACGAGCAATTCACGTTGCGCGTCGCGCAGCGCGCGGAGCTGAAATTGACGGTGCTGGTGCCGAAGGACGCGGGCGCCTCTTGAGGGAGATAGCCTCCCCGGCCGAAGTCTGCTGCAATACGGGCCGATACCGGCCGCAACGTGATTTTGCGCAGGATGCGTCGTGGATCATCCCCTGCCCTTCGGCCTCACCGCAGTGTTCGTCAACGTGCTGCTCAGTCAGCTCGGTTTGCCGCTGCCGGTGATTCCGACGCTGATCCTTGCCGGGGCACTCGCCAACGACGGGCGGCTGTCGGGAAGTGCGCTCTGCATGGGAGCCGTGGCGGCCTGCTTCATCGGGGATACGGCGTGGTACCTGTCGGGACGCCTGTACGGCAACCGAGTGATGAAGCTGTTGTGCCGCATCTCCCTCACTCCTGACTCCTGTGTCAGCCAGACCCAGACGCGCTTCGAGCGTTGGGGTGGCAACGCGCTGGTGGTTGCCAAGTTCGTCCCCGGCCTGTCGCTGATCGCGCCGCCGCTCGCCGGCGCCACCCGGATGGGGTTTGCGCAGTTCGCCGCGTTGAGCCTCGCGGGCTCGGTCGTGTGGGTCGGCGTCTTTGTCGCCAGTGGGATGTTTCTCGGACCGCAGATCGAGCGGCTGCTGCCGCACCTGCGAGCGGTTGGCGGCGTCGCCCTCCTGGTCATCGGCGCTTTCATTGTGCTCTATGTCGCCTACAAATGGTGGCAGCGACAGCGCTTCTTCGCGTTCCTGCGCATGGCACGCATCAGCGTCGGCGAGCTCTATCGTCTGTTGGACTCGGGAGCGGCCCCCGTGATCGTCGACGTGCGCTCGCAGACCGCGCGGTCGCTGGAGCCGCGACGGATCCCGGGCGCGCTGCATGTCCCGGTGCAGGACATGGAGCAGCACATCAAAGAGCTGCCGCGCGACCACGAGATCGTTCTGTACTGCACCTGCCCCAACGAGGCCTCGGCGGCCAAAGTGGCGAAGATGCTGATGAGCTACGGGTTCCGGCGCGTGCGCCCGCTGCACGGCGGCCTGGATGCATGGATTGCCGCAGGATACGCGGTAGAAACCTATCCCGACGTCCAGGTCATCATGAAAAAGCCGCCGCAGACGACAGCACAGTCTCTCAGCGGGTCACACAGCTAGCGCGCCCGGCCAGGCGCGGACCGACGCTTCAGCAGTATAGCTCACGCCTCGATAACGCCTTGAAATCACGCGTCACAATCCTGACACTTCCGTGCATGATGAGTGCACTGCGTCAGTTTCTCGCGCGTTCCGAGCGGCTCTTCATCCTGACCGGCGCCGGGTGCAGCACGGATTCCGGGATTCCCGACTACCGCGACGGAGAAGGCGCCTGGAAGCGCGCGCGGCCCGTCCTGTTCGACGCCTTCATGTCCGGTGCGCTCATCCGGCAGCGCTACTGGGCGCGCAGCATGGCCGGATGGCGCCGCTTCCAGAGTGCGCGGCCCAACGATGCTCACCGGGCACTCGCGCAACTGGAGCGCGAGGACCGCGTCGAGGCGCTGGTGACCCAGAACGTCGACCGGCTGCATCAGCTCGCCGGCAGCCGGGAGGTGATCGATCTGCATGGTCGCCTGGATTGCGTGCGCTGCATGGATTGCGGCCACCGTTTGGCGCGCGAGGCCATGCAAGCCGAGCTCGTGCGCTGCAACCCCGAATGGGCCGAGCTCGATGCCCGCATTGCGCCCGACGGCGATGCCGATCTCGTTATCAAGGACTTCTCCAGCTTCCACGTACCCCACTGCCCGGCGTGCGCGGGCATCCTGAAGCCGGACGTTGTGTTTTTTGGCGAGAGTGTGCCCGCGGAGCGCGTCAGCGCCGCGATGACGCGCCTCGCGCACGCAGACGCGGTACTGGTGGTCGGTACCTCGCTGATGGTGTATTCCGGGTATCGGTTCGTGCACGCTGCCGCACAGAGCGGCAAGCCCATCGCGGCAATCAATTTGGGGCGTACACGAGCGGATTCGCTACTGAGCCTCAAGGTGACCGAATCGTGCTCAGCCGCACTGGCCTTTCTGCTGCCGACGCCCCCGACGATCGCCTGCGCAGTTTGAGGACATCCTGATGACCAGACTTTCGCTGACAGCCTTCCTGGAAATCGCCGTGATCATGTGCGTCATCCTGACCGCGGTGCTGAGCTGCTACGCCGTGGTGGCCCGGCGCGCCCGCAACCTGTTTCGCAGCCAGTCCGCAATCCGCTGGCTGAATCGCGGCACCGGCACGGTCGTGGCGGGCGCCGCCATCGCAGTTGCCACGCGCTAGTCCCATCATGGTGCCATTCTCGATTCTGGATCTCGCTCCGGTTGCCGAAGGCGCCACGCCCGCCGATGCGCTACGCAACTCACTGCAGCTGGCACAGAAGGCCGAGGAGCTCGGCTATCGGCGCTTCTGGCTGGCCGAGCATCACGGTATGGCGGGCATCGCCAGCGCCGCAACCGCAGTCGTCATCGGCTACGTCGCAGGAGGCACGCGCACCATCCGCGTCGGGTCAGGAGGCATCATGCTCCCCAACCACGCGCCGCTGGTTGTCGCCGAACAGTTCGGCACGCTCGCGTCCCTGTATCCCGACCGAATCGATCTCGGACTGGGCCGGGCGCCGGGCACGGATCAGTTGACCGCGCGTGCGCTGCGTCGCGATCTGATGAGCCGCGCCGAGGACTTCGGTCACGACATCCAGGAGCTGCAGGCCTACTTCGCACCGGCGGTGCCGGGGCAGCGGATCCGCGCTGTGCCGGGCGAGGGATTGAAGGTGCCGATCTGGCTGTTGGGGTCGAGCCTCTATGGCGCGCAGCTCGCTGCGATTCTCGGACTGCCCTATGCGTTCGCCTCGCACTTCGCGCCCGACGAAATGATGCGCGCGCTGGAGGTGTACCGCACCGGCTTCCGCAGCTCGGCGCAACTGGAACGCCCGTACGCAATGCTGACGGTCAACATCTTCGCCGCCGACACTGACGAGGAAGCGCGGCGTCAGTTCACCTCGCTGCAGCAAGCGTTTCTGAATCTCAGACGCGGCAGGCCGGGCCGGGTGCCGCGGCCGATCGACGACATCGACACCTTCTGGGCGCCCGAAGAGAAGGCGGGCGTGGCCCACGCGCTCATGTACTCGTTCGTCGGCTGCGCGGATACCATCGAGCGGGACCTGAGGGCCTTCCTGGCGAAAACCCGCCCCGACGAGCTGATGATCGCGGGTCACTTCCACGATCCCGCCGCCAGAGTGCGCTCGCTGGAAATCACGGCGCAGGTGCGGGACAGGATCGCGAGCTGAGGATTCGGCGCGCGGCGCCATCGCGAACTGGCACGGGTGCAGCCGCGGGACTGGGTTGGGCGCTGAGTGGTGGGCTCAGCCCGGGTACTGTCGGGGGAACACGATGCGGAAGGTGGTCCCGCGCCCGCGCTGGGTTTGCAGCTCGATGCTCGCATCGAGCAGCTCGCACAAGCGCTTGACGATCGACAGCCCGATCCCCTCTCCCGAAGCGTGATTCACTTCCGTTTCAGATGACGAGGGCTTCGCGCTCGACAGCTCAGCCGGCATCTCCTCGGCCTGTCCCGAGATAGCCTGGTTTTCCCGCGTGGCCTCGCTGATCACCAGCGCCAGAGGGGTATCCGATGCGCGCTCGAGCCCGACACCCGTGTCCTGCACACAAAGAATCCATCGCTCGAGATTGCCGGAAGGGGCGGCAGAGCAGGAAACCAGCACACCCCCGCTCTCGGTGTACTTGATTGCGTTGAGGATCAGGTTCTGCGCGATGCGCGTGACCTTCACGACGTCTCCCTGAACCTGCAGCTCCGGCGGCATATGGCATCTCAGGAAGAGATGGCGCTCCGTGGCCAGCGGCTGCAGTGAATCGCACAGGGCTGTAATGATGCCGACGGCGTCGAAAGCGACCACCTCCCGATGCTCACGCCCGGCTTCCAGGCGCGTCAGCTCGATCAGATCGCTCAGCAGGGCCTCCAGCGACTCGGCGCTGCGCCGCACGCGGCCGACGAACTCCGCCAGCTGGGACGTCGCCGCAGCCTTTCCGGGCGGGGACATCGCCACCCGCCCAAGCGCCGTCGCCGCCAGTTTGACGGCGCCCACGGTGCCCCTCAGGTCGTGCGCCGCTTCGCGCCACAGCTCCGTGCGTTCGCTATCGAGCGCGCGCAATTCGTCGTGGGCGCGCTCTAACTCACTCAAACGGCTGGCGGCCTCGGCGCGCTCGAGGGCCGCATGGCTGGAGGCACTCTCGACCATGCAGTCAACGAACAGCCGGGTGAGCATGACGCGCGCGCTGCTGAGCGCCTCCGCCGCGAACCTGGGCCGCTCGAGCGCAAAGGCTTCGAGCTCCTCCAGCATGCACAGGTGCAGGTGGCCCCATTCACGCATGGTCTCTCTGGAGTTGTAGCCATGCAGCCAGCGGTTCTCGCCGTGGTCAGCTGCTCCTGCGCGTTGCTCTGATTGGGCCACACGCTCATCCGCTGCATAACGCGCGCGCAAGGTGCGCTCGAACGCGTCGAGAATGCGTGGGATGTGGTCAACGAACTGCGCACGCGCCAATGACGCTACAGCACTGACCTTGGGATCGCCGTCAACAGCCACGCGCCAGCGAGCGAGTATGGACTCACGCTGTTTGTTCAAGCGCGCAGCGATCCGTGCGTACTCGGAATGCGGGTCAGGTGCCATAGCGGGCCCGGCCAGGCGCCGGAGTGGGGCGACCGATGTCACCTTACGGCAAACGAGCCATCAGGCAAGCTTGGACCTCAGCGTCGGTGCGCCGCGCTAGCGGATGAGGTCAGATCGATCTGTGGGGACCCGCTGGCCTTGGTGGCGGGTCAGTCCCGGGGGCTGGTGCACGCCGCGTAGCGCTGTCCTTCCACGCTGATCCGGTTGCTGACGGGGTAGCCCATGAAAGTGCCGCTCAGCTCGACCTCACCCCGATAGTGGGAGGCCGAATCGAAGACGATGTTGCCGACCAACGCGATTGGCCCTTGGCACTCCACCGTCCATGACAGCGTCGTGCCGGTACGCTCGGACTTCGTCTGCCTGCACATGTCGCCCGCGGGAAGCGCGATCTGGGCATACGCGCTCCACGGATCCAGGGCCTCCTCGACACAGTGCCAACGCACCGCGGGGGCTTGCTGAACCGGCCCTTCGAGCCGTTCGGTGGTTTTCCACAGGCCCGGAAGCGCCATGAACTCACCGGCCGTCGCCAGCGGCGGCACGGTGAGTCCCGCAAACGCGCTCCCTGCAAGAGCCACAGCAGCGAGCGCGGCGGCGCAAGACCCGCCGCGCTCGCTACGCACTCGCCACGCTACTCGCAAGACGCTAGTGCCTGTCGTGATCGAAGTCGAACTGGTCCATCAGATCGCCGATCGCCGGTTGATTGAGCGGCACATAGGGATTGGACCGCTGACTGATCGGGTTGGGCAGGTTATCGCGGCCGCGTGGGGAAATCGTCTCGTGCAGATTCCAGTTCGCTTCGACGAACTTGTCGAACGAGACGTGATCGGCATAGCTGTGGGAGACGTGCCCACCCCTGGAGTACGGCGAGACGGTGATGAAGGGAATGCGCGTGCCGTCGCCGAAGAAGTCGATGGTCTGCACGTAGCCCGAGTCCCAGTAGCCGCCACCTTCATCGAAAGTGATCATGACGGCCGTTTCCTTCCAGACCTCCGGATTGGCCTGCACGCTCTCGACGATCTTCTGCACGAAGCCCTCGAACAGATCCAGCTTGGAGGAGGCCGGATGCCCATCCAGGATCCCGTCCGGCTTGACGATCGACACCGCCGGGAGTGTGTCGTTCTGGATGTCCGAGTACAGCTCCTCGATGTCCTGATTGTTGGCGCGCAGCGCCGGGTTCGTCATGATCTGCGTGGAATACAGGAAGGGATCGCAGATATTGCAGAACGTCCCCGCCTCGCCGTCCTCCTTACCGCCGTCGAATCCCTCGCCGTAGTACTTCCAGCTCACGTGATGCTTGCTGAGCAGCAAGCCCAGATTGTTCTGCTGCGTCGGCGGGATCGTGAACTGTTGCGCCCCGAGCGGCGCCGGCGTCCCATCACCCAGATACCCCGGGTTGTAGTTGTTGACGAGGTAGTAAGCGTGGGCCGCACAGTCCCCGCCCAGGAACGGCCGGTAGGACAGGCCCTTGAAATAGTCGAGGATGGGAGCGACGCCCGGCTGGCTGCTGTCGGCGCAGTTGACGTACGAGCCGCCACCGTAGCCGTCCTGCACGTACCAGTTGTTGGTACCGGATTGCGGATCAGGATTTTCGATCTGGTTCAAGGGCGGGGTCGCCGGCTGGCCGTTGGCGTCCGCGTAATAAACGAGGCTGCCGTAGCCCAGCATGATGTGGTTGGCTCCGGTGCCGCCCATGACCGACTGATGGAAGTTGTCGCTCATGGTGTATTCACGGGCCAGTTGCGTGAAATAAGGCACGTCGCCCTTGGCGACGTTGTAGAACATCATGGAGGTCGAGCCTTCGCCGGTGCTCTGGTCCGTGAAGTTCTCGGGCTGGGAAGCGCCGTTGTTGCCCGCGCCGATGCTCACTTCGACCCAGGGAAACAGATCGCTCTGGCAGCCGCTCGGGTTGCTGAAGCTCGCGGTCCCGGGACTGCAGTCCAGCTGCTGCCACATCTGGAAGAAGCGGTGCACGGGACTGCTGGCATAGTCGTCATAGGCAATCGAGCGGGTCACGTCCACGGGCGCATTGGCGAGATTGGAGGGAAAGCGCGTGTCGACCACATCGGAGTCCAGGCCAGTCCCGCCGTTGGCGAGCTCGCCGTAATCGGCGGCCGGCAGCGCCGGCTCGATCGCCGCCGCTTCCGCCGCACTCGTGGCGGGGGCATTCTTGGGCGCGCCATCGGTATTGATGTCGGGCAAGGTGGCGTACGCCCGGGTCTTCTGCGGACTCGGACTGAAGGTGCCGTTGGTCTGTGCCTGCCACTGCTGCGCCAGGGCCACGTGCGGACCCGGCGAGCCGTCCACGTTGACGATCCCGCGCGAGAGCAGATTCCAGACACTCTCGCCTCGCGGCGGCTGGTAGGTGGCAAAGACATGATCGAACGTGCGGTTCTCGCCGATGATCAGGATGACGTGCTTGATGGGCGTGCGGGTATGCCGGCTCTGATCCCCTGCGTCGTATCCAGGACCTGCGTGGCCCGGTTTGTGCCGCTGCGCAGCGGCGCCCTTGACCTCGGACTGAACGTTGGCGCGAAACGGCGCATCCAGCTTCGGATCCGACGGTGCGGCCAGCGAGGCAGACATTCCCGTGACGAATGCGAGGGCGGCGCTCCCGGCGAGCACCGACACACGTTGTGATCGAGAACGATGAGTCATGAAGAGCACTCCCTGGTGTTGAGCGGAAACCGCGAGAGTCTGTCGAGCGGGCGTTAACGATTGATGACGTCCAGGTGAACAGGCGCTGACCTGGAGCTGCGCTGCGCTCTACTCTCGCTCCCGAGTGACGACGGTGAAGGGCCGCATCATCTCGTTGTCCTCATGCTCGAGCAGATGACAGTGCCACACGTAGCGCCCCAGGAATCCCTCGAACCGCACGATGATGCGTGTGACCGTTCGCGGGTCCGTGCGCACGGTGTCCTTCCATCCCGCCTCGCCCGCCTCGGGCGCAATCGCAGGCCCGGTATACTTCAGCTCGCGCCTCGCGTTGTAGGCAAACAGGTCGAACGGCCTGCGGTCGAGCACCTGGAAGCGCACCAGATGCAGATGCATCGGATGCGTGTCGTCGGTGAGATTGATGAAGCTCCAGATTTCAACCGAATCGATCACCGGCCTCTCCGTGACCGGCATGTCCCAGTGTTGACCGTTGAGCAGCATGCGCATGGGGTTGCCCAGGTGATCGCTGTGATCCTCGAGCGTCAGCGAGCGCGTAAGCACAGCAGCCGACTCCGCAATCCGCGGCACGTCCCGCAGCGTCTCAGGGAGCGCGGTGCGCGCGCTCGCTCGAGCCCTGCCGCCGCTCCCCAGGACGCGAAACTGCAGGATCTCGTTGGCCTGGTTCTTGAGACGAATGTCGGCACCGGCGTGCTCGCTGAAGTCGACGATCAGATCGACGCGCTCGGCCGGGAATACCCCCACACTGCTCAACGTGACCGCTCGTGCCAGCAGGCCCTGGTCGCTTCCGATCTGCTGGAAGCGCTGGCCGTTGGAGAGGCGCAGATTGAAGTTGCGACCGTTGGCTGCGTTCAGCACTCGCAGCCGATAGCTGCGCGGCTCGACCTCCAGGTAGGGAAAGAGCTTGCCGTTGCAGAGCGTTGCATTGCCATACACTTCGGACACCCAGGGTGCCGCTGGATCCGCGGCAGTGGGATAGGAAAGCTGCCCGTCGCGGGTGAGATTGCGGTCATAGAGGACGAGGGGAATCTCGCAGGCACCCTTCGGAAGATCGAGTGCGTCCTCGGCGGCATCGCGGATGACGAACGCGCCCAACAGTCCCGCGTAGATGTTCAGCCGCGTAATCCCCATCGCATGGTCGTGGTACCACAGAAGGGCTGCATCCTGGGCATTGGGATAGTAATCCGTGCGCGACTTGCCACCGACCCACCAGTCTTCCGGGTAGCCATCGCTCTCGGGCGGTGCCTTGGCGCCATGCACGTGGGTGACCACGCGCACGTCCGGCTTGTCGGACTCGGCACCGTGCAGCCTGTGATCGACTGCAAAGAGGTGTCGGGCAGGAAGCTCGTTGGCCCACTCGATCAGCAGACCTGCGGCGCTGCGCGTCTCGATCGTCGGGCCTGGCACGCTTGCTTCATAGCCCCACTGCTTCGTCGCGGGCACGTCGCGATGCACCTTGGACAGGTGTTCGCGCATCGCGATCCGGTAGTAAGGGACTTGCAGCCGTGGATTGACGGGGCTCGGCCGCATCTCCACGGGCCGGGCGATCGGAGGAATCGGCAGCAGGTCGACGTAGCGCTCGAGTGAGTTGGGGTTCAGCAGCGCTTGCGGAGTGGGCGCCCCCGCTGGATCGCGCGCCGCCGGTAAAGCGAGCGCCCCCGCCTGATCCCGCGTGTCCGCGCGATCGGGTGTCCGTTCCAGGTCCGGCGCCGTCCGGCCGGGCGCCGCGGCCAGATCCGGCCGGCGCGCCGCAAGCAGTGAGCCAACACCGAGCGCCAATAGACGCCGCCTCGATACCGCCATGCCTGTGCTTCGATGGAGTGCCGAAAAACCATCGATCATCCGCAGGCATCTTGAAGGAAATGTGACGGCGCGGGACCGGCCCTACCGCGCTCTGCTCCTCCACACGCTGCGCCGAAACCACACGATCGTCGCCAGCAGCGCGATGAGATTGGCGATCGGAAATCCCCACCACACCCCGGCCAGCCCGAGCGTCGTATGGCGCGCGAGCAGGTACGAGGCGGGAATCTGCAGTGCCCATTGCATCACCAGTGACAGCGCCATCGCCTGCAGCGTCTGCCCTGCGCCGCGAAAGGCTCCCGCCAGCACCTGCTGTGCTCCGATCACACCGAAGGCCGGGGCGACGACGGACACGAAGCCGGCGGCAAGGCGGACGACGGTCTCATCAGAGGGCACCAGCACGCGCGCCACCGCACCGGCGGCAGGCATGAAGAGGAGTCCGGCGACGGTCAGCACGCCGAAGATGAACCAGCCCCCCAGACGTCCCGCTTGACGGGCCCGTTGCGGCGAGCCGGCGCCGAGGTTCTGCCCCACGAGCGTGGCCGTCGCGGTCGCGAAACCCAGAGCCGGGATGAAGAACAGCATGATGATCCGCATTCCCAGGCCGAAGGAAGCCAGCGCGCGCGTGCCGAATTGCGCGGCGATCGCGGTCAGCACCAAGCCCCCCAGCGTGCGTGTCGATTGCTCGATGGAAGCCGGCAGGGCGATTGCGGCGGCCATGGCGATGAGCGCGCGGTCGATCCTGAAATCCGCGCTGCGCAGCCGGATGCCGTAACGGCCCGTGAACAACGGAATGATGCCCACGGTCGCGGCCAGCGCCTGCGAGACGACGGTAGCCCATGCGGCTCCGGCCACCCCCAGCGCCGGCACCGGGCCCCAGCCAAAAATGAGAATCGGGTCCAGGATGGCATTCAGCACCACGCTGGCGGTCACGACGATCAGCGGAAAGCGCACCTCGCCCGTGCCCTGTAGGATCGACTGACACATCACGAACGCGTAGGAGGCGGTCAGTCCGCCATACGAGATCACCAGATAAGTCGCCGCGCCCTCGAGCACCTCGGGTGAGACGCCCAGTGCCTGCAGCACAGGGCGAGCCGACACAATACCCACACCGCTCAGGACCACCGACAGCGCGACAACCATGACGATGGTCTGGGCGGCAATGCGGTTGACCATGGCGCGATTGCGCGCGCCGCTGAACTGCGCGACCAGGATCGCCCCCGCGATCGACAGCCCATTGCCGATCATGAGCAGGAGCACGGTCAGCGGCGTCGTCACCGACACCACTGCGACCGGTACAGCCCCGAGCCGGCCCAGCCAGAAAGCGTTGACCAGCTGATAGAGCGTCTGCAGCGTGATCGAGACGATGACCGGCGTGGCGAGCCGCAAGAGCGGCCTCAGGAGCGCACCTTCCGTGAGCTGCCGCGTCTTCTGTTCGAGCGCGTCCGAGTGAGTATTCACCGTGTCAGGCGGGCATAGCCCGCGGCGTCGCCCGAACCGCACCGCAGCCGGCGACGTCGCAGCCGGCCCGCACCTGGCGGCCAGCCCAAGGCTCCCCATGCGCATTCACAGCGTGATGGACACCGTTTTTGTCTCGGTGTAGGCCTCCATGCCTTCCCGTCCATGCTCGCGGCCGATGCCCGACTGCTTGAAGCCTCCGAAGGGCATCGTGAAATCCATGCCGGCGCCGCCATTCACCGAGATGCTCCCGGCTTTGATGCGAGCGGCGAGCTTGTGGGCGATGCCCACATTGCGCGTCCAGATGTAGGCGGACAGGCCATAGGAGGTGTCGTTCGCCACGCGCGCAATCCTCTCCAGCTCTTCGTCATCGAAACGCAGCGCGCACACGACGGGACCGAAAATCTCATCGCGCATGACCGACATGTCCGGCCGCACATTGCTGAGCACCGCCGGCCGCACGAAAAAGCCCTTGCCCGGCAGCGCCTGCTCTCCGGAGAGGATCTGGGCACCCTGCTGCTCGCCGGCGCGAATGTAACCGGTCACGCGCTCGAGCTGCCGGGCGGAGACAACCGGCCCCATGAAGGTCCCCTGCTCGACGCCCGGACCGATCTTCAGATTCCGGGCCTGCGCGACCACTCCCTCCATGGCGCGCTCATAGACGCGCTCGTGGATGAACAGGCGCGAGCCGGCGGCGCAGATCTGCCCGGTATTGATGAAGATGCCGTTGGCTGCGGCGGCCGTCGCCGCCTCCAGATCCGCATCGGGAAATATGATGACCGGTGACTTGCCGCCGAGCTCCGGCGTCACCCTCTTCAGGTGGGAGCCGGCGGCGGACAGAATCGACTTGCCGACGCGGGTGGAGCCGGTGAAGGCGATCTTGTCGACATCCGGGTGCTCGACCAGCGGGCGCCCGGCGGACTCGCCGGTGCCCGTCACGATGTTGACGACGCCTTCGGGAAAGCCGACCTCCTGGATCAGCTGGCCGAGGCGGATCGCCGACAGGGGCGTCTGCTCCGCCGGTTTCAGCACGACAGTGCACCCGGCCGCCAACGCCGGAGCGATCTTCCCCACGGCCATGCCGAAGGGCATGTTCCACGCCACGATCTG
>Ga0134128_10006670_pt1 | contig 13990 bp, 11 predicted proteins | sample KB31754_FD_96462 | JGI IMG/M metagenome (GOLD analysis project Ga0134128, IMG submission 96462) | Terrestrial soil microbial communities with excess Nitrogen fertilizer from Kellogg Biological Station, Michigan, USA - KB3-175-4 | ecosystem: Environmental > Terrestrial > Soil > Unclassified ... | reverse complement strand
TGTTCTTGACCGCCGAGTCGGTCTCGGCCTCGTAGAAGCCGGCCACGCGGCTGATGATCTCGGGCAGGGCGCCCGTCCGCTCGCCGGTGGCGACCATGCCGAGCACAACGCGCGGGACGAGCTCCCCTCCCTGGGCCAGCGAGGCCGACAGGACCTTGCCGTCCCGGACGTCCTTGGCGACCTTCTCGAGCAGCTCGTGGAAGACCTGGTTGTCGGCGGCGGTCTTGGTCAGCTCCAGCGAGCGCAGGATCGACACGCCGCTCTCCAGCAGGGAGCCCAAGGTGCGCAGCACGCGGGTCAGGACGATGTTGCGCGTCAGGACGCCGATCAGCGGCACGCGCAGGAGCATCCGGTCCACGGTCATCGCGTTGCGCGAGTCCTTGGCCCAGCGCCGGAACCCCCACGCCGCGGCGCCGCCCGCGAGCAGGAGGGCCCACCACCAGCGGCGGATGAAGGCGCCTGCGGTCAGCAGGGCGACCGTGGGCCAGGGCAGGTCGATGTTGAGCTGGGTGAACACGTCGGCGAAGGTGGGCAGCACGAAGGTGACGAGGAAGCCGATGACGGCGCAGGCGACGAGCATGACGATCACGGGGTACATGAGCGCCGAGCGGATCTTCTGCTCGAGGCGGACCTTGAAGTCGAGGTGCGAGCTGAGCCGGTCGAGCATGACCTCCATGCTGCCGGAGGCCTCGCCGGCCGCGAGGAGGCTGATGTAGATCTGGTCGAACGTCCCGGGATGGCGCGCGAAGGCGGCCGACAGCGGCATGCCCTCGCTGACGTTCTTGGACACGTCCTCGACGAGCGCCCGGAACGTGGGATTGGGCGTCTGGTCGCCGAGGATCTGCAGGGACTCGAGGATGGGCAGGGCGGAGCGGATCATGATCGACAGCTGGGCGGTGAAGAACGAGAGGTCCTTGACGGTCACCTTCGGCTTGGGCAGGTACGCGCTCAGGCGGGACAGGAGCGCGCCGGCCTGGGCGGGCGCCTTCTCGCCGCCCAGCTCGATCGTCTCCATCAGGAACAGGCCCTGGTCCTGCAGGATGCGGCTCAGGCTGGCCTGGTCCTGGGCGCTGGAGACGCCGCTGACGAACTTGCCTTTCCCGTCGACCGCCTTGAACTCGAACTCGGGCATCAGCCTTCCGTCTGCTCGCGCGTGAGGCGCAGGACCTCGTCGAGCGAGGTGACGCCGGCGGCCGCTTTCTCGAGCGCCGCCTGGCTCATGGTCTTGAGCCCGTCCTTGTTCGCGGCCGCGCGCAGCTCGTCCAGGGACGCCTTGCGCACGATCAGCTCGCGCACCGCGCGCCCGACCGACATCCACTCGTGGATGGGGATGCGGCCCGAGTAGCCGGTCGAGAAGCACGCGTCGCACCCGTGCGGCTCGAAGAACTTGCCGCCGGGCGGCAGGCGGAGGCCCATTTCCACGGCCTGCTCGGCCGTCGCCGCGCGCGGCTTCTTGCAGCGCTCGCAGAGCCGGCGCAGCAGCCGCTGGGCCAGCACGCCGCGCAGGGCCGCCGCGATCATGAACGGCTCGACGTTCATGTTGAAGAGCCGGTGGATGCTGGCGACGGAGTCGTTGGTGTGCAGGGTGCTGAAGACGAGGTGGCCGGTGATGGAGGCCTGGAGCGCGATCTCGGCGGTTTCCAAATCACGGATCTCGCCGACCAGGATGATGTTGGGGTCCTGGCGCAGGATCGCGCGCAGGCCGGCCGCGAAGGTCAGGCCGATCTTGGAGAAGGCCTCCATTTGGTTGATGCGGTCGATCACGTACTCGACGGGGTCCTCGAGCGTGACGATGTTGCGGTCCGGGCGGTTGAGCTCGGTCAGCGCGGCGTACAGCGTGGTCGTCTTGCCGCTGCCCGTCGGGCCGGTGACCAGGATCAGGCCGTTGGGGCTCTGGATGGTCTCGGAAAAGCGCGAGAGCACGGCGGAGTCGATGCCGAGCTCCGCGAGCTTGCGCAGGGCCTTGTTGGAGTCGAGCAGGCGCATGACGATCTTCTCGCCGTGGACCGTGGGCAGGGTCGAGACGCGCACGTCGATCTCGCGCGCGGCGTAGGTGAAGCGGATGTGGCCGTCCTGCGGCAGGCGCGTCTCGGTGATGTCGAGCTTGGCCATGATCTTGACGCGGGCGACGATCGCGGCCTCCATGGACTTGGCGAAGGTGGCGCCGTCGATGAGCATGCCGTCCACGCGGTAGCGCGCGCGCACGAGCTTGCCCGCGGCCTCGACGTGGATGTCGCTGGCCCGCCGCGCGAGGCCCTCCTGCAGTAGGCCGTTGACGACGTCGACGACGGTGTCGCCGACGGCCGCGCCGTCGCCCGCCGGGTGCGCAGCGCCCGGCGCGTCCGCCTTCTTGCCGTAGAGCTGCTGGATGCCGTCGAAGAGGTTGGCCAGCGTGGTCATGATGGGCTGGACGTGCAGCCCGGAGATGCGCGCGATCTCGTCGATCGCGTCGATGTCGCTCGGGTTGACCATGCCGACGCTGAGGGTGTCCTCGGTCCGCAGCACGGGCACGACCAGCAGCTTGCGCGCCATCGCCTCGGGGACGAGGCCGGCGACCTCGGGATCGAGCATGCCCTCGAAGGTCTTGAAGTACGGGATGCCGAGGCGGACGCTGACGGCCTTGTCGATGTCCTCCTCGGTCGCGAAGCCCAGCGCGACGAGCAGGGCGCCGAGGCGGCGCTGCTCGGGGTTGGTCTGCTTGAGCGCGATCTGGAGCTGCTCGGGCGTGATCACGCCAAGCTCCACCAGGATGTCGCCCATGCGCAGCTTCCGGTTGCGGTCGATCGCCGGTTTCATATCGGTATTATCTAAATTCGGTTTTGACAAAATTAATACACCGAAGTATCGCAATTATGACGGCAGAATCCAAAGGGCGCAAGGGGCAACCTTTCGACGGCCAGGAGGCCTAGCCGCGGAGGCCGCGAGACCTAGCGGCCCTGGCCGCGCTTTTGCTCTAGGCGCGGCCCTGGCCGCGCTTTTGCTCTAGGCGCGGCCCTGGCCGCGATTGGGCTTGTTGTGGGTCTTCTTGTACGGCCCTTTGGGGCCGTACGGGCGGTGGCCGTGGTGAGAGCCGTGCGGCGCCGCGTGCGGGTGGGCGGGACGGGAGACGTGGGGCTGCACGAACGGCTTTTCCTTGGGGCGCTCGTCGAAGAGCTCCGGAGCGATCATCGCGATGAAGCGCCCCAGCACCTCGTCGAGCGGCATGGCCTCCGTCGCGAGCAGCCAGTCGGGGCCCAGCACCTCGACGGCCTTCGCGAAGTGCGCCTGCGCTTGGAAGCGCTCGAGGAGCTTGGCGACCTTCTTCGCGGCGATGTCCTTGCGGGTCGGGACCTTCCCCTCCCGCATCTTGGTCTTGGTCCAGTGCTCGAGCCGGCTGATCAGATGCCGGTGCGTGGGGATCATGAACGAGATCGCGGTCCCGTGCTTGCCGCTGCGCGCGGTGCGGCCGACGCGGTGCACGTAGGTCTCCAGGTCGCGCGGGACCGAGTAGTTGATGACGTGGGTGAGCTCCTTCACGTCGAGGCCGCGCGAGGCCACGTCGGTGCAGATCAGCAGGTTCACCTTTCTCTCGCGGAACGCCCGCATCGTGCGCTCGCGATCGTCCTGCGACTTGTCGCCGTGCAGGCAGTCCACCTTCACGCCGCGGCCCTGCAGGTACTCGGTCAGGTCGGCCACCAGCTGCTTGGTCTGGCAGAACACCAGGCCGTAGAAGTCGTCGGCGGCCTCCGCGATCTTGCACAGGATCTCGGGCTTGTCCGACTCGCGCACCGTGTAGTAGAGCTGCTCGATCGTGCTCGGCAGCATCGCGGCCTGGACCTTCACCTGCTTGGGGTGGCGCAGGTACGTGTCGGCCACGCGGCGCACGTCGCCGCTCATCGTCGCCGAGAAAAGCCAGATATGGGACTTGTCGCGCGGCGCGGCCGCGAGGATCTTCTCCAAGTCCTCGCGGAAGCCCATCGAGATCATCTCGTCGGCCTCGTCCAGCACGAGCGTCTTGATCGCCCCGAGCTCCATCGCCCGGCGGTCGAGATGGTCGAGGATGCGCCCCGGCGTGCCCACGACGATGGCCGCGCCCTCGCGCAGGCCCTGCTGCTGCTCGCCGTAGCCCGTGCCGCCGTAGACGGGGAGTGCCTTGATCCCCTTGTGCTTGCCCATCAGGTTGAGCTGGCCGCACACCTGCAGCGCGAGCTCGCGCGTCGGGCACAGCACCAGCGCCTGCACGCGCTTCACGTGCGGATCGAGCTTCTCGAGGAGCGGTATGCCGAACGCCGCCGTCTTCCCGGTGCCCGTCCCCGCCATGCCGATGAAGTCCGTCGGCCCGCCGAGCAGGATCGGCAGCGCCTGCGCCTGGATCGGCGTCGGCGTCGCGAACCCCAGCTCGTGGATCGCGCGGGACAGCGGCTCGCTCAGCTTCAGCTCGTCGAAAGATTTCATCGGTGGGGTCAGGCCTTCACTAATTAAACTTGTTTGGAAATAAGTTGAAAAAGTGAAGGCCTGACCCCAACTCTACCATTTGGTAGACTGGCTCCGACGGACTGCCCATGAAACTCGTCATCGTCGAGTCGCCCAACAAGGTCCGCAAGATCAAGGACTTCCTCGGCTCGGGCTACCGCGTGGCGGCCTCGTTCGGGCACATGCGCGACCTGCCGGCGGCGGGCGGGCTCGCGGTCGAGTTCAAGGACGGGAAGATCTTGCCGACCTACGTCACGATCGAGCGCTCGGCGCGCCACGTGACCGAGCTGACGAGCCTCGCCAAGGACGCCGAGGAGGTCATCCTCGCCACCGACCCGGACCGCGAGGGCGAGGCGATCGCCTGGCACGTGAGCCGGCTCCTCGGCGAGCGCAAGTACAGCCGCGTCGTCTTCCACGCGGTGACCAAGGCCGACGTGCAGAAGGCTATGGCCAAGCCCAGGCCGCTCGACCAGCACTTGGTCGATGCCCAGCAGGCGCGGCGCGTGCTCGACCGCGTCGTGGGCTGGGTCGTGAGCCCGACCTTGCGCAAGGTAGCCAAGGAGGCCAAGAGCGCCGGGCGCGTGCAGTCCGTGGCCCTGCGCCTCGTGGCCGAGCGTGAAAAGGAGATCGGCAAGCACAGCGTCGTCGATTACTTCATCCTGTCGGCCAAGCTCGAGAAGGCCGGCTCGCCCCCGCCGTTCTCCGCGAAGCTCGTGACGTGGAAGGACCATCCCCTCGGCCAGCGCCTTCGAGACCCCGCCCTCGCCGAGACCACGATCGCCAAGCTCAAGACCCAGCCGTGGAAGGTGCTGTCCTGCGAGCGCCGCGACTCCGCGCGCAACGCGCCTCCGCCGTTCACGACCGCGACCGTCCAGCAGGCGGCGTCGGTGCGCCTCGGGCTGAACCCCGACGCGACGATGAAGCTCCTGCAGGGGTTGTTCGAGGACGGAAAGATCACCTACCACCGCACGGACTCGACCGCGCTGGCGCCGGAGGCCGTCGCCGCCGCGCGCGCCGCGATCTCGAAGAATTTCCCGCCCGACTACCTGCCCAAGGCCCCCATCGTCCACGCCACCAAGGCCGCCAACGCCCAGGAGGCCCACGAGGCGATCCGCCCCACGCACCCGGAGACCGGCGCCGACGCGCTGGGCGCCGGCGACGCGGGCAAGCTGTACCGCCTGATCTGGCAGCGCTTCGTCGCCTGCCAGATGGCGCCCGGCCGCGACCAGATCACGACGATCGACGTCGCCTGCGAGCCCGGGATCTTCCAGGCCAAAGGGAAGGTCGTCCTGTTCGACGGCTGGAGGAAGCTCGCCGGCGAGGATGCGACCGAGGAGTCCAAGAAGAAGGGCAAGAAGGAAGGCGAGGAGAGCGACGAGGACGACGGCGACGCCGAGCTGCCGATGCTGGACGCCGGCGACGTCCTGAACCTGCTCGAGCTCCAGGCGCTCAAGCGCGCGACCAAGCCCCCGCCGCGCTTCACCCAGGCGTCCTTGATCAAGACCCTCGAGCGCGAGGGCATCGGCCGCCCGTCGACGTACGCCGCGATCATGCGCGTGATCCTCGAGCGCGGCTACGTGAGGGAGGAGAAGCGCAAGCTCCACGCCACCGCGCTCGGCCTCTCGGTCACCGACTTCCTCGTGCGCCACTACACCGGGAACTTCATCGACACCGGCTACACGAGGCGCCTCGAGGACGACCTCGACCGCATCGCCCGCGGCGACGCGGACTGGGAGAAGGTCGTCACCGAGGCGAGCTTCGCCGTCATCGCCTTGGCCCGGCGGGCGGGGCTGTGGTACGACCCCCTCGTCCCGCGCCCGCCGAAGCCTTAAAGGCCGTCCACCGTGCTCATCGGGTCCATCCCCGCCATCACGGCGCGCACGCGGGTCAGCTCCGGCGGCTCGCGGCCGGCGAACGGCGCGGGGCGGGCCGCGCCGCCCTGCATCGTCGTCGCGAGCTCGATGCCCGCCGTGTTGCCCGCCGACTCCAGCGCGCGGTCGCGCGCCGCGTTCTCGTCGGTGTCGACCGCCGCCGCCTCGTACTCGGCCTGATCGACCTTGCCCGAGCGGTGGTCCGCCGCGGTCAGCGTCACCTTGGCCGTGTAGGAGTAGAAGCCTCCCAGCCTCGGGTCGGACACGCCGCGCGTCTCCACCACGCCGGTGACCACGACGTCGGCGTTCGCGTCGCCCTCGCTGAACTCGTAGTCGCTCGCGGCCAGCGCGCTGCGCACGGCGGCCTCGACGCTGGGGCTGGCGATGCGGATCGCCAGCTTCGAGGACGCCTTCTCGAGCTCCTCCGGCGCCAGGGGCTGGTAGATGACCACGGCGTGGATGCCGACCTTGAAGAAGCCGCCGTCCTGCGCCTCCGAGGTCACCTCGTAGCGCCCGATCGTGCCCCCCATGTTGGCGACGATGCTCTGCTTCACGTTGATCGCGTCGTCGACCCGCGTCTTCGCCCGCACCGTCACCCCGACCGCCTTCTCCACCGCCTTCTTCTGGGCCTCGATGAGCGCGCGGTGGCGCGCGCCGAGCGTGTCGCTGCCCTGGATGGGCGCCCAGCCTTCGGCGTCCACGACGATCTCGCGGCGCCCGCCGTCCGCGTCGCCGCGGGTCCCGACGCCGGCGCAGCCGGCCGTCAGGCCCAAAAGGACGCAGGCCGCCAGACGGCGGGCCGCGCCGCTCATTCGAACTGCACCTTCATCAGCTTCTCCAGGCGCGTGCGCGGGATGCGCAGGGTCACCACGCAGCCGTTGTCGGACGTGAACTCGGACTTGACTATCTCGGCGCCGCGGATGGCCTCGAGCATGCTGGCCTCCAGCGCGGAGTCCGTCTCGAGCGCGCGCTCGACCTTGACCCCTCCTTTAAGGGTGACGCCCTTGACCATCGAGAGCATCTCGTACTGCGCCTTCACGATGGCGGCGTCGCGGGCGAGCGACTTGCGCTGCGTGTCGGAGGACAGGTCGGGATCGGAGCCCCCGATTCCGATCGCGGTGATGTAGCGGCCGTGGGCCGGGTCCTGGTTGATCACCGTGTCGACGACCCCGGAGTGCACGCGAGACTGCACGCCGGAGCAGCCCGAAAGGAAGAGGACGCCGAGGGCGGACGCCGCGACGACGGCGAGCCCGACTTCCGACTTTCTCATGTTCATTGATGCCTCCGTTCTCCGACTACCGGCAGTCTATCCCCCGCCCCGGGGATTTCCCATCGAGAAGGGGTCATTTTTTTATTTTTACGGCGTGAAGCCGCTTGCAACCCGCGGCGCATTTGGCGTATAACTGGGCCGGACGCGACCCGATCCAAGGAGAGACCTTCATGCCCCGAGCCGAAGCCCGTCACATCCTCGTCAAGACGCAGTCGGAGGCCGAAAACCTCAAGAAGCAGATCGAGGGCGGAGCCGATTTCGCGGAGCTCGCGCGCAAGCACTCCACGTGCCCCTCGAGCCGCCAGGGCGGCGCGCTCGGCTCGTTCGGTCCGGGCCAGATGGTCAAGGAGTTCGACGCCGTCGTGTTCAGCGCCGAGGTCGGCAAGGTGCAAGGCCCGGTGAAGACCCAGTTCGGCTACCACCTCATCGAGATCACGAAGCGGAGCTGAGCGGGGAAGGCCGCCATGGCGATCGACCCGAACGCGGGCAAGCCCCCCGAGCCGTCGCAGCTGCTCGACGTCGAGAAGCTGCTCGGGGCCTACTACGCGCGCAAGCCCGACCCGAAAGTCGCGGCCCAGCGCGTGGCGTTCGGCACGTCGGGCCACCGCGGCAGCGCGTTCTCGACCAGCTTCAACGAGAACCACATCCTCGCGACGACCGAGGCCATCGTCCGATACCGGAAAAAAGAGGGCACCACGGGCCCCCTCTTCCTGGCCATGGACACGCACGCGCTCTCGGTGCCCGCGCACCTGAACGCGCTCGAGGTCCTGGCGGCGCACGGCGTCGAGACCCGGATCGCGGCCCAGCTCGGGACCAACGAGGGCTACACGCCGACGCCGGCGCTCTCGCACGCGGTGCTGGCGTTCAACCGCGGCCGCAAGACGGCACTGGCCGACGGGATCGTGGTCACGCCGTCGCACAACCCCCCCGCCGACGGAGGCTTCAAGTACAACCCGCCCAACGGCGGCCCCGCCGACACGACGGCGACGAAGTGGATCGAGAACGAGGCCAACCGCCTGCTCGAGGGCGGGCTGGCCGAGGTCAAGCGCGTCCCGCAGGAGCGCGCGCTGAAAGCCCCGACCACGCGGCCGCACGACTTCCTGATGGAATACGTCGACGACCTGGGCTCGGTGCTCGACCTCGACGCGGTCGCCGGCGCCAAGCTCAAGCTCGGCATCGACCCGCTCGGCGGCGCGGGCGTCGCCTATTGGGCGCGCATCGCCGAGCGGTGGAATTTCCCGCTCGACGTCCTCAACGCGAAGGTGGACCCCACGTTCCGCTTCATGCGGCGCGACTGGGACGGCAAGATCCGCATGGACTGCTCGTCCAAGTACGCCATGGCGGGCCTCATCGCGCTCAAGGACCGCTTCGACGTCGCCTTCGCCTGCGACACCGACCACGACCGCCACGGCGTCGTGGCGCGCAGCGCGGGCCTGCTGAACCCGAACCATTATCTCGCGGTCGCCGTCGACTACCTCTACCGCCGGCGCGAGGGCTGGAGCAAGGGCGCGGGCGTGGGCAAGACCATGGTCTCGAGCTCGATGATCGACCGCGTGGCCGCGGCGCTGTCGCGCCGCCTTTATGAGGTGCCGGTCGGCTTCAAGTGGTTCGTCGACGGCCTGCTCGACGGCTCCCTGGGCTTCGGCGGCGAGGAGAGCGCGGGCGCCTCCCTGCTGCGGCGCGACGGGACGACGTGGACCACGGACAAGGACGGCATCGCCCTGGCCCTGCTGTCGGCGGAGATCACGGCCCGCGAGGGCCGCGACCCGGGCGAGCTGTACAAGGCTCTGACCGACGCGCACGGCGCGCCGGCCTACGAGCGCGTCGACGCGCCCGCCACGCCGGAGATCAAGGCCGCCCTGCTCAAGATCTCGCCGGGAAGCGTCCCGGCCAAGGAGCTCGCCGGCGAAAGGGTCGAATCGGTGCTGACCAAGGCGCCCGGCAACGGCGCGGCGCTGGGCGGCGTCAAGGTCTCCTCGAAGAACGGCTGGTTCGCCGCGCGCCCCTCGGGCACCGAGGACGTCTACAAGATCTACGCCGAGAGCTTCCGCGGCGCCGACCACCTGCGCCTGATCCAGGCGCAGGCGGTCGAGCTCGTCGCGGGCCTGGCCGCCCACTCCGGGCGCTGACGCTACGGCGCCCCCGGCGACCGGGGCCGCGCCGGGGCCTGCGGCTCGGCGCGGTGCGGGAACAGGAAGCCCTGCGTGTAGCGCGAGGTCTTGCCGGACCTCGACAGCGACTCCGTCTTCGCCATGAAGTCGCGCGCGTCGTCGACGCCGCGCTTGTCGTTGACGATCTCGTCCGCCAGGTTCAGCGCCAGGAAGTTCAGCGCCTCGCTCTCGGAGCGCGACGAGAGCTGGCCGCGGCTCTGGTTGATCTCCAGGCGCCGGTCGAAGCGCTTGAGGTCCTCGATCTTCTCGGCCGGCACGCGGTACGCGATGGTCTGCTCCAGGTAGTCCTTGTCCTTGCGGCCGAGGAAGTGCGGCCAGGCGTTGCGGTAGACGACGGTCCTCTGCCAAGGGCCGTTGTCGATCCAGACCAGCGCGCCCTCGCTGAAGCGGTTGGGCTCGCCGTACTTGGAGATCATCTCGCGGGCCGTCGCCCGCGCGCCCTCGGGCCACTTCGCGGTCACCGACTCCGGGGTCTGGGACGCCTGGGTCCCCTCGGTCGGCGGCGGGCCGGCGCTCATGTCGGCCTGCGCGCGCGCCTCGCCCCAGCGTCCGAGCGTTATGAAGAAAGGCGTGAGCGACACCGCGAGCAGGGCCGCGTAAGCCGCGCTTCGGTTGAAGTCATTCATGGGAGCCTCCTTTCTTCGGGTCAGTGTAGCCCGCGGGTCTGGAGGGGACCATCGCCGGGGCGTGACTTCTCTTGGACTGCGGCGGGAACAGGAGCCGCTCGCGGTAGACCGAGGACTTTCCCGCCCTCGCGAGGGCCTCGGTCCTCGCCGCGAACTCGCGCGCGCTGCGGACGTCGCGCTTGCCCGTCGCGATCTCCTGGGCCAGGTTCAGGAGCAGGATGTTCGTCGGCTCGTCCGGGGACAGCGACGTCAGCTGTCCCGCCGAGGCGTTGATCTCGATGCGCTCGTCGAAGCGGTGCAGTTCGTCCTCCGCCTTGACCGGGACGCGGAAGGAGACGGTCTGCTCCAGCCAGTCGTGCTTCCGCGCTCCGGCGATGCGGGGCCAGGCGTCGCGATGCGCGATGATCTTGGCCCAGGGCCCGGCGCCGGTCCAGCGCAGGGCGCGCCAGGTCGCCTTCCCGGGCGGGCCGTACTCGGCGATCATCTGCCGGGCCGTGGCGCGCGGCCCCTCGCGCCAATGGCTGATCACGCTCTCGGCGGCGGACGCCGGCGCCGCGGCCTCCGCGGCCGGCGCGGCCTCGGAGCCCACGCGGCCGTCGGCGGCATAGAGCAGGAACACGAGCAGCAGGCCGAGTCCCGCATGATGGGCCAAGGCCGCCCGGCGCGCGCGTTTCATGGGCACCTCCGACGCTTCGCTGCGTTCAGTGTAGCGCCGCGGCCCGCCGCGCGGTAATGCCGCCGGGTAAATTCGGTTTAGCCGCGCCGACGAAAAAACCCAGGGTTTTCTCCCCTGGGTTTTGACGTTCCGGCGACGGCTGGCGCGAGCTTAAGCGGCGGCGGCGATCCCCGCGGCGCGCTCCGCGTCCGCGAAGCAGCGCTCGACCTTCGCCCAATCGACGTTCTTGAAGAACGCCTCGACGTACTTCGGGCGCCCGTCGGCGCCGGCGTCGACCATGAAGGCGTGCTCCCAGACGTCCAGGACGAGGATGGGAGCGAACCCGGACGGATGGCCGTCCTCGTGCAGGCCGATCCAGTGGTTGGTCAGCTGGCGGGAGCGCGGATCGAAGTAGAGGATCGCCCAGCCGACGCCGCGCATCTTGGCGATGGCCGTGAACTCCTCCTTCCACGCCTCGAAGCCGCCGAAGCACTTCTTCAGCTGCTTCCCGAGAGCGCCCTCCTCGGACGGCGCCTTCTGACCCGCCTTGAGGACGCCGAAATAGTGCTCGTGCAGGATCATCCCGTCGTACTCGAAGCCGAGGCGCCGCGTGAGCTCGGCGAACTCGGGACCGAAGTCCTTCGCGGCGCGCAGCGCGGCGAGCTTCTTATTGAGCAGGTTCACGTTCTTCACGTAGCCCTCGTACAGCTTCCAATGCTGGGCGATCTGGTCCTCGCCGATGCCGCTCAAGCCCTTGGGCTTGAGCTCCGCGCGGACCTCATAGTCCGTCCGCCCCGGCGACGCGGCCCCCGCGGCCTCGCCGCGCGAGACCCCCGACGTCCAGGACGGAGCGTCGCTGGCCGGGAAGGACTCGTCGCTCGACTCGTCCACGCGCGACTCGGCCTCGTTCTTGCGTCCGTGCTTGCGCGCGCTTTCGTCGTTCTTCATAAATTTATCCTCCTCTGCGTCGCTTTCGCGTCAGGATACCCCTCGCGCGGCCGGAGGGTCCAGTCAAATCGGACTCAGAAATCCCCGTTGTTGTACAATGGGACCCGATGACGCCCCCCGCCAAGCCGAAGAACGTGCTCCTTCCGATCTTCCTGATCGTGGCGGTCGACATCCTGGGGATGACGATCATCCTCCCCCTCCTTCCTTTTTATGCGGAGCGCTACGGCGCGTCGCCCCAGGTCGTCGGCCTTCTGATCACGACCTACGCGCTGTGCCAGCTGCTGGCGGGCCCGGTCCTGGGCAAGCTGTCCGACCGCTACGGGCGGCGCCCCCTGCTCATCGTCAGCCAGATCGGGACCTTCGCCGGCTTCCTGGTCCTCGGCTGGGCGAAGACGCTGTTCTGGATCTTCTTCTCGCGCTTCCTGGACGGGATCACCGCGGGAAACCTGTCCTTGGCCCAGGCCTACATCTCGGACGTGACCGAGCCGCAGGACCGCGCGAAGGCCTTCGGGGTGATCGGCGTGGCCTTCGGCCTGGGCTTCCTGATCGGCCCCGCCCTGTCGGGCTACCTCTCGCAGTACGACTACGCCTATCCCGCCTGGGCCGCGGCGGCGCTGTCCTTCACCAGCATCCTCTGCACGTACTTCCTGCTGCCCCAGGTCGTGCCGCACGGGGGCGAGGAAGCCGGCCCCGGCGGCAAGCGGCTGGCCCTGCTGGACTGGGGCGCGTACGCGCAGTACTTCCGGCGCCCGGAGCTGGCCTCGCTGCTGGTGCAGTTCTTCTCCTTCTGCGTGATGTTCTCCCTGTTCATCACCGGCTTCGCCCTGTTCGCGGAGCGGCGCTTCCTCGTCCACGGCCGCCCCTTCGGGCCCAAGGAGGTCGGCTACCTCTACGCCTACTCGGGCTTCCTCGGCCTGATCATCCAGGGCGGATTGCTCGGGCGGCTGGTCAAGCGCTTCGGCGAGAAGCCGCTCGCGCGCACGGGCTTCGTCTCCGCGGCGATCGGGCTGACGGCCCTGGCGTTCACCTACCCGCTGGCGATGATCATCCCGGTCTTCACCTTCGTCGCGTACGGCACGGGCGTCCTGCGGCCGACCTTGACCAGCCAGATCACCCAGCACGTCAGCCGCCGCGAGCAGGGCGTGGTGCTGGGTCTGACCCAGTCGCTCAACTCGACGTCCTCGATCATCTCCCCGCTCATCGCCGGCTTCCTGATCGGCCGCGGCGACCTGAAGACGTGGGCGCTCGGCGCCGCGGCGGTCTCGTGCGCCGGGTTCTTCCTCAGCCTCCGGGCGCGCGGCGGCCGCGACGCGCACGCCCTCGCCGCCCAAGCCTGAGGAGCCGCGGCCAAAAATCCGTTACCCGAAGGACCCATAAAATTACCGGGCCTTTGGGCCTATTTTCCCTTGCATCTCCGCGAAGGCTTTTGCGAGTATCGCCTTACCTGGAGGTGTACATGCTTAAAAAAGTCGCCTTACCCCTCGCCGCGCTCGTCTTCGTGTCGATGATCGCCGCCGCCCCCGCCGCGCCGAAGCACCGTGAGAGCTTCCTGCCGCCGAACAACCTGAAGCACCGCATCGGCGCCAAGGACTCGGGCGGGATCACCGAGGCTCAATTCAACGAAGTGATGGACCAGATGCAGGCCGTCTACGGGCCGATCGTCGCGTCCCACGGCGCCACCCTGCAGATCAACCGCCTCTGGACCGACGATACCGTCAATGCGTCGGCCGAGGAGCAGGGCAGCACCTGGATCCTCAACATGTACGGCGGCTTGGCCCGCGACAAGAGCATCACGCAGGACGGCATGATGCTGGTCGCTTGCCATGAGATGGGCCACCATCTCGGCGGCGCGCCGCGCTACAACGGCACGGACTGGGCCGCGAACGAGGGCGAGGCGGACTACTTCGCCAACGCGAAGTGCCTGCACCGCATGTTCGGGCGCTCCGAGACGGCGTCCTTCACGCACGCCCCGCTCATCTCCGATGACGTGGCGATCG
>Ga0134128_10006668_pt1 | contig 13990 bp, 12 predicted proteins | sample KB31754_FD_96462 | JGI IMG/M metagenome (GOLD analysis project Ga0134128, IMG submission 96462) | Terrestrial soil microbial communities with excess Nitrogen fertilizer from Kellogg Biological Station, Michigan, USA - KB3-175-4 | ecosystem: Environmental > Terrestrial > Soil > Unclassified ... | reverse complement strand
TGGCGCCGGCACCGAGATGGCCTTCGTCGCCAAAGGCGCGCCGATGATCGCGGTCTGCGAGACGACCGGACCGGCGCCGTTCCTCGCCGTCGGCGTGCCCTGGGATTCGCCGATCAAGACCCTCGATGAGCTGAAGGGCAAGAAGATCGGCGTCTCGAACTCCGGTTCGTTCAGCGACTGGTCGGCCCGCCAGCTCGCGCGCAAGAAGGGCTGGGGCGAGAACGGCGTGACCACGGTCGCGATCGGCAGCGGCGTGGCGGCGGTCGGCGCGGCGCTGAAGACCCATCAGATCGACGCCATGGTCACCGGCACGAATGTCTTCCTCGCTTTCGAGGAAAAACAGGAAGGGCATCTGCTGGCGCCGGTCTCGACTTGGGAAGGCAACGTCGCCTCGGGCGCGCTTTACGCCTCGCACGATGTCATCGCCAAGCATCCCGATGCCGTGCGTGCGTTCCTCGCCGGTTGGATCGAGACCGTCGATTACATGCGCGCGCATAAGGCGGAGACGGTGAAGATCGAGGCCGCGCTTACGCATTTCGACGAGCAGGTCATGTCGCGCGAATACGATCTGGTGATCGGCATGTTCACCAAGGCCTGCCGTTTCGATGCCGAATCCCTCGCGGCGCTGAAAAGCTCCTTCCGCGATCTGAAGCTGGTCGAGGGCGAGCCCGATATGTCGAAGCTTTATACCGAGGAATTTTTGCCGAAATAGGCGCGCGGCCGGCGATCGGACCGCGCGCGGAATCTGAAGGGAGGACGACGCGTGAAGAACAGCGCAAAGCGAATTCTCACGACGCATGTCGGCAGCCTTGTTCGGCCTCCCGCCGTCGTCGAGGCCATGATTCGCGATCAAATGGGCGAACCGCTCGAAAAGGAAGCACTGGCGGCGGCACTCCGGTCGGCGGTCGCCGACGTGGTGCGCAAGCAAGCCGAGCTCGGTCTCGACATCGTCGATGACGGCGAGTTCGGCAAAAGCAGCTGGATCGGCTACGTGGCGGAACGGATCGAGGGTTTAGAGCGCGTGAGCTTCACGAGCGAGATGCTGGGCCGGTCCAATCCAGCCATCTATCCCGAGCCGCAGCGCTACGGCGATTTTTACCGCCGCTACAGCCAGCAGGAATACACGCTGTGGCTGCCGGAAACGCCGTCGCGGGCGCGCTATGTCGCGGGCGGCATGACCGAATACGGCAAGGTCTTCTGTGCCGGCCCTTTGCGCTATCGCAAAGAAGCGCTGCAGCGCGACATCGACAATTTCAAGGCCGCGCTCAAAGGCGTTGCGGTGGAAGAGGCATTCCTGCCCGTCGTTGCTCCCGCGAGCCTCGAGAATATTCGGAACGACTATTACAAGACGCAAGAGGAGTATCTCTTCGCGGTCGCCGATGCGCTGAGCGTTGAATATGAGATGGTGGCCGGCGCGGGATTCATTCTTCAGGTCGACGACGCGATCCTGCCGATGCAGCGTTTCATGAAATTCCGCGACAAGAGCGTCGCGGAATATCGCCAATGGGCGGAACTGCGTATCGACGCCTTGAATCACGCGCTACGCAACGTACCGGAAGATCGCGTGCGATATCACATCTGCTTCGGCAGCCAGAACATCCCGCACACCACCGATCCTGCTCTCGGCGACGTGCTCGGCATCGTGCTTCGGGCAAAGGCGCAGGCCTACTCGATCGAGGCGTGCAATCCACGGCATGAGCACGAATGGCAGATCTGGGAAACCGTGAAGCTGCCCGAAGGCAAGATCCTCATCCCCGGTCTTCTGAGCCATGCGACGAATATCGTCGAGCATCCGGAACTGGTCGCGCTGCGCTTGAAGAACTTCGCGCGACTGGTCGGCCGCGAAAACGTGATCGGCGGCACGGATTGCGGCTTCTCGCAAAGCTGGAGCTCGCCGCGCGTGCATGAGCAAGTGCAATGGGCCAAGCTCGAAGCACTCGTCGCAGGCGCGCGCCTCGCATCGAAGCAACTCTGGAACTGAGCGCGCGGTACCCGCCGAGGTAAGGTCAGGCCGCGCTTCGCGCCTGCGCGCAGAATTCGGCGACCTTCGCCGCGAAGATGTCGGGCTGTTCCTGGATCGGCAGATGGCCGCAACGCGGCACGAGTGTGAGCCGCGCCCCGGCGATCGCCTTCGCCCAGGTCTCGCCATAGATCGGCGGAAAGATCCTATCATCCGCACCCCAGATGATGTGTGTCGGGATGCGGATGCGCGACAGCCAGCGCTGCAATTGCGGATCGTGGTTGCGATACTGCCAGGCGAGCTTCTTGACGAGTTGACGATTGGCCTGGTGAACGGCCGCGTTGCCGGCGCGGGCGCGTGCCCGCGCGTCCTCGGCGAGCTTCGGATCGAAATAGGTGTCGCGGGTCATCTGCTCCTCGCTGACGGTCGAGGGATCGCGCGGCTCAATGCCGCGCACGGCGATCCCCGGTGCATCCATGAGGGTGAGCGAGGCGAGGCGGCTGGCATTACGCACGGCCAGCTCCGCCGCCGTCCAGCCGCCGAGCGACAGTCCGACGAGATGGACGTGGCGCAGATCGAATTGCTCGAGGAATTCGAGGTAGAAATACGCCAGATCGGCGATGGTCTCGAGCCAGGCGGGCGCCGGTGTGCCGCCGAAGCCCGGCGCCTGCGGAATGAAGACCTCGAAGCGCTCCGCGAGCTTCTGCATCGCCGGCAGGAAGCGCGGCGAGCCGCCGGCCCCATGCAGCACCAGCATCGGCTGGCCGGCGCCGGCGCGTTTCATTTCGATCGCCGCGCCGCAGAGCGTGACCGTCGAGTAGATCGGCTCAACCATGCGGCGATTGTCCGGGGCGACGCGCGGCGCGTCAATCAGCTATGATATTCCGGCCTGACGGATGCCGAGTTGAGGTGAAGCATGCTGACAGCGGCGCAAAATGAGAGATTGACGCGGGTGGGGCCGGGCACGCCCTGCGGCGCGTTACTGCGACGCTATTGGCAGGCGCTGTGTCCGGCGGCGGAGCTCACGGCGCAGAAACCGAAGAAGCGCATCCGCATCATGGGCGAGGACCTCGTGGTATTTCGCACCGCCGCGGGCGCCTACGGCTGTATCGGCGAGCGCTGCCTGCATCGCGGCGCGTCGCTCTATCTCGGCTTCGTCGAGCCCGACGGCATACGTTGCTGCTATCACGGCTGGAAGTACGGTTTCGACGGCGGCTGCCTCGAGCGGCCTTTCGAGCAGGATTCGCCGAAGGATCACATCCGCATACCGGGCTATCCCGTGCAGGAATGCGGCGGCTTGCTCTTTGCCTATATGGGTCCCGATCCGGCGCGCGCGCCGCTGTTGCCGCGCTGGGACGTGCTGGTGCGCGATGACCGGCCGAAGAAAATCATCATCTTCCCGGTCCATGACTGCAATTGGTTGCAGGTGCAGGAGAATACGGTCGATTCCGTGCATACCTATTATTTGCACGGCCATTATTCGGCGGTGAACGATCTGCCGGCGGTTAACGGGTGGGCGTATTTCTACCGCCCGATCCAGTCCTACGATTTCGCCGTGTGCGACTGGGGCATCGAGAAGACGCTGGTCTATGGCGGTGATAGGCCGGAGGTCGAAGTGCGGCCCCCGCTGATCTTCCCAAACATCCTGCGCATCCCGCAGGGGCCGGTGGAATGCATCCATTTCCGCGTGCCGATCGATGATACGCATACGCGCATCATCTGGATCGGGCTTTTCCCGCCGGGCGCGTTGCCGCCCGCGGCCGGCGACACGGTGACTTTCGAATACGCGCCGAACAACGTGACGCCCGAGGGCGAGATCGACATGACGAATTTCTACGGCCAGGACCGCGCCGTCTGGGAGGCGCAGGGCGCGATCTTCGATCGCAGCAACGAGACGCTCGGCAAATCGGATCGCGGCATCGCCATGTTCCGCCGCATGCTCGCGGAGCAGATCGATCGGGTCGAGCGCGGCGAGGATCCGACCGTCGCGGTCGTGCGCGATCGGGCGAAGAACACGATGATCGAATTCGCGAGCCACACGCAGCCCTGGTATCCCGACGGGCCGGGCGAGGTCCACCATTTGCTCGCCGCGGCGAAGCGCTGAAGGCGCGCGGAGGATGGGCCAATGAGCGAAGGACTGTCGCGGCGCGCGGCGTTGACGCTGCTCTCGGTCTCGGCCGCGGCGGCCGGGCTGCCGAAAGCGCGCGCGGCGGAGCCGACGACGCTCCATGTCAGCATCGTCCCGATCTTCGATGTCGCCCCCTATTTTGCCGCGGACAAGCAAGGCTATTTCGCTGCGGAAGGGCTTGCCATTACCTCGCAGCCGACGCAGGGCGGCGCGGTCGGCATTCCGGCCCTCGTCAGTGGCAGCTTCGACATCGTCTATTCCAATTCGATTTCGGTCGTGACCGCGCTCGAGCAAGGGATCGATCTGCGCATCATCGCCCAAGGCTCGCTGATTTCGCCGCCGCCCAATTCCAACGGCTTGCTCGGGCGCAAGGGCGAAGCTTTCCGCACCGGCAAGGATCTCGAGGGCAAAACCATCGGCGTCAATGCGCGCTACAACATTCAGTGGCTGGCGATGCGCGCCTGGGTGAAGAAGACCGGCGGCGATCCCGACAAGGTCACCTACCGCGAGGTCCCGATTCCATCCTCGCTCGACGCGATCAAAAGCAAGCAAGTCGACGTCGGCCTGGTGCTCGATCCCTTCCTGACCATCGGCCTCGGCGATCCGGCGCTCGAATTCATCGATTGGCCGATCTACGCGGTATTGCCGGGCGGTGCGACGGCCTTCTGGGTCGTGCTCGGCAAGGCCGTCGTGGAAAAGCCCGACGTGGTCAAAAGCTTCGTGCGCGCCTATCGCAAGGGCGCGCAATGGGTCAACGCGCATCGCGGGACCGCGGAATTCATCGACCTCGTGTCGACCTATACGCATATCGATCCCAAGCTCGCGGGCAAGATGGTGGTGCCGACCGCAGAGCTCGGCGTAACGCTCGGGCCGATCAAGCAGCTGACGGCGCTCATGCGCGAGCACGGGCTGTTGCATGGCGATGTCGATGTGCAATCGAAAGTCTTCGATGTTCCGGCATGAGCGGCAGGTGATCTAGCATGGCCGCGAAGATTCGCCTCGGTATCGCAGGCGTGGGCATTGCCGCGCTGCAGGTCCTGCGTGATCTGCAAAAACTCGAGAACGAGATCGAGCTGACCGCGCTCGCCGATCTCCGCCGCGACAACATGGAGCATTTCGTCGCGCTGCTCGGCAAGCCGGTGGCGATGCTCGACAATGTCGAGGAGCTGTGCCGCAGCAAGCTGGTCGACGCGATCTGGGTTGCGACGCCCAACGTCTATCACGCCGAGCACACCATCATGGCGGCGCAGCATGGCAAGCATATCGTCTGCGAGAAGCCGATGGCGGTGACCCTCGAGCAATGCGAGGCGATGGTCGAGGCGGTCGAGCGCAACGGCATCAAATATGCACAAGGCCATTCGAAGGCGTATGACACGCCAATCCAGCGGATCGGCGCGATCGTTCGCAGCGGCGAGCTCGGCCGCGTCATCCATATTCAAACCTGGAACTACAACGACTGGATGATCCGCGCGCTGATGCCGGGCGAGGTCGATACCGAGCAAGGCACAGGCGTGATCTTCCGCCAAGGCCCGCATCAGACCGACATCGTCCGCTATATCGGCGGCGCGAAGCTGCGCTCCGTCCGCGCCGTCGCCGGCCGCTGGGCGCCGAACTTCCCCGCATGCGAGGGCAACTACACCGCTCTCCTCGAATTCGAAAACGGCACCGGCGCGACCATGGTGTTCGACGGTTACGGCTATTTCGACAGCACAGAATTGACCTGGGGCATCGGCGAGTCCGGCCTCGAATCGCTTAATGCGGAATCGCTCGTGCCGCGCTATCGCCCGAACGGCCCGGTCTCGGCGGAAGAGAAATTCGCCATGGTCCGCGCCGGCAATCCTTATGGCTACGGCGCCGGCAGCGGCTGGAAGAAGGACGGGCCTTTGCACAATCCGATGTTCGGGCTGACCGTCGTCAGCTGCGAGAACGGGGTGATCCGCCAATCGCCCGACGGGCTCTTCGTCTACGACAAGGACGGGCGGCGCGAGATCAAAGTCCCGGCGAGCCGCGGCCGCGCTGCAGAGCTGTTCGATCTTTATCAGGCGATCGTCGAAGACCGGCCGACGATGCTCGATGTGCGGTGGGGCATGGCGACGGCGGAAGTCTGCCTCGCTATCCTCAAATCAGCGCGCGAGCACCGCGATATCCTGCTCGAGCATCAGACCGCGGCGCCGGGCTTGAAGCAGTCGTCGGGTCGATGACAAAATGATACGATAAGCCAGCGCCCTAACCGGACGGTAGAACCCCACGGGGCAGGGCGCTGGTTGCGGCATGAGCCGAGAATTCGGGCGAATTTAGCCGGAGGAAGCCGAGCATGGTCACGAAACTGGAGAACGAGCGGCTGACGCGCGTGGGTGCGGGAACGCCGATGGGCGAAACCATGCGGCGCTATTGGATGCCGGCGCTGCTCTCCTGGGAGCTGCCCGAGCCCGATTGCCCGCCCGTGCGGGTGAAGCTCTTGGGCGAGGAGCTCGTCGCGTTCCGCACGACCGACGGGCGCATCGGCCTCATCGAGGAATTCTGCCCGCATCGCCGCGCCTCGCTCTGGCTTGGCCGCAACGAGGAGAACGGGCTGCGCTGCGTCTATCACGGCTGGAAATTCGGCATCGATGGGCAATGCATCGATCAGATGAACGAGCCGCGCCAATTCGCCTCGAAGATCAAGGCGACCGCCTATCCGACTTACGAGCTGAGCGGCGTGATCTGGGCCTATATGGGCCCGCCGGAGAAACAGCCGGCGCCGCCGAAATTCGAATGGACGCAGATGGCGCCGACGCATCGCGCGGTCAGCAAAGTGAAGGAAGAGTGCAACTGGCTGCAAGCCTTGGAAGGCGGCATCGACACTTCGCATTTCACCATCCTGCACCGCGCGCTGAAGAAGGACGCGAAGCAGCCCGGCATCACGCCGGACAATGTCGGCGTGCTCGGCGGCGCGCCGTCGCTCGAGGTCGATTTCACCGATTACGGCTATCGCTATTACGGCATCCGGCCGCTCGGCGGCGAGCAGCTCTATGTGCGCGGCTATCACTTCGTCATGCCTTTCACGCAGCTCCGCCCGCCCGGTCCCGACAGGGAAGAGGTCCACGGCCATTACTGGGTGCCGATGGACGACGAGAATTGCATGGTGTGGAATTTCTATCACTCTTATGGCGATGAGCCGATCGGCGAGCGCGAGATGTCGAGCACGAGCGGCAACGCCTATGGCAGCCACGTCGACACCAAGAACAGCTTCCGCTCCCTGCGCAACCGCAGCAATGATTGGGGCATCGATCGCGCGATGCAGAAGACCGAGACCTTCACGGGCATTGCGGGCATCAATCAGCAGGACCGCGCGGTGCAGGAAAGCATGGGGCCGATCGTCGATCGCAGCCGCGAGAATCTCGGCCCCGCCGACAAGGCCGTGGTCGCGACGCGCAAGCTCCTGCTCGAAGCGATGGAGACGGTCGAGCGCGGCGGCGATCCGCCGGGCGTCGGTAGCAGCTATTACGAAGCGCGCGCCGCCGAGCTCGTCTTGCCGAAAGCCGACAATTGGCGGAGCGCGCTGCTGCCAAGGATGAACCCGAAGACGCTCGGCAAAACGGCCGCCGGCGCCGCGCGCGTCGCGGAAGGTGCACCGGCGCAGCGGACCTGAACGCGTGCTCCGTCATTTCCGTTTGTGGCTGGCGGCGGCCTCGCTGCTGGCTGCCGTCGTCCCGGCTTTCGCCGCGCCGGTATCCGATGCCGATTGGCAGAAGATCGTCGCCGCCGCCAAGCGCGAGGGCAAGATCGTCATCTCGCATTTCACCGATGGTGGGATGGAGCCGGTGCTGCGGCAATTCGAGAAGGAATACGGCATCCGCGTCGAGGCGACGCCCGGCCGGCCCGACGCGGTGATCCCCAAAATCCTCACCGAGCAGCAGAACGGGCAATACAATTGGGATGTGCTGATCCAGCCGGTGAACAATGTGCGGCTGGTGCTCGAGCCGGCGCATGGGCTGGAGCCGATCCTGCCGTTCCTCGTGCGCGCCGATGTCGACAACGATGCTGAATGGTTCGGCGGCATCACGGCGCATGTGCCGATGGACCCGCTTTATGTCTTCTATGACGGGATCTCCAATCTCGCGGTCGGCATCGATGTCGATCGCGACAAAGTGCCGGCGAGCGTGGTCGGCGATTGGCCCGACCTCTTGAAGCCCGAATGGAAGGGCAAGTTCGGCATTTATTATCCCGGGCGCCCGGCCAATCTCACCATCGCGCTGACCTGCTATCGGCCCGCTTTCGATAGCGATGCGAAATGGGAGGCGTATGTCCGCGCCTTCTTCGCGCAACAGCCGATCGTGTCGGCCGAATTCCGCACCGTCGCCGATTGGCTGCTGCAAGGCCGCTTTCCCGTGACGGTCGGCGCCGAAGGCAGCTATCTCGACGGCCTCACCAAGAAGCTGAAGCGCAAGATCGAGGCGCCCATCGGCAAAGGGCTTTGCGGCTACCCGCCGACCGGCACCGGCCGCTCGGTCTCGATCCCGAAGAATCCGCCCGATCGCAACGCGGCCACCGTGTTCGTGAACTGGTATCTATCGAAAGAGGCCCAGGATCTGGTGGTGCGCTCCTATATCGCGACCGGCCAGGCGAGCGTGAGCCGCCGCAAGGATTCATCGCACCCGGATCCCGATCTCCAGAAACAGGTGCTCGCTGGTTTTGAGGCGGGCTGGATGCAAGGCAAGGGGCTGATGACCGACAGCGACGAAGGGCTGCGGCTGCAGACCAAAGTCATCGAGCTCGCACGCCAAGCGGGATATTAAACCTAGATCGGGTGAGGTAGCGCGCATGACCTCGGCGGCGCTGGAAGGCAGAGTTGCGACTGCGCCGGCACGGCGCTGGTCGCTCTCGCCGCGCGCGCTGCTCTTCGCCCTCGTGCTCGGCCTCGTCGCGTTCTTCGTCCTCTATCCGCTCGGCTTTCTCGTCTCGGCCAGTTTGCAGATCGGCACTTACGGTCAGCCGACGACGTTCGGCTTCGGCAATTGGGTCTCGGCGCTGACCGATCCCAATCTGCGCAATGCGATCGTCAACACATTGACGCTGACCGCGACGCGGCAGGTCATCGCCTTCCTTTGCGCGATCGGCCTCGCCTGGCTGCTGGCGCGGACCAATCTGCCCGGCCGGCATTGGCTGGAGTTCGGCTTCTGGATCTCGTTCTTCCTGCCGACCTTGCCCGTGCTCGTCGGCTGGATCTTTCTGCTCGACAGCCATAGCGGCCTGATCAACCGCCTCATTCTCGCGCTCGGCTGGGCGCGCGATCCACCCTTCGACATCTATTCCTGGTGGGGCATTGTCTTCGTCCATCTGATGACGAATACCCTCGCCGTGCAGGTGATGCTGTTCACGCCCGCCTTCCGCAACATCGATTCATCAATTCTTGAAATGGCCCGTGTCGCGGGCTGCGGTGCGCTCGGGATCCTCTGGCGCATCATCCTGCCGGTGCTGGCGCCGACCATCCTCGTCGTCGTGCTGCTCGGCACGATCCGCTCGCTCGAAGCTTTCGAGATCGAGCTGATCCTCGGGCCGCCGGCGCGGATCGCCGTGTTCAGCACCGCGATCTACAGCCACGTCTTTGATTCGCCGCCGACCTACGGCGCGGCCTTCGCGCTCAGCATCGCCGGCATCGCGCTGATGGCGCCTTTCGTCGCGGCGCAGCAGATGATCGCGCGCCGCCGCGCCCGCGCCACGGTCGCCGGAAAATTCGCGGCGCGGCTCGCCGATCTCGGCCGCTGGCGCTGGCCGCTCTTCGCGCTCGTCATGCTGCTCCTCGGGGCGATGACGATCCTGCCGGTCGCCTTCATGCTGCTCGGCAGCTTTATGGACGTGTTCGGCTATTTCGACGTGCCCGACGGCGCCTTTACGACCGCGCATTGGGCGAGCGTCCTGCAGGACACGCTCTTCCTCGGCGCGCTTTGGGACACCCTCGTCGTCGCGATGGCGGCGGCGGTGCTCTCGATGTTGCTCTTCCCGCCGATCGCTTATCTCGTGGTGCGCACGCGTTACTTCGGGCGCGGCGCGCTCGATTTCCTCACCTGGCTGCCGACGACGGTGCCCGGCATCGTGATCGGCCTCGCCCTGCTCTGGGTATTCTTGAAGACGCCCGGGCTCAACCAGATCTACGGCCATCCGTTCGGCCTGGTGCTCGCTTTCACCCTCGCCGGCATGGCGCTCGGCGTGCAGATCATCAAGGCGGCGATCATGCAGCTCTCACCCGAGCTCGAAGAGGCGGCGCAGGCCGGCGGCGCGAGCTGGCTCGCGACGATGCGCAAGATCGTCTTGCCGCTGGTCGCTCCGGCGGTCGCGGTCGTCGGCATCCTCGAATTCGTTGCGGCGACGCGCGGCGTCAGCACCGCGGTGCTGCTCTCATCGCATGCGACGCAGACGCTCGCCGTGTTTCAGCTCAAATACATCGAGGCCGGCGATCTGGAGACGGCGAGCGTCGTCGGCATCGTGCTCTTGGCGCTTAGCACCGGCGTCGCGCTGTTGGGCCGGGTGTTCGGCTTGCGCTTCGGTCTCGGCGAGCGCTAGCGGCGCGCGGCTTGAGCGGCTTGCACAGGTGGGCAGGGCACCGAGCCGTAAGAACAAAAGACACAGCAATCGCCCGCCTTCGGTCGCAGCGTCGCGCCGCAATTGCCGCAGACATACGAGACCTCACAGGCATTTGTCGGCATCTTCTCGCGCGTGACGAAGCCGCAGAGCGGACAGGTGACGGCCGAATAGCTGACGATCCGTCGCATTTAATCCTCGACTACTCGAAGGTGATAAGGTCGGAGCGGCTCATCCTCGTCTCGCCCTTTACGAATGATGGCAAAGCTAAGCATGCGGCAACCAAATCGGAAAGCGAGAACGCCGCGCGAAGCTGCGTGATCGAACTCGGCTCGACGGCGCGCTGAATCACGCTAAGCTTCAGGCATCATGATGAACCGCCGCTCCCCGACTCTCGCTTGTGCCCTCCTCGCGATCGTCTTCGCATCGATGGCGATGCCGTCGCCGATAAGAGCCGAGACCAGCCTGACGGTTGGCAAGGCCTCGAACGATTCCGATTCGATCATTCCGGTCAATGTCGGCGACCAGCTTGGTTATTTCAAAAAGCGCGGCCTCGCGCTGACGATCGTCGATTTCGAAGGCGGCGGCAAAATGATCCAGGCGATGGCCGCGCACAGCATCGATATCGGTATCGGCGCCGGCATCCAGATGGCGTTCATCGCCAAAGGCGTGCCGATGAAGGCCGTCTGCGAGAGCACGACGACGCTGCCCTATTTCAGTTTCGGCGTGCCGGCGGATTCGCCGGTTCACACCATGGCCGATCTCAAAGGCAAGAAGATCGGCGTTTCCACGATCGGCTCCCTCAACGACTGGCTGGCGAGCGAGTTCGATCGCTCGCAAGGCTGGGGGCCGGGCGGCACGATCCATGTCGCCATCGGCAGCAACTTCCCGGCAATCGTCGCGGCGTTTCGCGCGCACCAGATCGACACTTACGTGGGCGGCACGACAACCTTCCTCGGCATGGAGGAGAACGGCGTCGGGCGGCTGCTCTTTCCCGTCAGCGCCTATGAAGGCAGCGTCGCCTCGGGCGCGATCTTCGCCTCGAACGAGCTGATCGCGACCAATCCTGAGGCGATCCGCGCGTTCCTCGGTGGCTGGCTCGAAACCACCGCCTTCATCCGCACGCACAAAGCCGAGGCGGTGCCGATCATGGCCGGCATCACGCATTTTTCGCAGAGCGTGACGTCGCGCGATTACGATATCGTCAAGGACATGTATTCGAAAGATTGCCGCTTCGATGCGCAGGCGCTGGAGACGCTCAAGCGCTCCTTCATCGAGCTGAAAACCCTCGACACGCCGCCCGACATGTCGACCCTCTACACCGAGGCGTTTCTGCCCAAGTGATAAGGCCCGCTGTCAGCCCGGTTCCATTCCCTGCTTCTTGATGACGGCGGCGGCAGCTGGACTGCCGAGGTAACGGAGCAGCGCCCGCGCCGCATCCGGCGCTTGCGAGTTCGCGCTCACGCCCGCGGCGAAGGGGATGTAGATCTGAATCTCCTCGGGCAGCGGCCCGGCGAGCTCGACGCCCTCCGTCGTCAGGATTTGGGTGGTGATGACGATCCCGATCTCGAGCTCGCCTTTTGCCACCATGTCGGAAACGACATCGCGATCGGGAACGGTGGTCTTCGCCTTGAGCGTCTCGGTCATGCCGAGGCGTTCGATCAATTGCGGCACGCCGGCGACTTTGAGATAGCCGATCGACTTCGCGTCGAGCAGCGCGCGTTTGAAGGCCTCGACCGTGCTGACATCCGGCTTGCGCGCGCCGGCGCGCACCTCGACCCCGGTGCCGGCCTTGACCAGCGCGGTCTTGCTGTCGGCCGCGATCTTGCCCTCCTTGATCAGCCCGTCGATCAGGCCGAGTTGACCCATGACGATATCGAACGCCTCGCCGCCTTGGATGCGCGGCACGAAGGAAGGCGACAGGCCCCATTCGACGTTCAGCTTGTCGCCGGTATCGCGCTCGAATGGCGGCCCGAGTTCTTGCAATACGGTGAAGACGGCGCGCGGCACCAGCACCTTGATCTCGGCGGAAAACGCGGGTTGCGCGACCGTAAATATGGCTGAAAGGCACGTTGTCAGTGCAATCGCAATGCGGCGCATGCAATCCCCCTTTGCTCGCCCGGTTCGAGCGTGGAAGATTAGGGCGCGTGCCGAGCCTAGTGAAGCACCGCGTCGCGCAAGAATGCGTGAGCCTCACGCCATTCGCCTTGCGATCGGCGCGCACCGCGTCGTGGGCCGACCCTTGTCGATCCGCGCCGCTCTCCTTATACCCCGCTCCATGAGGATTCTCTTCGTCACGGCGACGCGGATCGGCGATGCTGTGCTGTCGACCGGGGTGCTGTCGCATCTGCTCGAGCGCTATCCCGGCGCCCGACTCACCATCGCCGCCGGACGCGACGCCGCACCGCTTTTCGCCGATGTGCCGGGGCTCGAGCGCGTCATCACAATCGAGAAGCAGCGCTGGCGCGCGCATTGGCTCGGGCTCTATCGCGCCGTGGCGCTCAGGCGCTGGGACGTCGTGGTCGATCTGCGCGCCTCCGCGCTCGCCTATCTCTTATGGGGGCGGCAGCGCTACGTCGCGCGGAAACGCAGGATCGGCGAGCATCGCGTCAAGCAGATGGCGGACATCTTCGGCCTCGATGCGCCGCCATCGCCGCATCTCTGGATCGCGCCGGCGCGCGAGGCCGAAGCCGCGCGCCTCATGTCCCCGCCTTTCGTCGGGGCAGGTTCCGGCGCGCCGGTGCTGGCGATCGGCCCGGCGGCGAATTGGCGCGGCAAGGAGTGGCGTGCTGAGCGTTTCGCCGAGCTGGCCCAGCGTCTGACCGCGCCAGGCGGGCTCTTTCCAGGCGCGCGCGTCGCGGTTCTCGCGGCGAAGCATGAGTGGCCGCAAGCCGCGCCGATGATCGAGGCGCTGGGGCCGCGCGCGCTCGATCTCGTCGGCAAGGTTCATCTGCTGACCGCGGCCGCGGTGATCAAGCGCAGCGCACTTTTCATCGCCAACGATACTGGCCTTATGCATCTCGCCGCAGCGACCGGCACGCCAACCCTCGGTCTCTTCGGGCCGAGCCCGATCGACCAATATGCGCCCTGGGGATCGCACACCGCGGTCGTCGCGACCGCGATACCGCACAAGGATCTGTTCCCGCCTGATTTCGATCATCTCACCACCGACACGCTGATGGATAGTCTCAGCGTCGACATGGCGGAGGAGGCCGCGCGTCAGCTTTGGGCGCGTGTCGCCGGCAAGGCCGCGTGAACGATGGCGCCTGTCGTGATGATCGATGGCGGCGTCTCGTTTGACGGCATGAGGCTGGCGCGCGGACCGCTTGGTGCTAGCGCCG
>Ga0134128_10006665_pt1 | contig 13993 bp, 11 predicted proteins | sample KB31754_FD_96462 | JGI IMG/M metagenome (GOLD analysis project Ga0134128, IMG submission 96462) | Terrestrial soil microbial communities with excess Nitrogen fertilizer from Kellogg Biological Station, Michigan, USA - KB3-175-4 | ecosystem: Environmental > Terrestrial > Soil > Unclassified ... | reverse complement strand
CTTCCAGATCAGCCCCTGCGCCGAGGTCACCGAGCGCGGCGTCAGCCACGGCGCCTCGGCGTAATAGAGGTTGGTGACGACGAGCACGGTCGCGGGATGCTCGAACAGGCGGTCCGCCATCTTCTCCAGCATCATGCGCACGTCTTCGTAGGAGATTTCCTTGGCGACGACGTAAAGCGGCATGGTCGGAAAGCGCGCATGCAGCGCCCGCATCACCCGCGACAGTACCGTGCCGTCGCCGACGCCGGCATCGAACAGCCGCAGCGCCGGTGGCGAGGGTTGAAGCGTGGATAGCTCCAGCGACACCCGGTTGGCGATCTCGGTCTTCTCACTGCAGGTCGAGACGAACAGCAGGTATTTCTGCCGGTTGTCGAAGAAGCGGAAGCCTGATGGCACAACGTCGTCGCGTACCGAAGCGCGGTCATTGAGGGCATGGGCCAGCGGCGCAGCCGCGCCATTGCCATTGGCCGGCACTGGCTGGTGCTCGTTCAAATAGGCGCGGACCTTATCGAGCGTGCCGGTCGTGATCTTGGCGCCATCGCGCAGCCGCGACACCAGCTTGCCGTCATTGACGACGAGGCGACCGAAGGTCGATTCCGCCGTCTGCGTCGCGCGGCAGAACTCCCTGATCTCGCCCAGAATCTCTTCCGACGTCCCGCCCACCGGCCTCTCCTGGTATGTTTCCAGCCGCATGGTTGTTCGCTCCCCGCGGTTTTCCGTGCCTGGCGACGATCAAGGAACAAGCGGTGGGAAGCGTCAACCACAAATCGAGTGGGCAGAATACATGGGCATGCGCCCATTCGTGGGCACGATTACCTGCGGCCGCGGTCGCCTCGGGGACCGCGGACGGGCGCGAGACGCCCGCACGGCATTATTCGTCCGTGCCGCTCCAGGCCACGAGTTGATAGAGGATGATGGCGCCGAAAGTTGCGGTGCCCATTCCTCCCATCGTGAACGCGCCGAACTTCAGCGTAAGGTCGCCGGCGCCGGCCGTAGGCGCCACGGCGACGGTGAAATGAACTCGACAACTGAGACGGGCTCGATTGTCCCGGATGCGCTCGCCGCACTACCGAGGCTTAAACCGACTGAGAATTAACGTGCATTCCTCCCGAGGCTCCTCCCAGCCCTTGGGTGTCGGCGACAAGTGCGAGAGCGCGGTCTTCCACGAAGACAAACGATCTATCGACTTCACGATCGAGAAGTGTCAGTTGCGCCTGCAATGCGGGATGACGGTGCTTCGACAAAGTTTCGATCAGGTTCTCAATCATCGCCCGCAATCGTCGCACGATCTGCATGTTCTGCGCCCCGCAAAGGCGAATTTCTGTCAACGCCAGATGAACAAAATCCTCCCAGTTGGGTGTTCGACAAATGACCCGCAACTCGCCTGTTGTGTCTAACAGTTCATCCGTATGCAAGTTGCGGCTTCCGGCGCTGCGAAGCAGCCGAGCAAGCTGATCGATTGCAATCACGGCCGTTGTCGGATCATTGATGGCAGGTGACAACGCTTTGAGGGCGATATCGATCACGATACGGAATGCAAACGTCGGATCCTGCTCCAGCGTCCGTTCGGGTCCGAATGCGAGGGTTGATTGCAGTTCCGATGCGTCGAGCGATGTGGCACCATCGTACAATCTGAAGAGTGGCTCGCTGGTCGCGACAAAATCGCCGACTTGAGGCACGAGCTCGATGATGCCGTGCGACTTTTCAGCCAGCGCCATTAGATCTTTCAGATTAACGGCCAGAATGATCTCAGACTTGCCCTGGTGTTGAATGATACGACCCGGCGGGCCGAGGTTTTTAACCAGCCTGGTTGTTTCACCTGCATCCAGGCTTGGATGAGGGTAGACGTTTCGTATCACCGCAAGACCGGCTTCTCCGACGCGCTGTATGATGCTGATCGGCCGAAGGAGCCTCGAAGCATAGTCAATCAGAAAGAGAAACGCGGCGAAGCAGAGTACACCAAGGCAGGCGGCGAGAAATTCCACCAATTGAAATGCGGTCGCCTGTATTCTGTTTAATGCGCTGATTGCGAATAGCAATGTGAAAATGAAAAGACCGGTGGTGTACCTGACGACATTGTCACGCACCAATATTGTAGCGATGATGCGTGGAGTCATCTGGCCGTTTGCAATCTGAAGAGCAACAAGCAACGATCCAAACGTAAAAACAACAAAGCTGAGCGTCGCAGTTATTATCGCATTCAGCATTCCCTGGGCACCCGAGACACCAAGGTCCAGCAGCGTCCAGCCAAGCCAGCTATCGAGACGATGTAGTATTCGCGTTGCTGCGAGCTCGATCGGGATGGTGATGAACGGGACCAACCATAGCGACGATCTCAAGTAATCCCTGAGATAAAACAGATTCTTCCAACCCATATGTCCTGCCCGCAGCAGCATTCAATTTCTACTCAGCCGATGCGGTCTTTGCTCTACGCGACGGGCGGAGAGACGCCGCGATCGGCGGGACGCCAGCACCGCATCTCGCGGCGCAGGCTTGCGAACCGGCCAAGCCGGTTTTGACAATGGCGCAGCGGGTCACGAACCTGGGGGCTTGGCGCGTCCAGGTACGTGACCCGCAATCCTGGTCCTTACCGCCGCACCCCAACGCGGTTAACGCCGCCATTTAGATTGCCACCGGCGTTATGACGGACCGCAGCGCGCGCCACTGGACGAGGCCTGAGCACGACCCCTGCCCTTGCCACGCAACCGTGCGGATAATCGACGTACTGGCAGTATACTACCGCGCCAGCCGGCGCTGGACTGACAGCGACACCCGCGACCGCCAACAGAAAGCTGGCTGCCATCCCTGTGACGGTTACTGACTTGATCAAAAAACGCCCTCTCCGATGCATGTCGATCCTCCTCATCGCAATTGCGAACTGGAGGATGACGGGAGCCGCGGTTTACTGCCATTGATCCAAGTCAACCGACCAAAGCATTTTGACGAGAGGCCGAATGTACGTCATTTGAAGCAAGTTCCCCGGATCTGTTTCAATCCTCGCAGGCGCCGACGGCCTCGATGTCGAGGATGGCCTCCTCGATGATCGCTGCGAGACGCTCGGGCTTCGCCAGCATGAGGAAGTGACCCGCGCCATTGATCTCGTGGAAGCGAGCCATGGGAAGTCGTGCGCGCATCTCCTCCGCCACTTCCGGCGACAGGACGCGGCTGGTCGCTCCGCGGACGAGATGAAGTGGCATGGCGAGCGAGCGAAGGTCTTCCCAGACGTCGGCCGGGGCCCAGGCGCCGAAGGTCATGGGATCCAGCATCTGCCGGAGGCCGCCCTCCACCGGTTCGGCGAACTCGGACAGATAGGCCGCGAACGCGCCCGTCGGCACGGTCGGGTCGGCCGCGCTCATCGTCGTGGTCAGCTTCTCGAGCGATGTCCACAGGCGATCGACGCTCGCCGCACGCTGATGGAAGTAGCTTACCTGGCTCGCCGGAACACTCGGCGAGATGTCGATATAGACGAGTGCTTTCGGCTTCGGTTGATGATGTGCCGCGTAGTATGCGGCCGAAAGAGCGCCATTGGAATGGCCGACAAGTACGAACGCGCGGCCGGCGAGACGCTCGACGGCCCGCGCGATGTCGTCGGCATAGCCGGCCGTGGAATAGTCCGGCGGGCGGGCCCACGCGCTGGCTCCATGCCCGCGGAGATCCATTGCCAGCAGCTCGCGACCTGCGAGATGGGCCATGAGGGGCCGCCAGATCGCCCGCGAACTGGAGTTGCCGTGGACGAGGACGATCGCCGGTGCACGGCCGGGACGGTGCTCCGCTTCGATTGCGTTCGTCATCGGTCGTCCGTTGCGCCCTTGATCACGCATAGGTGGCGATCGCCGTTCGGAGCGGACCAAAGTCGGCGACGTAGGTCTCACCACGCTTCGGACGCACGACTTACCCCTGCGCGAGCGAAGTCGCCTTCGCCATCGGGATCGGATCGTCGGCGAGCAGAAGATCGATCGCCTCGTCCTCCCAACGCTGCGACTCGAAGCCGGCCGACTGGCGATCCTCCAGGCGGTGCTCAAGCACGAAGCGCGCCAGCAAAAGCCGCCGGGCGTCACCACCGGCCTTGCCGAGGCGTGCGCCCTCCGCCGCCAGCAGGGCCGCCGTCGTCGCGTGATAGAGCTTGCCGGCGGCGACGCGGCAGTAGCGTTCGTATTCCGGAGCCGCCGCGACCTGTTCGGCGAAGCGCGTGGCCTCGGCCATGGCAAGGGCGAGACGCGTACGGAACTGGCCCGGCAGGCCCGGCTCGTTCTCCAGCCGCCGGTTCGCATCGTCGCGCAGCGCTTCGTGCGCGCGGGCCTTGCCCACCGCGCGCTGAACCGCGTCGAGCGCGTTGATGTTGCTCGTCCCTTCCCAGATAAGTCCGAGATGGGCGTCCCTGACGAGGCGGGCGTTCGGCCAATCCTCGATATAGCCGTTGCCGCCGCGGGCCTCCATCGCGCCGGTGGCGACGGTCACATTGTCGCGGCAGGCGCGATACTTGACGATCGGGGTCAGCAGGCGAAGCACCTTCTCGTCGGCCGTCGCCGAATACAGCAACGCCGACAGCGCCTGCTCGGTCGGCACCATCAGCTTCACGAGCTGACGGCGCATCAACGGATGATCGATCACGGCGCGGCCGAAGGCATTGCGGTGACGGGAGGCGACGAGCGCCTCGTTGAGACAGCGACGCATCATGCCGGCGGCGCGGGCGAGATGCGAGACGCGGCTGGAATTGACCATCACCAGCATGTGCTTGAGGCCCTGGTCGAGCTCGCCGAGCTGATAGGCGAAGGCCCCTTCGAAGGCGATCTCGCCGCTCGCCATGGTCCGGCTGCCGAGCTTGTCCTTGAGGCGGAGGATCCGGTAGGAATTGCGTGTGCCGTCGGCAAGCGTTTTCGGCATCAGGAACAGGCCGAGGCCGCGACCGCCCGCCGCCGCGCCCTCAGGCCGCGCCAGCAGGACCGCGAGTTCGGCGTCGGCGTTCGAACAGAACCACTTCTCGCCGTAGAGCCTCCAGGCGTCGCCGTCGCGAACAGCCGTCAGTTCGGCCGCGCCGACGTCGGAGCCGCCGCTCTTCTCGGTCATGAACTGCGCGCATTTCAGCAGCGTTCCGGTGTCCTGGCTCCACATGCGGTCGAGATAGCGCTCGCGAAGCTCGGCCGTGCCGAAACGGCGGACGAGCTCGGACGAACTGTCCGTGAGATTCACCGGACACAAGAGCCCGAACTCGGACTGCGCAAACATGTAGTGGAAGACGTATTTCGCGACCGGCGGCATCGGCGCCGGCCATCCCATGACGCCGGCTCGATGGCTCATCGCGTGCATGCCGAAGCGACCGAACGCGATCTGCTCCATCTCGCGGTAGGCGGGATGGTACTCGATCCATTCGTCGTCGCGGCCGTAGCCGTCACGCGCGTGCAGCACCGGATCGTGCCGCTCCGCCTGGGCGGACAGGTCGTGCAGCCGCCCGCCGCCGAGCTCTCCGAGTTCGCCCAGATGCGGCCGAAGGTGGTCCAGGAGCGCGCCGTCCATGTAGAGCGGCAGGATGCTGCGCAGGCCCTGGTCGATGTCGTAGAAGTTCGACCCCCGACAGGTGGGAGCCAGGGCCTCCGAACGCCTCGCGGCGGCTTGGCGGCCAGTCTGTGCGACGTGGACGTTCATGGGCTTCCTCCGTTGTCGTGGCTGCCGGTCAGCCGGCCCTGTCTATTGGCCTATGACTTGACAACGGAGCCGACAAACGACTTCTTCGGTGGGTGCCTTGAGCTAAACTCAAGGCTCATCCGGATTCCGCCTGATGCCATCTCGACGTCTCCCGCCGCTGCACGCGGTCCGCGCCTTCGAGGCCGCGGCGCGCCACCTCTCGATCACCCGGGCCGCGGAGGAACTGAACGTCACGGTCGGCGCGGTGAGCCGGCATGTTCGGGCGCTCGAGGAGCGCATGGACACAGCGCTTTTCCTGCGCGGACCGCGGGGACTGACACTCACCTCGGCGGGCGCGGCCTTTGCCGAATCCGCGCGCGAGGCCCTCGACCGGATCGCCGCGGCCGCCGATGGCGTGCGTCTGCGCCGGTTCAGGCGCCTGACGATCGGCGCCTACGGCTTCTTCCTGTCGCGGTACCTGCTCCCGATCTGGCCGACGCTCGCGACCGCCCATCCCGAGCTCGAGATCGATCTTCACACGAGTTCGGACCCGGTCGATCTGCTCGCGGGCCGCTTCGACGCCATCATCGCAGTCTCCGACGCGCAGCCGCGGAGCGGGCTCGTCACGATCCCGCTGCTGCCGATCTCGACCGTACCGGTCTGCGTACCGCGACTGCTGGAAAAAGGCGGGCTCGACTTCGCCACTGTGCCGCTGCTTCACGCCCGCCCCCGTCCGGACGACTGGCGCCGCTGGCTCGATCACGCCGGTCTCGCCGACGTTTCCGTCCGGGGCGGCAGCAGCTTCGAGAGTCTGAGCCTGGCCGTCGAAGCGGCGGCGGCCGGGCTCGGCGTCACGATCGCCATCGACGGTCTTTTGGCGCCCGACCTCGCAAGCGGCCTCATCGTCAGGGCGTCGCCGATCGCCCGTCCCACGCGCCGATCCTTCGTTCTCCAGTTCGAGCAGCGCCTGGCCGAAGACCCGTCGGTGGCTGCCTTCGCCGATTGGCTGCGGCACGCCAGCAGCCGCAAGCCGATATCACCGCCGAAAGACGCAGAAACAGAAGACCGCCGGCGGAAGCCTCGTCAGGAACGCAAATAGAGGGCGACGCGCTTACATCCGCCTTGGGTTCAGAACATGTGCAGGCAAACGGGGCTGGCGCGCGCACGATCGCAATCGAGACGTTTGCCTTACTCGAACTTGGCCGGCACCGAAAACGGCTTGGTCGCGTCGGCGACAAACATGATGAGCGCTGTCAATTCTGTCGTCCCGCTGTTGAAAACTTCCATTGTTGTCCCGGCCGGATGTCCATTCATTGAGTGCCCAGCCTCGACATTCATCACGCCCTGCGGAGTCCGTTGGCTCAATTTACCAGCGACTACATAAAACGTTTCGGATCCGGGATGCATATGCACCGGTGTTGCTGAACCCGGCGGCCCGTGGCCGTAGTTCACACGCAACAGATACTCGGGAGCGCTGAGCGGAGGAACAGGTCCTATCTCGGCAACCTTCGTTCCGCCCGCCGTTGACCCACCCTTCGGACCGAGAGTGAAGAGCCATGCTTTGCCGGCGACCTCAGCCGACAGCGAAGGCAATCCGTCGTAGCTGACGGTGTCCGGATTCCAGCGATACGATGGTGCGGCGGTTTTCGCCGCATCCAGCGTCGGGAAACTTTCGATGCGCCAAAACAACTCGCCTTTGGGCAGTTGCTTGACCTTCATCTCGGCAATCGGCTCGACGATGTATTTCTGTTGCGCTGCCACCGTTGAAGGCATCAGCCACAGCCCGGCGACAACTATTACCAATGCGGCCACGAGCCGGCCTCCGGACAAGGACAGTTTCACGTTCTTGCTCCTCACGCTTTCCCGGTCGGTGCCCCAATGCCAGAGACCGCCGCCGCCGTCTTTCAGGCCGGATTAGTTTCCGCTTAGGGTTCCCTCCATTTTTTCTTTGGAGACCGCGTGTTACACTTCGGCCGGGTGACGAGCGGAATCTTGTCTTGCGCTATTATTTCGAGGACTGCGTACTCGACACGGATCGGCGGGAATTGCGCCGGAAAAGCTCGCTTGTGGCTGTCGAGCCCCAGGTTTTCGATCTTCTCGTTCATTTGATGCGACACCGCGATCGGGTCGTCACCAAGGATGATCTGTTGGCAGCGGTCTGGCACGGGCGCATCGTTTCGGAGTCCGCCCTGGCCAACCGCATCAACGCAGCCCGGGGTGTCATCGGAGATACCGGCTACGAGCAGCGACTGATAAAAACCTTGCCGCGCAGGGGCGTGCGTTTTGTGGGAGCCGTTCGCGAGGATAACGGCGATGCCATGGTCCGCCCGCCCGACCTGCCGAGTGGCACCTCCGAAAAGCCTTCGATCGCCGTATTGCCATTTCTTAATCTGGGCGGAGACCCTGACAGGGACTATCTCGTCGACGGGATTGTTGAAGACATCATCACCGCATTGTCGCGCAATCGCGGCTTCTTTGTCATCGCCCGCAATTCGTCATTTACTTACAAGGGCGGATCGGTCGACGTGAAGCAGGTCGTGCGCGAGCTCGGCGTTCGTTACGTCTTGGAAGGAAGCATCAGGGTCTCAGGCGACCGCATGCGAGTCACCGGACAGCTCATAGAGGGCGTCTCGGGCCGGCATTTATGGGCTGACAAGTTCGACTACACCAGCGCCGACCCTTTCGAGCTTCAAGACCGGCTTGTTGAGCGAGTCGTTGGAGCGATAGCACCGCAACTTGAAAAAGCCGAGATGGATCGCGCGAAGCGTGAATTGACCAGCAATCCTGCGGCTTACGATCTCTATCTGCGCGGGCTCGCAAGCTGGAACCGCTGGTCCAAGGACGACAATGCGAATGCGTTGAGGTACTTCTATGCGGCCATCGAAAAAGATCCTGAGTTTGCCACGCCCTATGGGTTAGCTGCCTCTTGCTACCAGTTTGCAAAGGCCAACGGTTGGCCGCTGGACTTTGACCGGGAGGAAATCTCGCGTCTTACGGAACGGGCCGTGGAATTGGGAAGCGATGATGCAGTGGCCTTGTGCTGGGGAGGTCACGTGCGCGCGTTCTTTTTCAAAGAAGTGGAACGCGCACTCCTGCTGATCAATCGCGCGCTTGAGCTGGATGTCAATCTCGCGACCGCGTGGCAGCGAAGCGGCTGGGTGCGCGGATATGCGGGTGACCACGAGGAAGCAATCCGGAGCCTGGAAAGGGCCATGCGGCTCAATCCACTCGACCCGCGCGTCTTCCTTACCCAAAGCGCAATGGCATTTGCGCATTTCATCGCAGGCCGAGACCAGGAAGCGTCCGATTGGGCAGCCATGGCGGCGAGGGTAAAGCCGAACTGGATGCCGGCTCTTCGGGTGGCCATCGCCGCCAACGCGATGCTCGGACGCACGGCCGAAGCGAGGAACGGCGTGCAGGCATATGGGCGGGTCGATCCAGACGTAAACATCCGCAAAATATGCGAGCACTATCCTTTTCAGCGAGAACAGGACAAGCAGAGGCTCATAGAAGCGTTACGCAGGGCTGGAGTTCGAGAAGCCTAGCGTCGCCGCTGTGCCATTCATCGCTTCATCTCACCGCCGTCGCTACCGCGCCGGCCATTCCGGCTTGTCGGTGCCGAGCGGCACTGCGGGGCGCGCCCAATAAGCCGGCGTCTTCGAGAGGATCGCCGAATGCTTCACCGCGTGCAGCGGACCGAAGCCGGACGGCACGTCCTCCATGAACGGCTCGACGGCATCGGCTTTGATATCGGCTTGCGCTAAGCCGTCCGGCACGCGGCCAAGATTCCACAGCCAGCGGCCGGTTTGCGCCAGCGAGACCCGGACATGCCAGCTCCCGCCCTCGCGGGCCTGGCGCGCCTTGGCCATCATGGCGCCGAACGCCATCAGATAACCGGTGGCGTGATCGAGCATCTGCGCCGGCAATTCCTTCGGCCCCTCGACGCCGGCGGCAACGCCCTCGGCGTGGTTGAAGCCCGTCGAAGTCTGCACCAGCGAGTCAAAACCGCGACGCCCCGCCCATGGGCCGGCATGGCCATAGGCCGACAACGTGACATAGACGATGCCCGGATTGATCTTCGCCGCCTCTTCCGGCGAGAAGCCGCACGCCGCAATCGCTTCGGGGCGAAAACCTTGCGAGAAGATATCGGCCTCCGCCACCAGCGCGCGCATCCGCGCACGCCCCTCCTCGCTTTTCAGCTCGATGAAGGTCGAAAGCTTGCCGCGTCCGGTATCGATGGTGAGCCACGGGATTCCCGGGAGATTGGGACCATAGACCAGCAGCACGTCGGCGCCGTGCGCGGCGAGCGTGCGGCCCGCGACGGGCGCCGCGATGACCCGCGACAGATCAAGCACGCGCACGCCTGACAGCGGACGGTCTCCCTTCGTCCACGGCTTGGGCGGTGCCTCGCCGATCTTCTCGATGGTCAGCACCGGCAAAGCGGCCAGCGCCTTCGCATGCGGCGTCGCCATCCATTCGTCGTGGGAGCGCATCAGCGAAACCACGGCGCCGCCGGCATAGGCCGCAGTCTCGAACGCCTCGCCGTCCCATCCCATCAGCGCGGCCTGGATCTTCTCGCGCGCCGGTTCGCATTGCAGGACGTTGCAGACCGCGGCGCGGTGATGCGCGAAGTTGGTATGCAGCCGCACATAGCGCGCATCGCGCGTGCGGTAGACGCCGGCGGTCTTGTCCCAGGTCGGCGGCGACGGCTTGCCATCGACGCGCAAATAGCGCTCGGAGCGGCATTCGACGACGGCGTGCAGCATGTCGACACTGACGCTTTGCGCCTCGCCGCTGCGCAGCCTCCAGATTTCGGCGGCCGCGAGCGCACTCGCCGCGATCGGGGCTTGAGCGGCCGCGGCGACGCGGAAGGAGGACGGCAGCACCGGCTCCTCGCCGGTCAACCTGACGGCATCAAGTGCGGAAACTTCGCCACCGGCGAGTTTCCAGAGATCGGTCAGGATGTCATGGGGAGTTTGCATGGCGGATTCCAATCAGACTGCGTCGTCCTTTGCTGCGACGACTTTCCTCCAGTTGAAGACATGGAAGGCGGCAAGCACAGGCTCGAGCATGACGATACCTAGGACGGTACCTGCAAGCCGCGCGATACCGGCATCCAGGTCCGGGTCAATGTAGCGGTCGGGAACCAGCGCAATCAACATGGCCAGCGTGAATTGCGTGCCACTATAGGCGATCGGGCTTGCGCTGTTCTCGATGTGCCGGCCCAGCGTCACGCCGAGCAGCGAGCCCGCGATGAGAATGGGTGCCGATCCCCGCCCCAGCAGCAGGAATATGGCCGCGAGCGCCGCGCCGCAGGCACAGCCCACGACCCGCAACATCATCCGCCGGCTGACCGGCATCAATCCGCCGCCGCCGAGCCGGGTGACCGGCACCATCATCACGGCCATGATCGCGACCGCAGCCTGGGCGAGTTCAGGCAGCCGCCATAATTCATGGAGCGGCGGCAACAATGCCATGGCGAGCGCACCCTGGGCGGCGTGCTTTGCCGCGTCTGGATGCCATCCGGCGATGATCACGTTTGGCGGCAGCACGGCCGGCCATCGCTGCCGCAAGGTCAGCGTCGACACCGTGCTGACGAGGACGCAGGCGGCGGTACCGGCAAAGACTTCCAATATTCTCGACTGCGCGAAATCAAGCAGGTCTGCTTTGGTGCTCGGATATCCGAGCACGACCATCGCATAGGTGAGACCGACGAACAGGAAGCCGTAGGCATGCCGGTGCGTGAGCGCACCATAGAGCGAACACCATCCGATCAAGGCGAGCCCCGCGGACAAGGCGAACGTATTGGGTGCGAGCATTGGAAAGATCGCCACCGCGATCGCCGCTCCGCAGGCCGTGCCAAGAAGCCGAAGGATTCCGCGCCGCAGGCTTTCCGAGACATGCCCGCGCATGACCATGTAGCCCGAGAACGCGGCCCAGGAGATGTTCCTGGCGCCGATCAGATGGCCCAGGATGATCGCGAGTGCGACCGAAAGGACGCACTCGATTTCGTCCACCATTCTGGGACCGGGCGTCACGAAGGCTTTCGCCTCGGCAGCGAATTGTCCTCGAATGCTTGCGATCGCTTCACGATAGCGGTGCACTGGCGGGCCTGCTCTCTCCAAAGATGCATCCATCAAACCCAAAGAAGCTTTTTCAAGGGATGGACGGCCGGGTCAAGCCCGGCCATGACGAGATTAGACTAAGCCGGCACCAGCCGCGATGCGCCGTCGATCCGGGAGAATGACCATGAGTGCCCCCAACCTGCGCCGTGCCGACATGGCGATGACGCATGAGGAAATGCTTCGCATGCTCGAGAGCGGATTTGCCGGACGGCTCGCGACCGTGAGCGAGGACGGTTATCCGTATTGCGTGCCGCTGCTCTATATCTGGGCGAACGATCAGGTCTTCCTGCACGGCACCAGCGCGTGCGGCCACCTGCAAACCAATCTCCGGCGCGAGCCGCGGGTCTGTTTCGAGCTCGACGAGCCGGATGAGATCTTCGACTATGGCCGCTTCGAGTGCGACTCGGGCCTCGCCTATCGCAGCATCATCCTGTTCGGCACTGTCAGCATTGCGGAGGATACCGCGACCAAGCAGTGGTTCTGCGAACGGCTGATGGCAAAATACGGCAAGCCCGGCTCGATCCGGCCGAAGAACTTCTTCCCACGGCTGGATGTGATTACCGTCTATGCCATCACCGTCGAGCGGATGACTGGCAAGGAGCGGCTGTTGCCGGAACCTTCCGAGCAGTGGCCGGCGAAAGACCGGACCCGGACGCCCCACGCGCGACCGTAGCAATCCGCCATCAGGAAAATCGAGACGGTGTGTACCACGCTGCGCCGCACTGCACCGATATCATGTGATGCGAAGCCTCCCCAACACCGATTTTTTTGGTTATCGATCCCCACCTGCGCTATGCTGAACGCGTTTCTGCAATGCCGTGGGACGTCGGGAGTTGACGCCAACAGAGCGGGAGCCGCACCGATGATCACTTTGCCGGAACTAGCGGTAAAGGCTCTGGACGAATTTATCGGCTCCTATATGCGCCGCCGGTTCGGAACCTCGCAGACTACGCTGGTGGAGATCGTGCCGAATGGCGCGCGCATCGCGCTCGAATGCATCGGCAACAGCGACGCCCTCTACCACAATATCGAGCACACGATGCTCGTGACGCTGGCCGGACACGATATCTTCAGGGGCCGCGCGCTCTACGCCAACGTAACGGCGGATGATTACGCGCATATCATTCTTGCCTGCCTTTTCCACGACATTGGCTACGTGCGGGGGCTGTTCGAGGAGGACGACGCGGACGGCTTTGTGATCGACTCGGCAGGCAACAGGGTGACATTGCAGCGCGGCGCATCGGATGCGGCCATGATGCCCTACCATGTCGACCGCTCGAAGCGTTACGTGATGGAGAGAATCAAGAGCATTCCCCAACTCGACGCCAAGCGAATTGCCGCCGCCATCGAGGGAACTCGATTTCCTCCCGTGGAAGGCCAGCAATGGGACGTGGAAGCCTCGATCATTCGCGCGGCGGATTTCATCGGGCAGCTCGGCGATCCGAACTACCTGCGCAAGACCAACGCGCTCTACCACGAATTCGAAGAGGTCGGCGTCAACCGCCAGCTTGGTTACGATTCACCGGCCGACATCGTCAATCGCTACCCGCAATTCTATTGGGACAGCGTCGCGCCCCACATCAAGGCCGAGATTCGCTACCTGAACATGACGTCGAGCGGACGCCAGTGGATTGCAAACCTGTATGGCAATGTCTTCCGCGCCGAGCGCGACATCCGTCTGTCGGGACCGCAGCGGTGAAATGGGGGCCGGTTGCCCGGCCCCCATTCGTTAGTCCACAATCTCCGTCACGATACCGGCGCCGACGGTGCGGTTGCCTTCACGGATCGCAAAGCGGGAGCGCTCTTCCAGCGCGATCGCCTTGTTGAGCTCGATCGTGAGCTCGGCATTGTCGCCGGGCATCACCATCTCTGCGCCGCCTCCGAGCTGGACCGTGCCGGTGACGTCGGCGGTGCGGAAGTAGAACTGCGGACGATAATTGCCGAAGAAGGGCGTGTGGCGCCCGCCCTCGTCTTTCGTCAGCACATACACTTCCGCGCGGAACGCCCTGTGCGGCTTCGCCGCACCCGGCCGCGACAGCACCTGGCCCCGCTGCACCGCGCTCCGCTCGATCCCGCGCAGGAGGCAGCCGACATTGTCGCCGGCCATCCCCTGATCGAGGAGCTTGCGGTAGCTCTCGATGCCGGTCACCACCGACTTGCGGGTCTCGCCGAGGCCGACGATCTCGACCTCGTCGCCGAGCTTGACCGTGCCGCGCTCGATCAGCCCGGTCACGACGGTGCCGCGG
>Ga0134128_10006664_pt1 | contig 13995 bp, 15 predicted proteins | sample KB31754_FD_96462 | JGI IMG/M metagenome (GOLD analysis project Ga0134128, IMG submission 96462) | Terrestrial soil microbial communities with excess Nitrogen fertilizer from Kellogg Biological Station, Michigan, USA - KB3-175-4 | ecosystem: Environmental > Terrestrial > Soil > Unclassified ... | reverse complement strand
GGCTCGGAGAAGGGTCGACGTTCACACTCCGCTTGCCGCGCGGGAGCGTTGCGCGAGTTTGAGCGAGCCCCCCGCGGCGACGGCGCCGAGGACGCCGGTCCAGATGCTGTCGTCGAGCACGAGGTGCCAGGGAACGAGGTGTCCGCTCGTGAGGAGATTCATGGTCTGAAGGAAGAGCGGGACGGCAACGGCGGTGATCGCCCCGCCGGCCAGTCCGAATTTCACCCAGTTGATCTCGGCGAGTCGTCGTCCGCGATAGGCAAACCCCACCACGGTAGAGAAGACGGCGCCGGCGACAAAACCGACGATGCCGAAGCGCGCGGCGAGTCCGAGACCGTCGTGCCAGGAGGCTGAAGCGACGCCCGTTAGTTTCAGTCCGGTGAACAACGCGGCGGGAATGGCCGCCCATCCGGCGCTCCAGACGACCGCATTCCTCAGCGCCGCGCGAACCCGCCTCATTGTGCTCTCACCCGACATCACGCATCTCCTGATCGACCGCCATCATTCTGTCGTGTACTTTATGACGCAAAGTATGTCGCGGCCTGACGCGTCGCAACCGGCCTCAGGGCGTCGAACCGCATGATGGTGCTCGGATATGCATTGGCCGCGGTGATCGGGCTGTCGCTCGGCCTTCTCGGCGGTGGCGGGTCGATCCTCACCGTGCCGGTGTTCGTGTACGTCCTCGGTTACGATCCGAAGTTGGCGATCGCCATGAGCCTGCCCGTCGTCGGCGTGACGAGCCTTCTGGGAGCAGCGGCGCACTGGCGCGCCGGGAACGTGCGGCTCGAGATCGCGACCCTCTTTGGTGTCGTCGCCATGGCCGCGGCCTACGCCGGCGCGCGACTGGCGCATTTTCTCACCGGTGCCGTGCAACTGATGATGCTCGCGGTCATCATGGTGGCGGCGGCCATCTCGATGTTCGTCAACGCCCGTCGGCCGACGACGACCGAACCGCGCCAGGGACGCGCCGCGTCGCTCCGGTTGCTGCTTCCGGTTGCTGTCGTCGTCGGCCTCACCACCGGCATCGTTGGAATCGGCGGCGGGTTTCTCATCGTGCCGGCACTCGTGCTATTGGGCGGCGTCGCGATGAAGCCAGCGGTCGGAACGTCGCTCCTCGTCATCGCGATGAATTGCGCGTCCGGCTTCGCCGGCTACGTCGGCCGGGTCGACATTCCATGGTCTTTCGTGGCGACCTTCATTGCCGTGGCCGCGATCGGGATTCTCGTGGGCACCTCGCTGGCACGACGGGTTCCGCAACGCACGCTCAAGCAGGCGTTCGCGGTGTTTCTCGTCGTGATGGGGACATTCATTCTCGTGCAGAATCGCCACGCCTTCACGGCCGACAGAACGATCCCATCGTCTCGCGGCGCCGGACGTTGATCTCGACGCTCGTCACGCGCGCGGAGTCCGGCAGCGTTTTCGGCAGCGCGTCGACGTTGAGCGTGAAGAGAACCTCCGGAAAGCGACAGCTGCGTGCGTCGGGGCCGTCCCAATCGTCATAGCCCTCGTTCCTGTCGACAATTGTCTTGCCGAGCGCCGGGGCGCGGGCGGGGAAGTAGGCGATCTTGTCGAAGCTGACGACGGTGCCGCGAGCCAGGCAGTGGCCAAAGTTCTCGCACGTGGTCTTTCGTCGGCGGATCACACCTTCCTCGCCAGCCTGCTGACCTCAGCCGGGCTGCGTTAGTTGCCTCCGCGACGTCCGGCGGGGACCGGCGGCATCTGCCCCGGCGCGAAGCGCGGCAGCATTTGCTCGCGATTCGCGAGATGGATCATCAGCGACGCCGTGATCACGGCGTTGTGCATCACGTCCTCGGGCACGATGCGCTCATAGGTGTCGAGATTCGTATGCCAGGTCGTACTGTTGTACTCGATGTTGTCCTGCTGCGTCCCAATGCCCGGGAGGCCTGCGACGGCAAACGCGCCGTTGTCGCTGCCGCCTTCGACGCGCGCTGTCGTCGGCACGGCGCCGTAAATCCCCCATTCCTCGAACGGCTTGAAGTACTGAGCGACGATTGCCGCCGCTTCCGGCGGCCCGAACACCGAAGCGCCGCGCACGCGTCCCGTTCCATCGTCGATGTTCCAATACGCGTCGAGCCTGTTGAAATCCTTCGTCGGTGATTCGGCGCTCCCAAAATGCTCTTTCACGTATGCGAACGAGCCGAGTAAGCCTTCTTCCTCGCCGCTCCAGAGAGCGACGCGGATCGTGCGCCGCGGCTTGGCGCCGGTCGCCATGAGGATGCGGGCCGCCTCCATCATGATCGCGCAACCGATTGCGTTGTCTGTCGCGCCCGTCGCGCTCGTCCATGAATCGAGATGGCCGCCGAGCATGACGACTTCGTCCGCTTTGTCGGTGCCGGGAATCTCGGCGACGGTGACGTACGACGTCTTGCCCTCGGGGAAGTACTGATTCTGCACGTTGAACTCGACGGTAACGGGCGTGCCGTCGGCGATGATGCGGAAGATCCGGCCGTAGTCGTCGGTCCGGAGAATCACGGCCGGCGGCTGAGGCGTGGTGTCGTTGTAGATCTGTCCCGCGCCATTCTGCGCGACGATGACGCCGGGAATTCGTCCCGGGCCCTGGGCGGTCAGGCGGAGCGCGGGCATGTTGTCACGAAGGAACGCCGTGATCCGTTGGTTCACCTGTTGCGGAGTTAGATGTCCCTCGGGCGTCGGCGGTCCGCCACGCCCGCCTCTTCCACCACCCGGACCGCCGCCGCGCCCACCGCGCCCGTCGTTCGGCGCATTGGGATCGGGTTGGTAGCGCGCCTTCGCCTGCTCGTCGGGCGTTCGCTTCGGTCGCTCGTTGAAGTTCACGGGCACGCTGGGCGGCGCGCCGATCATGACGATGCCGCCTTTCACTTTGGAGGCATGCGATGCAAGGAACGCCGTGAGCTCCTCTTCGGTCGGAGCAACGGGAGGGACGATGCTCACGACCTCACCGGTCACCGTGCCTTTCGTAGACAGCGACCACGGCACCGCCTCGAACTTGAGATTCGCTTTCACCGGCGACGTGATGAAGCCCGTCGCCTTGCCCGGGAGCCAGCCGACGCCGCGCCAGGTGAACGGCTCGAGGTGGGCGTTCTTCATCCCCCAGCTCGTCATCGTCTTCATCGCCCAGTTGGCGGCGGCGACGTGATTCGGTGAGCCGATCGGGCGCGGGCCGTAGACGTCGGTGAGATAGTGCTCGATCCACATGATCTTCGAGCGATCGAGCCCTTCTTCGCGGATCTTGGCGTTCAGTTCAGTGTCGATGCGCTCGGGTTGCTGCGCCGCGGCGGCGGCGCTGAGCGCGACGAACGCTGTCGCCAGGAACGATCGTGCACGGACATTCATCTTCAGTCTCCTCATCCGATGGCTCGCTCGACCGCACCTGTCGCGTCGTCGACAAATCGCCGGGTCTTCGCCAATAACTGATTTGCTTCCTCGACCAACCCCGCGCCACGCGACTTGTCGTCGAGCGACGCGATGTTGATGCGAACGTTGTACACCGCGCCGCGGCACGCGGCGTCGGCGAGCAGCGCGGCCACGCCGGCGTCGGACACGGCGTTCGTATTCCCCTTGTTCGCGCACGTCGCCGCGAGCTCGGCGACCTCGGCGCAGGCGCGCGCCGTCTCGAGCGGAACCGCCGCCGCGCCGATCAAGGCGTCGTTGATCGCGGCCTTGCGCGCGTTCGCGGCCTCCTCGGGTTCAGACGGCATTTTATAGGCACTGGAGACCGCGGAATACGAGTCGGCGTCCTTTTGCACGAGCGCCGAGAGCGTGTTGACGAGACCCGCCGCTCTGAGACCCAGCTCGCGCATCTCAGCGTCTACGGCGACGTACTTCTTCCTGCCGGCGGTAAGGCCGGCGACCATCTGTGCGAGCGCCGCGCCCAGCGCGCCGACATGCGCTACCACGCTGCCGCCGCCGGGTGTCGGCGCCGACGACGCTACCGCGCCGATGAATCCAGAGACCGACTCGCCGCCCTCCATTGCCGCGCGTACCTTGTGCTCGAGCACCATGTCCGGCTTGAACTCGCGCAGCCGGATGTGCCGTGCGGCCGTTTCGAACAGCGCGCGCTCCGGCACGAGCCCAACGATCTCGCTCCACGTCGGCGATACGCCCTGGGACTCGGCTTCCATCTTCACCATGTCGTACGCGCGGTAGAGCGGCGTCTTCTCGGTGTCCACGAGATTCATCGACACCTGGGCCTGTCCGTCGACCTCGAGACCAAGGCCTTTCACGTAGCGCAGGCCGCCGGAGGATCCGCGCACGGCCTTGGCGACCCCCTTGGCGACGCTCAAGTTCGACGCGGGTCCGAGATACACATTGTACGCGACGAGGAATGGCCGCGCGCCGATCGCGACAGCGCCCGCGGTGGGGTGGATCTTTTTCGGACCAAAGTCCGGAGCGCGAGTGGCCGCGCCGGCGTTCATTTCGTCGCGAATGCCCTCGAACTCGCCGCGACGGACGTCGGCCAGATTCTCGCGGTCCGGTCGCGTCGCGGCGCGCTCGTAGAGGAACACTGGAATCTCCAGCTCCTTGCCGACGCGCTCACCAAGCGTGCGGGCGAGGACGATGCAATCCTCCATCGTCGCACCTTCGAGCGGAATGAACGGCACGACATCGGCGGCGCCCATGCGCGGGTGCTCGCCGGTGTGACGGTTCAGATCGATGTGCTCGCGAGCCGCCTTGATGCCGGCGAACGCGGCGTCGACTGCCTTCTCGACCGGAACGACGAAGGTGACGACGGTGCGATTATGCGACTGATCAGACGAAACATCGAGGACGGCGACGCCATCCACCGCGGCAATCGCATCGCGGATGGCGGAGACGATCTCTGGACGCCGGCCCTCGGAGAAGTTCGGGACGCATTCGACGATTTTCATGCTGCCAATCTATCGCGGTCAGAGCGGCGACTCAGCCGAGGCGGATCGCTACAGGATTTGGCGAGCGCGCAAGCTCCACGACGAACACGTTCCCGCGTGGTGTGCCGTTCTCAATCCGGATCGAACCGCCCTGCGCCTCGGCGGCGAGCCGGCAGAATGCGAGGCCGAGTCCCGCCGATTCGTCGCCGGGCGTGCTCAATCGTCGCTCGGGGCAGTATGGCTCGAAAATTCGAGTGCGTTGGTCGATTGGGACCGTCGGACCCTCGTCGGAAACCGAGATCGACGCGCGCGTGTGAGAACCCGAGATGACGAGGCAAACCCTCCCGCCGGGCGCCGTGACCCGCACCGCGTTGCTCACGAGATTCTCGATGATGCGTCGCGTGAGCTCGGCATCGCAGTGGCACAGCGAATCGCTGCGTGTTTCGACCTCAATGTGGAACGTCGGTCGAGCGACTCGGACCGCGGACACCACGCAATACGCGAGGGCTGACAGGTCCGTGGTAGAACGCCGGATCGGCATCCGCCGTGCCTCGAGCCGGCTGACGTCGAGCATAGTGTTCGTCATGCGACGCAGCGTTTTCGCGCCGCCGATCGCCGCCTCGACGTCCTTGGCGCTCTCGCCTTTGAGGTGCCCGCGCAGCACCTCGAGGTGCGAGATCAGCACCTGCATCGGAGATCGCATGTCGCCGACGACCATGTGCACGGCGTCGACGTCCAGTCCCTCGCGCCGAGGCTGATGCGCGATCAATGCCTGGAGCACAAGCGCGAGGCCGATCGCGAGCATGACAAAGACAAATCCCCCAAGTACCGAACCGGCGCCCGGTCGCGGCGCCAGCCATTCCAGCGCCGTACCGACGGTGAGCGCGATCGCGCCGAGCGTGCACAGTGCCGCCGTCGCGAGGCCTCCACGCGTTCCGAGAAGAACGCCCGCCATGATGATGAAGAGCACGTAGAACACCGCGACCGGCGCGTGGATACCGCCCGTCACCCACGCGCGCTGCGTGACGATGACCGAGAGTCCCGTGACCAGGGTCCAACTCGCGAACACGGGACGACCGGCACGGCTGATCGCGTGCAACACCGCCATCAGCGTGCCGACCGCGCCAATGGTGGTGGCCCGCCGCGCCGCCGTGTACGGCTCGACGAGCACGCCGATTCCGAGCACGACAGCGATGATGGCAAAGAACGGCCACGACAAGATCCAGAGCGCGCGCGCGCGTTCACGAAGGTCAGGGCGCTCGAGCTGTGGCGGTGCGAACCATTGATAGATGGACTGCCGGGTCAATGCATCCTCCGAAGACGAGGATCTTCCAGTCGGTGCAGCGGTTCGTCAAGGTGACGGATTCGCATCGACGCCCGTGTTTCCCCGTACTATCTCCAGCAACCACGAATGCATCGCCGGATTTCCGGCGACGACCGACGTTCGCGCGACCTGGCAGGGCGCGCCAGTTCGATCGGTGACGATGCCGCCTGCTTCGCGGGCGATGAGCACTCCGGCCGCGATGTCCCACGGTGAGAGCGACAGCTCAAAAAACGCCTCGAACCTTCCGCACGCGACGTCGGCGAGGTCGAGCGCCGCGGAGCCCGGACGCCGCAGCCCCGCGATGTCGCGCATCATCGGCGGCAGCATGCGGAGATATTCGTCGATGTGTTGTGGATCCTTGAACGGAAAACCGGTGCCGATGAGCGCGCGCGCCGGGTCGGTGATCGACGAGACGTGGATCGGCTGTCCGTTGAGTCGCGCGCCACCGCCAGCCGTCGCCGTGAACAGTTCTCCATTCGCGGCGTTGAGGATCACGCCGGCGACGAGCGCGCCCTGATCCATTGCCCCAATCGACACCGCATACCAGGGAAACCCGTGGAGGAAATTCGTCGTCCCGTCCAACGGGTCCGCGACGAACACGAGTCCATCGCCGATGGGTTCCGACGGCGACAGCTCCTCGCCGAGAATGCGCGCGTCGGGATGACGCTCGGCGACCGTCGCGGTGATCACTCGTTCGGCGTCGCGATCGACGTCGCTCACAAAGTCAGTCGCGGACTTGGTTTCCCAGGTGAGTGAGCTTCGTCGCGCGGCGCCCTCTCGAATTATTTCGGCGGCGCGAGCGGCGGCGGCGACGCATGTCGCCAGCAGCGCCCGGGCGCTGTTATGTTGACCGGATGTCACGGATTTTCAGTGGAATTCAACCGTCCGGGGAGCTCCACATCGGGAACTACCTCGGAGCGGTCAAGAACTGGGCTCGGCTGCAGCACGAGTACGATTCGATTTTTTGTATCGTCGACTACCACGCGATCACCGTCGTCTACGAGCCGGAACAGCTCCGCACGCGGCGACATGCGATGGCGGTTTCACTGCTCGCCGCGGGGCTCGATCCGAACGTCTGTTCGGTGTTCGTGCAGTCGCAGGTCCCGGAACATACGGAGCTGGCGTGGATTCTCAACACCATCACGCCGCTCGGTGAGCTCGAGCGACAGACGCAGTTCAAGGAGAAGTCGGCGCGACAGGAAAGCGTCAACGCCGGGATTCTGAACTATCCGGTTTTGCAGGCGGCGGACATCCTGCTCTATCGCGCGAACCTCGTTCCGGTAGGCGAGGACCAGGTCCAGCACCTCGAGCTGTCACGCGTCTGCTCGCGTCGATGGAATTCGCTGTTCGGGCGATTGACCGGCAACAAGACGGAAGACGGCGCCGATGAGCGCGAGCAGTTCTTCCCTGAGCCCGAAGCGTTGCTGACGCCGACGCGGCGCATCATGGGGCTCGACGGCAAAGCGAAGATGTCGAAGTCGATGGGCAATACCATCGGCTTGCTCGAGACGCGCGAGGAGATCTGGAACAAGTTGCGCCCGGCCGTCACTGATCCCAAACGCATCAAGAAGACCGACCCGGGGACCCCGGAGGTCTGTAACATCTATCACCTCCACAAGGCGTTCAGCCCGGTGGCGACGGTCGAGCATGTGGCCAAGCAGTGCACGACGGCCGGCTGGGGTTGCATCGACTGCAAGAAAGTGCTGGCCGACTCCATGGAACTGGAGCTCGTCCCCATCCGCACCCGTGCTGCTGAGCTTGCGGCGAACCCAAAAATGATCGATGATGCCCTCGTGGCGGGCGCCGATCGATGCCGGCGGCTGGCGCGCGAGACGATGGACGCCGTGCGGGACCGGATGGGCCTTTGACGGGGCATTTCTGCCCATCGCGCCAAGCGGCATGCGCCGTGCATTTTCAGCAAGTAAGACTATCCGGGTCACCGATGCAGTTTTTACGTCGTCTCATCGCGCGGATCAAAGCTTGGAACTTCGGACGGCCACCACGGCCGCCGCTGTTGATCCCGTTGCACGTGCACTTGTCGAGCTACGCGGCCCCGATCCATCGCGAGGTCACACCGAACGGCGTCCGCGTCTTCAGTCTCTGCGGTAGCTGCGGCGCGCGCCTCAACGCGAGCGCAACGCTCTGCGAGGAGTGCGCTCAGAAGCGCAGCGGACAGGCGCGGCCGTACTGAACGAGCGCTCGGCATGATCGTCGGGCCGCCGGCGGGCATTCAGGGATTCGCCGCCCGCGTCATTGTTGGCGTCGCGTTGCTCGCGCCCTGGCTCTGGCTCGCCGTGCTCGACCGCCTGCTGCGACGGACGCGCTGAGTGTATGTGGGGCACGCCGCGATCGCGGCGTTGCTGAAAGGCAAACGCCCGCGCGTTCCGATCGCGCTGCTTGTTCCGGTCGCATTCGCGCCGGACTGGATCGACTCGTTCTCCCACGTCGTTCACCACGCCAACTCCAACATCTCGCACTCGCTCGTGTCCGTCGTACTCGGCGCGACGGTGTGCGGGCTGCTGTACTGGCTGTGGTCAAAGAACGCCGCCGACGCGCTCATCGTCTGGCTCGCGTATGCGTCGCACTGGCCGGCGGACTACATCACCGGGATCAAGCCGACGTGGCCGGGAGGTCCGATGGTCGGCCTCGGACTTTACTCGCGGCCCGGATGGGATCTGGTCGTGGAATCGCTGCTGGTCGTGGTGTGTTGGCTGGTCTATCGCAGGTCTCTACCCGTCGAGTCGCGCCGTCGCGCCATTGGCTTGTTGATCCCGCTCGGGCTGATCGGGATGCAGGTCGTGTTCGAGGCGCTGCAGCGGCCGAGTTTTCCGTAGCCGTGCCTTGGGCGGCTTGGTACTGCGCGTACGAGCTAACGATGGAACGGCCGCGGGCTAACGCGGACACAACGGGCTAACGCGGTGTCGGGATGCCAGGACTCGCCTGCTTAGGCGTCGCGCGCAAACACCGCAGTTCTTTCTTGGGAACTGCCGCGGGATGCTTTTGCGCCCGAAGCGTCCTGAGGTAGTCACCAATTGTTCTCGGCTCGTGGCGCCGCAAAGCCAGCCCGAGACCGCGTTAGCCCGTCCGTGTCCGCGTTAGCCCGCGGCCGTTCCCAACGCGAGGCCTTCTGACCTGTACCAAGCGCGCCTCGCTCCAATTGCCGGCAACGACTAGAATACTCGTCGAGGTCGCCAGATCCCGGTTTACCGCATGGCTCTTGCAACTCTCGCTCGCAGCCTCAACACGAGTGGGATCATGGCAGGGTCGCAACGAGCGGGTGGAGAAGGAAGAAGAGAGGCGGGGCCTCGAGGTCTCGTCACGCTGGTGTGCCTGACCTGTGGCAACGAAAAGTTCTACGATCAGGCGGTCCCTGACGCCGTGAAATGCGAGAAGTGCGGCGGGACCGTGTTCCGTCACTTCGCGACACCGACCGAGCCGGATGAAGCGTCGATTGCTCAGCTCGAGGAACAAGCACGAAGCATCAGCTACGGCGATTCGTCTCCCGACACGTCGCCGGGTGACATTCGCGACCTCGACATGCGCTGAGTCTCGTCGCCGGCGCGCTCAGGCCTGGCGATGAGCGCGCCCTTCGTGGCGACGGCGGCGGCCATCGCGGCCGTCCTCGAGCACGCCGCCGACGCCCCGTCCTGGTCGGATATCAACGCCGTCCTCCGATTCGACCTTCTTCTCAAGCTCATGCTCGCCGTCGTGCTCGGCGGTGCCATTGGACTCGAGCGCGAGATCAAGGCAAAACCAGCCGGACTTCGCACCAACATCCTCATCTGCGTCGGCGCCGCTCTGCTGAGTGACGTCTCGATTCGCATCGGCCTGATCGGCGGAGAGCGTGTTGGCGATCCGGCGCGCATCGCGGCGCAGATCGTCTCCGGAATCGGCTTCATCGGTGCCGGTACGATCATGCAAGGCGGCGGCACGATCACCGGACTGACGTCGGCGGCGACGATCTGGGTGGTCGCCGCGATCGGGATCGCGATCGGGGCCGGCTTTTACGTGGAAGCGGCCGGGTCAGGGGTGCTGGTCATGGTTGTTCTTGCCTGGCTGACGCGCGTCGAGAATCGTGTCAGGCGAATGCGCCGCGTCGTTGCATTCACAATCAGGGCGCGGCCCGGTATGCCCCTCGCCGACCTTCGCGAAGTACTCACCGCCCATGGGCTCCACATCGCTTCGTGCGAGACGTTCGATCACGCCGACGACCGGACGTTCGAGCTTCGATTGGTCGGTCCGGCCATCCAATTCGAGACGATCGCCGATCGTCTGCTGTCGCGAGGAGATGTGTTGAGTGTCCATGGGGGCTGACAGCCCCGGCGAGCGCTTGCTCGTCGTCGATCTTGCCGCACGTTCGAAGAATTGGGCGCTCACGACCGAAGGCGAGCGGCGAATCAGAGCCGGGGCACCCGAGGGCTGGACAGTCTGCATCATCAAATCCGAGACGAGCTCGGATGGTGACGGGCCTCCACGGCCGAGCGATGAGGTGATGACGGCGATCCGTGGCGCTGAGGCGTATTACGGCTTCGGCATTCCGCGGCTCCTCTTCCTTGAAGCTCAGCGGCTTCGATGGGCACACTCGGCGGCCGCCGGGGTCGGCACCGCGCTTTATCGCGAGATGGTCGAGAGCGACGTCTCTTTCACGAACTCGGCCGGCATCCACGCGATTCCGATCGCCGAGTATGTCGTCGCCGGGGTGCTGCACTTTCTGCGAGGATTGGACATCGCGCTCGACCAGCAGCGGCGAATCGAATGGGACAAGGCGCCGTTCGTGGCGATAGACTCGGTACTGCGTGAGGTGGATAGCGTCCGTGCGCTGATCGTCGGCGTCGGCGGGATCGGCGGGGCGATTGGAGAACGATTGACGGCCCTCGGCGCGCGGTGCACTGGCGTCCGGCGTCGCGTAGGGTTGGGTCCGCCGGCAGGGTTCGAGCGCGCGATCGGCCTCGACGACCTGGACGCAGAGCTGCCGAACCACGACGTCGTCGTCCTGGCGGCGCCCCAGACCGCCGAAACGGATGGCCTGCTCACGGCCGAGCGCCTCGATCTGCTCCCTCGGACGGCGATTGTGGTGAACGTGGCTCGCGGGGCTCTGGTCGATGAGGAGGCGCTCGCTGCCCGGCTGAAAAATGGTCGGTTGCGCGGCGCGGTTCTCGACGTCTTTCGCCAGGAGCCACTCGCACCTACCAGTGACCTGTGGAAGCTCCGGCAGGTCCTTCTCACCCCGCACGTCTCCCCAGTTTCGCCAGGCCGGTTTTGGCCGCGGCAGTTGGATCTCTTTCTCGACAACTGGAGCCGATACTCCAGAGGAGAGCCGCTGCGAAACGTGGTCAATAAACAGGCTGGATACTGACTCCATGGAAAAGATCATCAAGGCGGCAGTAGACCGCGGCGCGTCGGACCTGCACATCAAGGCGGGCGACGTCTTCCGCGCGCGTGTCCATGGCGAGCTGGTGCCGCTCACCAAGCAGGCACTCTCGCCGGAACAGACCAAGCAGATCGCGCTCCACCTCATGAGCAATGAGGACGACAAGAAGCGGATCGACACGATCCTCGACTACGACTGCTCCTGGGCGGCGCCCGGCATCGGGCGATTCCGCGTCAACATCATGAGGCAGCGCGGATCGTTCTCGATCATCATGCGCGTCATCCCGTGGGAGGTGCCGACGTTCGACAAGCTCGGCCTTCCACCCGTGCTGGCGAGGATCGCCTCCGTCGAGCGCGGCATGATCCTCGTCACCGGCGTGACCGGCTCGGGCAAGTCGAGCACGATGGCGGCGCTGATCAACTACATCAATCAGCGCGAAAACCGGCACATTCTCACCCTCGAGAATCCGATCGAGTTCCTGCACCGCGACAGCAAGTCGTCGATCACGCAGCGCGAGGTCGGTTCCGACACGTCCGATTTCAAGATGGGACTGCGCGCCGCGCTGCGTCAGGACCCTGACGTCATCATGATCGGCGAAATGCGCGACGCCGAGACGGTGGACACCGCGATCAAGGCGGCCGAGACCGGCCACCTGCTCATGTCGACCCTCCACACCCCGGATGCCCAGAGCACCATTCTCCGCATCGTCGCCATGTTCCCGCCGGAGGAGCAGGAAGTCATCCGGATCCGTCTCGCCGAGTCGCTCTACGCGGTCATCTCCCAGCGGCTTCTGCCCACGAAAACCGGGAAGGGCCGCGCGGTGGCCGCCGAAATCATGATCAACACCCCGGCGATCAAGGACTTGATCCTCGACGGGAAGAACATCGCCGAGATCCGGGACTTCATCGTCGAGGGCCGGGAGCAGTACGGGATGCAGAGCTTCGACCAGTGCCTGGCTGACCTTGTGGCCGCCGGCACCGTAACTTTCGAGACGGCAAAGGCCGCTGCCAGCAACCCGTCCGACTTCGAGCTCAAACTGAGGATGTTCTCGCAATCCGTCGCCGAGAATGAAGTCGTCGTCGAAGAGGCGCCCGCGGAGGCCCCCCCTTCGACGGAGCTCGACGGTCTCCAAAGCGGCTCATTCGACTTTTTGGCACAATCATGAAGCTTCAGGGAGTCTTCGCCCCGGTCGTCACCACGTTCTACCGGGAATCGGGTGAGGTGGATGTCGCGAGCTTCGCGGCGAACATTCGCGCGCATCTCGCCGCCGGCCTGCACGGCATCGTCGTGACCGGGTCGACCGGCGAAGCGGCGCTGCTCGATAACGACGAGCGTTCGGCGCTCATCGACACGGCACGCGAGATGGTGCCGCGCGACAAGGTCCTGCTGATCGGCACCGGCGCGGAGTCGACGCGCACTTGCCTCGGGCTCACGCGGGACGCAGCGTCGCGCGGAGCGGACGGCGTGCTGGTCGTGGCTCCGCACTATTACGGTTCGGCGATGAACGACGCGGCGCTGCGCGCGCACTACCTGCGCGTCGCCGACGCGAGCCCCGTTCCGGTCGTGCTCTACTCGATTCCGAAGTACATGCACTTCGCACTGTCGGCGGCTCTCGTCGCCGAGCTGGCGCGGCATCCCAACATCGCCGGGATCAAGGACAGCTCGGGCAACCTCGAGATTCTCGGCGGCTATCTCAAGTCGCAGTCGGACGCGTTCACCGTGCTGACCGGAAACGCGACCACATTCCACGGCGCCCTTCAGGCGGGCGCGCGGGGTGGTATCCTGGCGGCCGCACTGTTCGCGCCGACCCTCTCGCTCGACGTCTTCGAGGCACATCAGCGGGTCGACGAGTCCGCCGCGACGGCGGCGCAGTCGCGGCTAGCGCCGCTCGGCTCGAAGATCGTCGGTGATCTTGGTGTGCCCGGGGTGAAAGCGGCGATGGATCGCGTTGGGCTCGTCGGCGGACCGGTGCGCGCTCCGCTGATGCCGCTCGCCGGTGAGCAGCTCGGGAATGTCGCGAACCTGATGCAGAGCGCGGAGCTGGTCGCCGCCTAGAGTGGCCGCGTCGGCGCATCTCGCCAGGCTTGGCGCCGTCTCGCGCGCCACGGGAAGCCACGAGATCGCCGAGGCGCGAGCGTACTGCGCCGAGATCCTGAACGGGCTCGGGTTCGGCGTCCGGGAGCATCCGTTCGAGTTCTCCGCGTTCGGCGGTCGTTGGGCCGCGCCCCTCGCCGGCCTGCTGATTCCGACGCTCGCCACCCTGCTGTTGTTCGCGGGGAGGTCGCGTGTGGTCTGGCTCGGCATCGGCGTGGTCATGGCGCTGCTCGTTCTCGTTGGACGCTGGTCGAGCGGTGGAGGGGTCGTGCGCGCGCCAGTACTCCGGCGCCGTGGCGTGAATCTCGAGGCGACGCGCGGCGATTCGCCGAGAGTCTGGCTCATCGCCCACCTCGATT
>Ga0134128_10006662_pt1 | contig 13997 bp, 12 predicted proteins | sample KB31754_FD_96462 | JGI IMG/M metagenome (GOLD analysis project Ga0134128, IMG submission 96462) | Terrestrial soil microbial communities with excess Nitrogen fertilizer from Kellogg Biological Station, Michigan, USA - KB3-175-4 | ecosystem: Environmental > Terrestrial > Soil > Unclassified ... | reverse complement strand
GGTTTAGAATCCAAATGCTTTCGGAACCTACTGCAACGCCGTGAGTTGAATCGTAGGAAGAGTGTGCGGCATCAAACTTGAGTACGATACACTCAAGTCGCAATAATTGACGAATAGAAGCAGCCTTGTTGCTGCAAGTGAGACCAAAATGGCCGCTGATAATAGATCACTTCCAGTACTACCGGTTCGCGACACCGTCCTTTTCCCCCACGCGGTCTTGCCGCTGACGGTAGGCCGCGAGAGTTCGGTTCAGCTCATTAATTCCCTGGGGGAGGACAAGACCATTGTGGTGGTCGCGCAGCGCGAGGCGCGCGTCGACTCACCGCAGCCCACCGATCTGTATACCGTTGGCAGCCTGGCCGTCGTGCACAAAGTCGTGAAGATGCCGAACCAGAGCCTCTTCGTTTTTGCGGAGGGTCTGGAACGTGTGCGACTCGCGGAGTTTTCCCAACTGACGCCTTACATGATGGCCACGGTAGAAACCGTTCCCGAGGCCATTCCGCCGAAGACGTCTGAAGTTGAGGCGCTGCAACGCAACGTGCTCACGCTTTTCCAGCAGATCGTGGCTGGATCACCGACTCTGTCCGACGAACTTTCGACGGTCGCGATGAACATTGAAGAGCCGGGACGCTTGGTGGACTTCATCGCGTCTTCTTTGCCTTCGCTCTCGACGGCCGACAAGCAAGACACGCTCGAGACTTCTGACGTTCGTGTACGCCTGGAGAAAGTCAATCAGCACCTGGCCAAGGAACTGGAAGTCCAGCAACTCCGCAACAAAATTCAGTCGGAAGTTCAGGACCGCGTCCAGCAAAGCCAGCGCGAGTACTACCTGCGCGAGCAGATGAAGGCCATTCAGAAAGAACTGGGCGAGCAGGATGAAGGCCAGCGCGACACCGAAGAGCTTCGCCAGAAAATTGAAAGCGCCGGCATGCCCGACGAGGTGAAGAAAGAGGCGCTGAAGGAACTCGGCCGCCTTTCTCGCATGTCGCCCATGGCTGCGGACTACGGTGTGACGCGCAACTACATTGAATGGCTCGCGGTGTTGCCTTGGGCGAAGACTTCCGGTGGGGAAGTCGACATCCCGAAGGCGAAGGACATTTTGGATACCGATCACTACGATCTGCAGAAGGTGAAAGACCGCATTCTGGACTATCTGTCAGTTCGTCGTCTCAAGCCGACGATGAAGGGGCCAATCCTTTGCTTCGTCGGCCCTCCAGGCGTAGGCAAGACTTCTCTGGGCCGCTCGATTGCGCGCGCGCTCGGACGCAAGTTTGTCCGCATTTCCCTGGGAGGCGTTCACGACGAGGCCGAAATTCGAGGCCATCGCCGTACGTACATCGGTGCACTTCCGGGGCAGATCATCCAGGGCATTCGCCGCGCGGAGACGAAAGATCCTGTCTTCATGCTGGACGAAATCGACAAGGTCGGTCGCGATTTTCGAGGCGATCCCGGGTCAGCGCTGCTAGAAGCGCTTGACCCCGAGCAGAATGCCACCTTCCGCGACAACTATCTTGACGTTCCCTTCGATTTGTCGAAGGTACTGTTCATCACTACCGCGAACATGCTCGACCCAATCGCCGAGCCGCTACGTGATCGCATGGAGATCATCGAACTGCAGGGTTACACGGAAGAGGAGAAGGTGCATATTGCATTCCAATACCTCGTGCCGCGACAGATCGAGGAAAACGGCATCAACCCGGAGCAGATCGAGTTCCCGCATGAGTCGATGAGCTACTTGATTCGCCACTACACGCGCGAAGCCGGCGTCCGCAATCTGGAACGCAACATCGGCACGATCTGCCGGAAGCAGGCGCGAAGGCTGGCGGAAGGGAAGACCGAAAAGCTGGTTGTCACGCAGGAGATCATTCAGGAGTTCCTCGGCGGCATCAAGGTGCGCAGCGAGGGGGAAATTGCCGAACGCACGAAGCGTGCAGGAGTGGTGGTGGGCCTGGCGTGGACGCCGTCCGGTGGTGACGTGTTATTCGTGGAAGCAAATGTGATGAAGGGCAAGGGCGGTTTCACGATGACCGGGCAGATCGGTCAGGTGATGCAGGAATCCATGCAGGCAGCTTTGACCTGGGTACGATCGAATGCCCAGCAGTTGGGGATTGCGGAGAATTTCTTCGCGGACCACGACATCCACATTCACGTGCCCGCTGGGGCGATTCCGAAAGACGGGCCATCTGCTGGCGTGACCATGGCGACGGCACTGGTGTCACTACTGAAGGACAGGCCGGTTCGTCCGCTGACCGCGATGACCGGCGAGATCACGCTGAGTGGCAATGTGTTGCCGGTCGGTGGAATTAAAGAGAAAGTTCTCGCCGCCAAGCGCGCCGGAGTTCACGACGTCATTCTCCCAGCTGAAAACAAGATGAACGTGGATGAGGACCTCACGCCAGAGCAACTTGAGAACCTGCAGGTTCACTACGTAAAGACCATACGCGAAGTGCTTGAACTTGCGCTGCCAACCTCGGTTCGCGAGGAGCAGCACGATGCCGAGGAGCGCGAAAAGGTCTTGGCCGAGCAACCGGTGAGCTAAAGCTGGAAGCGCTGGCTACGAGCGGTTCGTAAGCGAGCGCAAACCGAAATCAGCAGAGCTTCGCCGGATGCCTAATTACTCATTGCAGGCACGGTCTTGGAGATCGTCTCTCGGCATCTGGGAAACAAAATCTGGATCAGTTTCCCAGCCTTACCGGTAGCCAGATAGCTATCTCTCTACTCGGCTGAGAGACTTCAAAACGAGGGGACCCTTGAGGAGCGTTCTCATGGGGCACCGCAGCGCTAGAGCCATTTCCCAAAGGCAATCGTCGGTACTAGCACCTCCTCCGTACCTTGGTCTGCTAATACCGTAGAAGCATTGGTTTCTCAGGGACTTACGCCTAGGTTACCCTCCAGAACTGATTACATCCTTGACCGTATGGAACTTGTCGGCAGCCGCTGTGTTTAATGAGGATGAGAACAGTTTCAGCGGCGGAGTTGCCGCAAAGGAAACGACCATGAAAAAGCGCTCAGGATTCGTACTTACCGCTGCAATCTTGATGCTGTTATTCGCGATGCCGTCTGTCGCGCAGGACCGCGACGATGATCAGGATCCGCCTGCTCGCGCTGGCCGCGTGAGCTACACCAGCGGTTCGGTGTCATTTCAGCCCGGCGGACAAGGCGATTGGCTGGATGCCGTTCCAAATCGTCCACTGACGACTGGTGACAACCTGTGGGCGGACCGCAACTCGCGCGCCGAAATGCAGATTGGCTCAACTTCCATCCGCCTTGATTCCGAGACCAGTGTCACGGTTTCCGATCTGGAGAACGATGTCACCCAATTGCGCCTCTCGATGGGCTCGCTTTTCTTTCGCGTTCGTCATGTTGGCAGCGACGACACCTTTGAGGTGGACACGCCAAACATGGCGTTCAATGTGACCGAGCCTGGCGAATATCGCATTGATGTGAACGAAAATGGCGACCAGACCACCGCGACCGTGTGGCACGGCTCTGCTGAAATTACCGGCGGTGGAAGTTCTTACCGCTTGAGTGAAGGCCAGCAGGGAACATTCTCTGGTGTGGATCAATTGAGTTACGACGTCGGCGAAATCGGCCGAGATGACGATTTCTCGCGCTGGTGCCTGGACCGTGATCAGAAATATGACCGCGTGCGCAGCGCTGAATATGTATCGCCCGAGGTCACCGGCTACGAAGATCTGGACGAGTACGGGCGTTGGTATGACGAGCCTGGATATGGTCACGTTTGGGCTCCTGTGGGCGTAGCTTATGATTGGGCGCCCTATCGTTATGGACACTGGGTCTATGTATCCCCATGGGGATGGACCTGGGTTGAAGACGAGCCTTGGGGCTTTGCTCCCTTCCATTACGGTCGTTGGGCGTACTTGCAGCGCGGCTGGTGCTGGGTACCCGGACCTATTGCAGTTGCTCCCGTGTACTCGCCCGCTTTGGTGGCTTTCGTTGGTGGTGGCGGGTTCCACGTCGGTGTTGGCGTGGGCGTGGGATGGTTCCCGCTTGCGCCGGGTGAAGTTTATGTTCCCTGGTATCGCACCAGCCCGCGTTATGTGCAGAACGTGAACATCACTAATACACGCGTGACGAACGTTCAGGTCACGAATGTCTACAACAACGTGACCGTGAACAAAGTCACGAATGTCACTTACATCAACCAGCGCCAGGGGCGCGGCATCACCGTGGTCAATCAGCAGACCTTCGTGAATGCGAGACCGGTCCACAACAACATCATTCGCGTCGACGCTCGTGAGGTTCAACGTGCGCCGGTGACACACGAAGTAGTGCGGGACATCCGGCCCGATCGCCAGAGCGTAATCGGTACAGCGCGAACGGTAAGGTACGCACCTCCACAAAAAGTGATGACCCGTCCGGTCATCGCCACGAGACAGCCAGCGGTAATCGACCGCTCGGCGCCCGTGCAGGGAGGAGTGCGCTATACACCGGCAACGCCTCCGCCAGTCAGAACGGTGCAAGCGGCTCCTCGGGGCAACGCACAGGTGCTGCAGCGCGGCGCTCGTGGATCAACCCCAGGCTTCCGCAACGCTCCGGTTCAGGCAGAACGTCCGCAGGGCCCGAACAATGGCCCGAACACCACCAATCGCGGAGCAGTTCCACCCATGAATGGCGTGAACCGTGGCGGCAATCCGGATACCAATCGTGGCGGCAATCCTGAGACGAATCGCGGTGGCAATCCGAACGCTGATCGTGGCAATACTGAGATGAATCGCGGTGGCAATCCGAACGCGAACCGTCCGAACGTTCCGAGGCCAGGGGCGCCAGAGGGCAATGGATCGGAAGGTGCAATACACCAGAACAGTCGCGGTGTGTACGAGGGGAACGGTACCGCGCGTGGAGACCAGAACACTCCGGCGAACCGCCCGAATACGCCGAACAATGCTCCTGTTGCGCGGCCAAATGCGCCGGACATGAATCGTCCGGCACAGGAGAACAACCGTCCAAACATGCCGAACGACAATCGCGGAATGCGCAATGTGCCGCGTCCGTCGGCGGGTGGCGAGCAACCTCAGTCGCGGCCGAATCAGCCGGAGACGCGTCCGCAGCAGCCACAGGTGAATACGCAACCGGAGCAGCCGCGGTCAAATGCCCCCTACGCACGTCCGCAGCAGCCGGACAACAACAATAACCGAAACACTCCGGAGCCACGTCCGAATTACCGAAATTCTCCGGACAACGTCCGGCAAGATTCCGCACCGGCGCAGGCCAGACCTCAGGCCCCTCCGCCGCAGCGCGATGTAAGACCGCAACCCACGCCGCGATCGCAGGAAAGCCGTCCCGAGCCGCAAATGCGGAAAGAATCTTCGCCTCCGCCGCAGCGGGAGTCGCGTCCTGCAGAATCGCGCCAGGAAAAGGGTGGGTCTTCCGACAAAGGACGTGGGAACGACAAAGAACCGCCAAAAGGCCGCTAAAGCAAAGCTGAATCAAGGCTCGAGCTTATTGCTCGAGCCTTTTCTTTTGATCAGACCCGGGTTGCAGAAAACGGGCTGAGATCGAAGGATGGATTTTTCCCCGTCACCGCATCCGACATTAGCGCAGCCGTGACTGGCGCCAGCAGAATGCCATCGCGATAGTGCCCTGCGGCAATGAAGTACCCAGAAATTGCGGTTGCACCAAGGATGGGCAATTCATCGGGAGTACCTGGGCGCAATCCCGCCCAGGCTTCGTGACGCCGTGATTTCGCAATCCCGGGAACCAGTTCGACCGCAGCCTCGAAGAGGCGCTGTAGCGTTTTGACATCGGTTTGCTTGTTGTAGCCAACGTCTTCCAGCGTAGAACCGATTAGTAACCGCCCATCGCTGCGCGGCACTAGATAAACCTTTTCAGAACGAATTACGTGCTGCAGTCGAGGTGCCTCTACCACGGCAAGCATTTGCCCCTTGACAGGCTTCACTGGAACCTCAAACGGCGGGATTACGCCCGCCCAAGCTCCGGCGCAGTTCACGACAGTCTGCGCGGTGTATTTGGCCTTATCGGTTTGCACACCAATCGTGCGCCCGCCCTCCACGAGTAGAGATTTCACCTCAGCTCCTGATGAAATATCCACCTGGCGATGACGCGCAGCTTTCAGTGCCGCAGCCACCAGTTCCCGCGGATCCACAGATCGCTCGTGCAGGTATCCGGCACAAATCTCCGAAGGTGCCCTATTTTCGCCTGCTGTTAGCAGAAGGGAGGATGCTTCGATGCTCGGCTCCAAAGATTTCAGCCGCTGCGTTGAGACCGGCTCGGCACCTTCGGGAAACTCACCGTGACATGATAGGACAATCGTGCCGTGCTCGCGCAGATCAACCTTCCCGCCGGATTCATCTTCGATCTCATGCACAAACTCGGGATACATCCGCGCGCTTGCGTGGGCGAGCGGCACGAGTGGGGCAGGAAATTCGTCTCCAGCGTCGGCTAGCATCCCGGCGGCCGCATGGGAGGCTTCGCGCCCGGGTTCGCCCCGTTCCACAATGAGTACGCTCACGCCTTTCTTGCGCAACTCAATCGCAAGCGACAAACCGATGATGCCAGCGCCGATGATGATGACGTCAGAAGACTTCATGGACGAGTGGCCAGTGGTCAGTGATTACTGGCTCGTATAACAAGAATTTCAATAGGCGGCTTTTACAGCCGGCTCAAGTATTCCATCATCTCCGGCTGGGTAAAATTCACGGCGCCGATCAGCTTGCGGCGAACCATGCCATTACGATCGATGATGTAGGTTTCGGGAAATTGATATGTGCCGTACTTCGCCGAGACTTCAGCGATGACCTCGGACTTGGTTTGGCGGCCCGGATCTCGCACCGTCAGGAAGTTGACGTTGTGATCCTTCAAAAATTTCTCATAGTCTCCGGCGTCGGCGTCGACACTGATGCCCAGGACCACAACACCCTTGCTCTGCAATTCCGTCTGCATTCGCATGAGCGACGGTAACTCTTCCACGCACGGTGGACACCAGCTCGCCCAGAAGTTGAGCACAACCACTTTGCCTTTGAATTGATCGAGGCTGAGGGTGCGGTCGGAATCCTGCACCTTGAAGTCAGGTGCGGGGCGGTCGATCGCGCTCGGCTTGGAGCCGTGATAGCACGCCGACGCTCCCACGATTAAGAACAGTAGTAGAGCGAGGCTATAAAAACGCACGTAGATATAATAAACAACCCGAACTCTGATTTCAGATTGCTCCAGATTACTCGGCTTGGCCAGCACTGAACCTATCGTCGTTTCCGTCATTGTTCCCGCGCGGAATGAAGACGCCTGTCTTGCTCTTTGCCTTGAATCTCTGGCGACGCAAACTGGATTTCCCTTCGAAATCATTGTGGTTGATGACGGGTCTACCGATCACACTGCGGAGATAGCCCGATCATTCGCAAACCGGGGCACAGTCGGGGCTGAACTACCAGATCTTCACAGTGTCACCGTCATCTCTGCTCCTCCGCTTCCTGACAACTGGACAGGCAAGAACAACGCCATGTCCGCCGGTGCGAAGATCGCAAAAGGGAAGTGGCTGCTATTTACCGACGCGGATACCGTTCATAAACCCGGTTCCCTGGCACGTGCCATCGCCGAAGCGGACGAGCACGAGGGGGTCGCGCTGCTCTCCTATTCTCCAGAGCAGGAAGTGCGCACATTTTTGGAACGAGCCGTCATGCCAGTCATCTTCGCCGAACTGGCTGTAACCTATCCGCCGTCAAGCGTCCGCGATCCCAATTCGCCAATTGCGGCCGCCAACGGGCAGTATCTGATGATGTCGCGCGAAGCCTACGACGCAGTCGGAGGCCATACGCGCATTGCCGGCGATCTGCTTGAAGACGTTGCCATGGCGCGCCTGGTGAAGTCCTCTGGACGCAAAATCTGGTTCCGCTACGGCGGCGACGCGGTCCACACGCGTATGTATCGCAACTGGTCGCAAATGAAAGAGGGCTGGACGAAGAACCTGACATTGTTGTTCTCATCAAGCTGGGGGCTTGCGTGTTGGCGCCTGTCGGAATTTCTCTTGATTATTTCACTGATCTGCGGGGCAATAGAGATTCGCCTGATTACCGGCCTGATTGGCCCGTTCATTTTTCAGTTGCTGCTTGCTTTTGTGGTTTTGTTCTTCTTTTTGCATCGGGTGCGAAGCGCTCGTTTTAAATTCTTGACCAGTTTTGTTTCGATCGTGGGATTGCCGGTGTTCGCTTATTTGCTTTTCAGATCCGCCAGGCTGCAGAGGAGCGGTGCCGTTGCGTGGAAGGGACGGGCATACCCAACATCGGAGGCTGGCGCCACTACAGGGAAGAGCGACACATTTTCGGCCACTTTGGCGTTGGTCTTGACCGCTCTAATACCTCTGTTCCTGATAGCCGTTTTGGTTGCAACAGTGTACGGTCGCGGCATCTTCTATCGCCACTGACCACTCTGCTGAGTGCGACAAAGATGTTATTTAACCCTTTCCAATTACAATTGTCATGAGCGTCGGAGAAAGGATCAGATTTGCTTTACCTTACCCGCAAAGCTGAGTTTGCCGCGTCGCACTACTATCACAACCCGGAGCTGTCGCCGGAGGAGAACCGGCGGTTATTTGGGAAGTGCAACAACCCGAATGGACACGGGCACAACTACGTTCTTGAAGTCACGGTGAAGGGCGAAGTTGACCCGCGGTCAGGGTTCGTTGTCGACCTCAAGCGACTTAAGGAAATAATGAACCGAGAGGTGTTGGACGCGATGGACCATCGCTTTCTGAACAAAGAAGTCCCGGAATTTGCCACACGAATCCCGACGACGGAGAACCTGGCGATTGCGATCTGGCAGCGGCTCGCGCCCACGCTGACCAATGCCAAATTGCATCGGGTGCGGGTGTACGAGAACCATGATCTGTTTGCGGACTTTTACGGAGAGGAATGAAGAATTGAATCATTGAATCATCGGAGCATTGAATCATTAAAGACCGAAATGCAGATGGTCCCGCAATGAACTCAAACGATCCGATGATTATTGATTTCAAGCTGGGTAAGGTCAGCAGCAACATGAAAGCCTATCTGAATCGTCGCTACCGCTTCTCGGCGTCCCATCGGCTGCATAGCGAGCAAATGTCAGACGACGAGAACCGTGCTACCTACGGGAAGTGCAATAATCCGCACGGGCACGGTCATAATTACGTCCTCGAAGTTACGGTCAGCGGCCAGGTGGATCAGAACGGCATGGTCTGCAACCTGGTTGACCTTGACGATTGCGTTCAGCAGAACGTTGTAACCAGATTCGACCTGGAAAATCTAAACTATAGGCAGGAATTTGCGTCGGCGGTGCCAACGACGGAAAATCTATGCACCGTGATTTACGACATTTTGAAGCGTGAGTTCCGCCAGGCGCATCTGGAAAGGGTGAGACTGGAAGAGACGTTGTTCAACTCCTTTGAATACGCGGGAACCGAGGGATTGAATCATTGAATGATCGGATCATTGAATCATTGACGAACCGTGTCCACATGGGTTTTTCAATGATTCAATCCCACGGATGATTCAATTGAGCCACTGATGAAGCAGACCTTGGAAAACACGACTTTAACCTCTGCCAGCTTTGAAGAGCTGATGAAAGAAATTCTTGTGCGCCTAGGGGAGGACCCGGGCCGGGAAGGGCTAGTCAATACGCCGAGCCGTGTTCACAAGGCGTATCAATTTCTGACCAAGGGCTACAACGAGGATCCCGAAGCACTGCTGAAAAACGCGCTGTTCACGGTGACGTATGACGAGATGGTGATCGTGAAAGATGTGGAGGTGTTCAGTCTATGCGAACATCACATGCTGCCATTTTTCGGCAAGGTGCATGTTGCCTACATTCCGAACGGCAAGGTTATCGGCTTGAGCAAGATTCCGCGGTTGATCGAGACTTTTTCGCGGCGGCTTCAGATTCAAGAGCGCTTGACCACGCAGATTGCAGAAACCATTCAGAAGGTGATTCAGCCGCAAGGCGTAGGCGTCGTAGTTGAGGCGAGACACCTGTGCATGATGATGCGCGGCGTCGAGAAACAGCATTCTTCGGCGGTGACATCTTCGATGCTCGGCTGCTTCCGCGATGAAGAAGAAACGCGGCAGGAATTCCTCTCGCTCATCCGGCAGAGGCCGAATGGGGTGTAGCAGAATTTAATCATTGAAGAATTGAATCATTGAATCATTGAAAAGCGGCCGCAGACGATTCACTGCTGAGTGACTCGATCATCTACAATCATCTTTCGTCTCCTCGACAACGCCGTGAAGAAATCCCGTGCAAGAAAATCGGCTCAGAAAAGTCGCTCAGTTCAACCTAGGAATGGTCAATCGAATTCGCCTTTGCTCAACGGCAGAGTCGCGCTGATCACGGGCGCGACGCAAGGGATTGGGCTGGCGACCGCGCGGGCACTGGCAGACGAAGGATGCAACCTGATCCTCTGCGGACGGGACCGGAAACGGCTCGCCGCCGCAGAAGCAGAACTCTGCAACAAGGGAATCCGCGCAGTCGCAATTTCCTGCGATGTTCGCGCTGAGAAAAGCGTCGCCGCAATGTTCGCTAAGCTGCAGAAGAGCTTTCCCCGCATCGACATTCTGATCAATAGCGCGGGAATCGCGAATGCCTTTCGTTCAGTGGCGCAACTGGATACGGGTGAGTGGAATGATGTCCTTGCCACGAATTTGACGGGGACGTTTCTGATCACACGCGCGGCGTTGCCGTTGATGTCGCGCGGAGGCTCGATTGTGAATGTGCTATCGATGTCGTCGAAGCGGGCCTTTCCCAACCTGGCGGCCTACAATGCTTCCAAGTTCGGCGCGCTTGGCTTCACGAATACGTTGCGCGAGGAGGTGCGGTCGGAGGGTATTCGGGTAGTGGCGGTTCTGCCCGGGGCAACGGATACCCCGATTTGGGAGACGCTCTGGCCCGAAGCTCCCCGCCACAAAATGATGCGATCCGAAAGCGTGGCGCAGGCCATCGTCGCGGCCCTCAAGCTTCCCCCGGAGAGTACGGTCGAAGAACTTGACGTTATGCCAACAGGCGGCCCTCTCTAAGACTTTCTGCTTAGTACCCGAAATTCATCTTGCCTTCCCGGGTTTCCTGGAGTAACTTGCTTGCCAACTCTGTTGTTCCCTAAAGGCTGGAGCAAACCATGGGGCTCCGTTTTTGTCTGTTGGCGTACTGCCTGAGCGCATCACTCTGCTTTTCACAAACGCTTTCTGCCGCACCTAATGCAACGGTTCCGGAGACGGCAACGAGTTCGAAGGTGATCACCACGCACGACCATGGTCTTCACGACATTGGTGCCATTGGTGCGCGCGATCTTGGCTGTGGACGCGGATTTGGCAACTGGTACAGCCTTGACCGTCAGATGACAATGGGTAAGCAGTACGCCGCAGAAATCGAATCGACGTCGCGGCTGGTTAAAGACCCGGCCATTGTGGAGTACGTGAATCGCGTCGGGCAGAACCTGGTTCGTAACTCGGACTCCCAAGTACCGTTCACCATCAAGGTAATCGAGTCCGATGACGTGAACGCCTTTGCATTGCCGGGTGGGTATTTTTACGTGGACACGGGGCTTATCCTCGCTGCCGACAACGAAGCCGAACTCGCGGGCGTGATGGCGCACGAGATTGCGCACGTCGCGGCATGTCATGCGGCGCGAAGCCGCACGCGCGGACAGTTGATGAACATGGCATCGCTTCCGCTCATGCTGGTGGGCGGCCCGGTGGGTTATGCCGCGTATGAAGGGCTGGCGATAGCAACTCCACTGACGTTTTTCAAGTTCTCGCGTAAATTCGAGGCCGAAGCCGATTTCCTCGGCGTGCAATACATGTACAAGGCCGGGTATGATCCGCAGGCGCTGATGTCGTTCTTCGAGAAGGTAAGGGCGATGGAAAAGCGCCACGAGAGCCCGGTCGCGAAGGCGTTTCGCACGCATCCGCAAACTCCGGATCGGATTGCCAAGACGCAGCACGAGATCGCGACGCTGCTTCCGCCGGAAGCCGAATACAAGCTGGATTCGTCCGAGTTCGAGGAAACCAAAGACCGACTGAACAGGCTTGAAGGTGGTTTGCAGATTCACAATGCAAACCGTCCCACCCTGAAGCGGCGCCCGAGCCTCGATATTCCTCACGACCGCCAACCCGACTGACTTTGCTTTGGCGATTCAGGTCAACGTAACAAACGTCATTTCGCGAGCGCGTCCCGATTCTGTTTTGCCCAGTCACTGTCGGCCGGCACTTCCTTCATGGGCGGGCCGCCTTCCGTCCCACAGGCGCAAGGGCCTTGCATCTTGGCCTCGGTCATGCAAGCGCAGGACTTGTCTTTCAAACAGGCACAAACGTAGACCGTCTTTTTTGACTTGCTCGAAGATCCGGCGTCTGCAGGCACCAAAGCTAGGACAAGCAGCAGCAGCGACACATAACCCATCCGAGCGCGATTTCGCATAACGTTCTACTCTCCTGTGACTTGATGGTTTCAACATGGCAGGCAACAGGCCCGAAAGAAATACCCACTTAGCCTGTAAACTGCATGACCATTTAGCGTCAGTCGTGCGGAAGAACCGGTGGAGGGCCGCAGCGGTAAATTGATCTGCGGCCAATTCAAAGGTATTCTCGACTACAATTTCAAAACTGCGTGTAATTGTTCTGGCGCTTGCTTTGCGCATCGCTCAACCTAGCCGTTTGCCAGCAAATCAGTAGATAGTACCTATCGGGCGCGCTCATAAGCCGCTCAAGGTGGCGAAATCTGTCGGAACGAAGGGAGCAGCGCTACTCGAGATGGAAGCTATTGTATTCAGGATCCTGATCGGCTTGGTCGTAGGCACGCTCATCGGCCTCACCGGTCTGGGAGGCGGCGTACTGCTGCTGCCAATCTTGATTTTTGGCTTGCATGTGCCGGCAATCAAGGCGGTCGGATCGGACGCCCTCTTCAACTTCATTACCAAGATTCCGTCGAGCATTGTGCACCTAGGCCGAGGAACGGTGCGCCGCAAGGTTGTGATTGCACTGGCGGCAGGAAGTGTTCCGGGATCCATACTGGGCATCCGCTTTCTGATGCATCTCCGTGTGCTGTATGGCGCGGGAGTCAATGACTTCATCAAATCGGCGGTTGGGATCCTGCTGGTCGTGGTTTCCACTTTGCTCCTGCTGCAGCGACAACTAGAAGAAGGCATGGCGAATCGTCGGCCGACGGCAAGGTCATTTGCTGGAATGGCAGTGATTGGGCTGGTTGCAGGCTTTCTCGTGGGGATGACGTCGGTGGGTTCCGGCAGCATGATCATGATGCTCCTGCTGCTGTTTTATAGCTATCCGCCGAAAGTCATGGTAGGAACGGACATCGTTCATGCGGTCGTGCTGACCGGCGTGGCCAGTATGCTCCATTTTCATTTGGGTAATGTCGACCCTTCGCTGGTTGCATACTTGCTCGTTGGCTCCATCCCTGGCGGCCTGATCGGCTCCTATCTGAGCACACGAGTTCCGGTGCTTTGGTTAAGACGCATTCTTTGCGTGGTTTTATTGACCACTGGTGTCCGAATGCTGATTGCTCCGCCTGTGCACTGATCAGTGCCGGAAGAAATGGGAGCTTAGCGGACTGGCTTTTCAGTTCTGATACCGCGCTGGCAGCCGGGAGGCCTCACGCCGGAGTTGGTCTCGGAGACCAGTAACAGCGCGAAAACGGCCGCCCCGACTGCCAGCCCTCCCCAAAAGACCACGGAAGTGAAGGTTCCCAGCGCGGAATGCACGACGAAGTGTTCCATAGGTGGCGCGCAACGGAGCGTAGGTTGCGATCGGGATGATGCACGGCGGGGATCCGTGGGTGCAGCTAGATTCGCACGCGCTAGGTTCAGCGGCAAATTACGCGGGTACTGGCCGCCTGGTTACGTGTGTGCCATGCGCGAATCAGCTGAGAACAAGAGCGCCGTTAGCGACGTCGGCGGCAGCTTGCGCCAAGTGTTCGGGGCGGCCGAGGTCGCGCCAGTAATACTGGTCGGCAGGGAACGAGCGAATCTTCTCGCCTGCACCTGC
>Ga0134128_10006661_pt1 | contig 13998 bp, 9 predicted proteins | sample KB31754_FD_96462 | JGI IMG/M metagenome (GOLD analysis project Ga0134128, IMG submission 96462) | Terrestrial soil microbial communities with excess Nitrogen fertilizer from Kellogg Biological Station, Michigan, USA - KB3-175-4 | ecosystem: Environmental > Terrestrial > Soil > Unclassified ... | reverse complement strand
TGTCAGGTTGGATGCCATCAGGTTCACGGAATCCGTCAGGTCTTTCCATGTACCGGCGACGCCCTTCACCTCGGCTTGACCGCCGAGCTTACCTTCGGTTCCTACCTCACGAGCAACCCGTGTGACTTCTGCAGCGAATGAACGCAGCTGGTCCACCATGGTGTTGACTGTGTTCTTCAGCTCCAAGATCTCGCCTTTGACGTCGACGGTGATCTTCTTGGTCAGGTCGCCGTTCGCCACCGCAGTTGTAACTTCCGCGATGTTGCGCACTTGAGCTGTGAGGTTGGACGCCATCATGTTGACGGAGTCCGTCAAGTCTTTCCACGTGCCGCCGACGCCCTTCACGTCTGCTTGTCCGCCCAGCTTACCTTCGGTTCCTACCTCACGAGCGACCCGTGTCACTTCCGAAGCGAACGAACGCAGCTGGTCAACCATTGTGTTGATGGTGTTCTTCAGCTCGAGAATTTCGCCTTTGACGTCGACGTCGATCTTCTTCGATAGGTCGCCGTTTGCCACCGCAGTTGTTACTTCCGCGATGTTGCGTACTTGAGCCGTCAGGTTGGCAGCCATCATGTTGACGTTGTCTGTGAGATCCTTCCAGGCGCCGGTGACACCACGCACATCTGCCTGTCCACCGAGCTTCCCTTCAGTTCCCACCTCACGTGCAACCCGCGTCACTTCCGATGCAAACGAACGCAGCTGGTCGACCATCGTGTTGATTGTGTTCTTCAACTCGAGGATTTCGCCCTTCACGTCCACCGTGATCTTCTTCGACAGGTCGCCGTTGGCCACCGCGGTTGTTACTTCCGCGATGTTACGCACTTGCGCCGTCAGGTTGGATGCCATCAGGTTCACAGAGTCTGTGAGATCCTTCCAGGTACCGCCCACTCCCTTCACTTCCGCTTGTCCGCCCAGCTTTCCTTCTGTTCCGACTTCGCGTGCGACCCGTGTCACTTCAGCTGCGAATGTAGCGAGCTGGTCAACCATGGTGTTGATTGTGTTCTTCAGCTCGAGGATTTCGCCCTTCACGTCCACCGTGATCTTCTTGGACAGATCGCCGTTTGCCACCGCGGTGGTTACATCCGCGATGTTACGCACTTGAGCTGTCAGGTTGGATGCCATCAAGTTGACGTTGTCCGTCAGACCACGCCACACACCGCCGACGCCCTTCACGTCTGCTTGTCCGCCCAACTTACCTTCGGTACCTACTTCACGTGCGACCCGTGTCACTTCTGCGGCGAACGATGATAGTTGATCCACCATCGTGTTGATTGTTTTCTTCAGGTCGAGGATTTCGCCTTTCACTTCCACGGTGATCTTCTTAGATAGATCGCCGTTGGCGACTGCTGTCGTCACGTCTGCAATGTTGCGCACTTGAGCTGTCAGGTTCGATGCCATCAGGTTCACCGAATCCGTCAGCGACTTCCATGCGCCTGTCACTCCAGGCACATCGGCTTGTCCGCCCAACTTACCTTCGGTTCCTACCTCACGTGCAACCCGTGTCACTTCTGCGGCGAACGATCCAAGCTGGTCGACCATCGTGTTGATGGTTTTCTTCAGCTCGAGGATTTCGCCTTTGACGTCGACGGTGATCTTCTTCGAGAGGTCGCCCTTCGCGACGGCGGTCGTCACCTCGGCGATGTTGCGGACTTGTGCCGTCAGGTTGGCAGCCATCAGGTTGACTGAGTCTGTCAGATCTCTCCAGGCGCCTGTGACGCCCTTCACTTGCGCCTGACCGCCCAGTTTTCCTTCAGTTCCTACCTCACGAGCAACCCGTGTAACTTCAGATGCGAATGAACCGAGCTGGTCCACCATCTCGTTGATTGTATTCTTCAGCTCGAGAATCTCGCCTTTCACATCGATGGTGATCTTGCGAGAGAAGTCGCCGTTCGCCACGGCTGTCGTAACCTGCGCGATGTTGCGTACCTGCGCTGTCAGGTTGGCAGCCATCATGTTGACGTTGTCGGTCAAGTCCTTCCAGGCGCCGGTGACACCACGCACATCCGCCTGACCGCCCAACTTACCTTCGGTACCTACTTCCCGGGCAACCCGTGTAACTTCGGCGGCGAATGAACGGAGCTGGTCCACCATTGTGTTAATCGTGTTCTTCAGCTCGAGGATCTCGCCTTTCACGTCCACCGTGATCTTCTTGGACAAGTCGCCGTTCGCCACGGCGGTTGTCACTTCGGCGATGTTACGCACCTGAGCTGTCAGGTTGGCAGCCATCAAGTTGACGTTGTCGGTCAAGTCTTTCCATGTACCCGCCACGCCTTTGACTTCGGCCTGACCGCCCAACTTACCTTCAGTTCCCACCTCACGAGCCACACGAGTCACCTCGGTAGCGAATGAAGACAACTGTTCCACAAGCTTGTTGACGGTGTTGGCTACGCGAAGGAATTCCCCTTTAATCGGGCGTCCTTCGATTTCCAGCGCCATGGTTTGCGACAAGTCGCCTTTCGCCACGGCGCCGATCACGCGCGCGACTTCTGTCGTCGGGTGCACGAGGTCGGTAATCATGCTGTTGACCGATTCGATGCAGACTTCCCACGAGCCGGCGGCAGCGCCAATCGATGCGCGCTGGTTAATTCGTCCGTCGCGACCTACGGCTCGGCTGACGCGTTCAAACTCTTTCGCCATCCTGTCGTTGAGGTCAATGACATCGTTGAGAATATCGGCGATCTCACCGGCCGAGCCGGTTTGGTCTTCCGGCATCCGCACCGAAAAGTCGCCCTTTCTTACGGCGCGCAATACGCGCAGAAGGCTGCGCGTGTCGAACATCTCCTGACGAGTGTCTGAATGCTCGACGCGAGCGCCGCGCTTGCCGTCAGTTGTCGTCGCAGGGTTGCCGCCGGAGGGTGGCTTCTCAAGCAAGGCTGAGGCTGGCTTGCCATTAGTGCCTTTTTTGGGGGTTGAAGAAGCGGTTTTTTTCATGTTGCGATTCCTAGGATAATAAGCACGAAAAAACGAAGGCTTTCGATGAAGCCTTCTGCGAACGGGGGCGGGAGAAGTTCCGCCCGATTGCCATGAGCTGGTGCACCAGTTGAGCTCTCATCAACCGCCGTCGCGGCTGCAATCTATATATTCAAAGAGTACCCATATGTTGGCCACGGCAATGCCGAACTCTTATAAGGGAAGACCATATTGTATTGTAACGGAAGCGCAATATAGCCGGGGACGTCTTCCGGGATCGCCGTTTCGGGAACAGCCATATTGTCGTATGGCTGAGGATTTTCGTGACGGCACGGCAATGGTGAGCTCGGCATTTGGTACCGCTAATGGTGGCACAGCAATTGCTGCACCGCCGGCAGAGGCAAAGGGTAGCACCGCCGGTAGAGCCACACCGCCGGTAGAGCCGCACCACGGGCGAAACTAACACCGCCGGTAGAGCTAGCGCTGCGCGTAGGACTATAACTCATCTTTAGGAGCGGCTCGCGCCGGATCCTGAACGTCTCATATTACAATGTAGGTTTTTAATTACTCGGCGATTTCCGGCGTCGCGAATATTTCGCCGCCGCAGCGGAGCTTTCAATCGGAAGCTGAGTGCCGGCATCGTGAAGGTCTGCTAGTCGCGCCTCAGCTTCATCATGCCCTTTGGCTGCGGCTCGGCAATACCATTCCGCAGCCAGCCCTATGTCTTGCGGCACCCCCCTACCGCATGCGTACATCTCGCCAAGATTAAATTGGGCCGTTGTCGAACCCTGTCCCGCCGCCGACTCATACCAACGAGCTGCCTCTTGGGGGTCAGGTTGAGTGCCCTTACCGATCAAGCACAGCTTCGCCATCGTCAGCTGAGCCTCGATATGTCCAGCCTCGGCGGCTTTCCGGTATTGCGCGGCCGCCAGTCGCACATTTTGCACGATGCCGACGCCATTTTCATACCTCTGGGCCAACTCATACTGCGCCTCCATGTCGCCTGCACTGGCGGCATGCTGCAACTCTTCAAGGGTACGTTCACGGGGCATAATGCATACCAGGAAGGTTTCTGACGACCGTGCAACAGACAAGAACAGGGATAAAACTTCGAGCCTGGCCCACACCTCAAGACTACAACGAGGCGGTCCAAAATCTGCACATTAATGTGCAGGATGCCGAACTGAAAACAGGTTCGGTGGAAACTAGCCCGCTCGGACTGCCGCGCCCGATCACGGGCGCATTCGCATCGGTATATAAAGTCATAGCCGGAGGCCGTAATTTTGCATTGCGTTGTTTCTTGCGTGACATACCGGACACCCAATGGCGTTATGGGCGCATCGCCGATTTTCTGAAACAGAATCCGCTGCCGTATACAGTCAAATTCGAGTTTGAGTTTTACGGCATCCAAATCAATGGACGCTGGCATCCTATCCTAAAAATGGATTGGGTCGACGGACAAACGTTGGACAATTACATACGCGATAAGATGCTCTCCGCTGGAAAACTCGACGCAACGCTTGCCGAATCATTCAAAGCGATGTGCCTGGACTTGAACAAAGCCGGCATCGCCCACGCCGATCTGCAACACGGCAACATTATGGTGCGCGACGGCGCGCTTTACCTCGTCGACTATGACGGCATGTTCGTCCCGCACATCAATGCGCCCCACAGCAATGAACTTGGGCATCGAAATTATCAACATCCAAAACGAAGCTCGCGCGACTTCGGTGCCTACCTCGACAACTTTTCGGCGTGGGTGATCTACACATCGTTGAAAGCCTTGTCTCTTGATCCCTCATTATTCGATAAGCTGGGGGCGTGCGAGGATTGCTTGCTGTTTCGCCGCGAAGACTTCGATAACCCATTGCGATCGTGCGCTTTCGCAGCCCTGGAAAACCACGAGCAAGAAGAATTGCGCAACCTGGCGCGCTTCATTCGCTGGCAGTTAACAATGCCTGTCGAGAAAGTTCCGGGACTGGAGGCGGAGCCGAAAACACCAGACTCGTTGCCGACGTTGGAGAAGGATATTCCGCAGGATCGCCGCGAAAGCGGGCTGCCCGGTGGGGGCGGATTGCGGCTTGCTTCGCAAGTACGCACTGCTGCCTCGCCCGCCGCTACCGAAGGCGGCGGCACTACCAAAGGCGGCGCCGACCCGTGGGAACAAGACGGCGATTACAAACAGTATTTATCTGAAACGCAATACGAACACGACACCTCACACCGAACCCACGCCCCCAGTCACGTGCCGCAGGCCGAAGCAGCAAAGACGTGCGTAATTCCTGCCGCATTGTTCAAGCATCCACCGCGCGCCGTCGAACTCAATCCTTCGTGCGGTCGCTGGAACCCCTTGTCTCTTACGAAGATCTCCATCTACGTCTTCCTGATTATGTTTTGCCTGCTGAGCCTGATCTTTCCAGCTCCGCGATCAAGTCACATTTCAATCCTGCCGGCACCCTTTTGTTTCTCTGCGCTTGGATTGGGTCTGAGCTTGATCGTGATCTGGTGGCACGCTTTGGATCACCGCAAGTTGATCAGTCGGGGCACCGCGGTTAAGGGTAAGATCGTTTCAAAAGAGGTGACACACTGGGCGGAAACAGTAACGCAAGGCAAGAGAGCCGTTATCCAAATGCGCCACAAGTGCGCAGTCACTTACGAGTATCCACAGTCAGTCGATGGACACATCGAAACAATGACTGCAACAGTCGAGTTGCCGGACGAACAATTCCGCATGCTGGACGAGAATGAGGAAGTAGTGATCGTTCATGACGCCGATGGAAACTCTGTGATCTACAAACTGAGCTACTACCACGCTATCTGAGGCGAGCCGATTGTGCAAAAGTACAAAAGCGAGCTGAAGATCAAAGCGTGGCCGACGCCGCAAGATTACAATGAAGCCGTACAGAATCTGCATTTGAACGTTCGCGATCCCGAGCTTCAGCGCGGGAAAGTTTCCCTCGGCGCGCTCGGTCTTCCGCAGCCGATCACCGGCGCATTCGCTTCGGTCTATCGCGTTCATTGCAATGGCCGCGATTGGGCATTGCGTTGCTTCCTGCGCGACATTCCCGATTCTAAAATGCGCTATGAAAAAATTTCGCAGTTCGTCCAAAACGACCAACTGTCATACACGGTCGGATTCGATTTTCAGACTGAAGGCATGCGGATAGGCAACAATTGGTTTCCTGCGCTCAAGATGGAATGGGTAGAAGGCGAAACTCTAGACAATTACTTGCGGCGCACCAAACACTCCATTCCAACGGACCTCGCCGAGCGTTTTAAAACAATGTGTTTAGACCTTTCGAAGGCCGGAATTGCGCACGGCGATTTTCAACACGGCAATATCATCGTCAAGAAGAACGACCTCTATCTGGTCGACTATGACGGCATGTTCGTCCCGGCATTGGCTGGCAGTCCGGCAAACGAACTTGGACATCGCAACTATCAACATCCCAAACGCACCGGCAAGAATTTCGACGCCACTCTGGACAATTTTTCAGCCTGGGCGATATATACTTCGTTGCACGCATTGGCAACAGATCCGAAGCTCTACGAACAGTTAGGAGCCGGCGAAGATTGTTTACTCTTTCGTCAGGATGACTACCTGCACCCGCTCAATTCCTGCGCATTCGCTGCATTGGAGAATCATGCTTCCGAGCGCGTGCAATCGCTGGCGAAAATGGTACGCTCCAATTTGAGCCGGGCACCGCATGAGGTGCCACCGCTGGACGCTGACCTTTCGACTCTGCCACCGCTGCCCACACTTGCTGCGGGCACGCCCACGTCGCGCAGCCATCCGCGCATCGTTGTAGACGGCGCTAACACTCCCGAGTGGCTCAAAGACCAACTGCAACATGGCGATGATCTTACATCGCGAGACAGACATAGTAGCTATTACCAGCCCCCGCTTTATGGACAATCAAGAAGCACTGGGAGCAGCAGCGGAAATCCCTATCCGGCTCCAGTCTCTGCCCCGATGCCAATCGAGCCGGAACTCACGAATCCGGCTCCGAGAAAAGTGCACTGCAATCGCCTACACAACGCGCGAGTGTCGCCAATGATCTGGCAGTTCTTGAATTTTCTCAATCCATTTTTGTGGATGTTGGTGGCATCTGGTATTGCATTGGCGAATGATACTGCCTTGCACGACAGGGGCATGCTTGTGAACGGTAAGATTGAATCGGTTGAGTATGTTCATCAAAGCAAGGGTCCGGACGAAAACCTCGTCATGTATTCATATGATGTCGGTTCATCTCACTACAGAGGCAGTCGCTATATGGACATCTCGAAGGGCGCGACCCTCAAACTTGGCGACAACATTAGCGTCACTGTTCTCGAGGACCAACCGACAGTCAACGCGCCGAACTTTTCACCACAAGATGGGAGTCAGGCATCGGAACTCGTATCCATGGCGAACAGCGATCGTGGAACCGTTATCCTTCTAGGCATAATGAATTTTCTGATTGAATGTTTCATTTGGTTCGTACCGCTGAAACACCGAGCAATTGTCAGAAATGGGATCGGAACGCGGGGAAAGATTTGGTTGACGAATGTCGTCACGGGAGCGAAGCAAGAAAAACATTATTCGGTGGAGTACAGCTACACCGATGCAAGTACAGGCAGGGACGTATACACAAAAATGAGCGTGTCGGCAGATCAATATCGCACTGTAAATATCGGGGACGAAGTGACGGTCGTTTACCTGCCTGGTCGCGAGGATAAGAGCGTAATCTACAACTTTAGTTACTACCAGGCTTCACCGTAGTCGCCATGCAGAACACAAAGACTACCGCGAAACTGAAGGCATGGCCAACGCCGCAAGATTATAACGAGGCGATTCAAAACCCGCACCATAACCTGAGCGACCCCGAACTGCAGAGCGGAAAAATCGAAGCGAATAAACTTGGGTTGCCGAAGCCAATCACCGGCGCATTCGCCTCTGTTTACCGAGTACACTGCAAAGACAAAGACTATGCGGTTCGTTGCTTCTTGCGGGACATACCCGATGCGCAATGGCGGTATGAGCGCATTTCGGATTTCGTGCAGCATGACGACCTGACATACACTGTCGGATTCGAATTTCAACCGGGCGGCATCAAGGTCGCTGGATTACCATATCCGGTCCTAAAAATGGAATGGGTGCCTGGTGAAACACTGGACAACTATCTGCGCCACCACCACGAAAAACTCGATCCAACCTTGCCAGAAACGTTCAAAAAGATGTGCCTGGATCTCAACGCCGCCGGAATCGCGCACGGTGACTTGCAGCATGGAAACATAATGGTGCGCGACGGACAGCTATTCTTGGTTGACTACGACGGCATGTACGTGCCTTCGATGCAAGGGACGCGCAGCAACGAACTCGGACACAGGAACTACCAGCATCCCCTAAGAAGCGCAGATGATTTCGGCGCCTATCTTGATAATTTTTCGGCTTGGGTAATTTATGCCAGTTTGAGGGCAATAGAGATCGATCCAAGCTTATACGAACGACTTGGAGCTGGCGAAGACTGTTTGCTGTTTCGGCGGGAAGACTTTGAGCAACCTCTGGTTTCTTGTGCGTTCAAGGCGTTGGAAGAACACCACAATCCAGAACTCGCTCAACTTGGGCGCAGCGTCAGAAGTTTGCTCGCCATGCCGCTGCAGGCAATACCGCCACTCGACGCCCTCGAAATAAATACAGAACTGGCGGGGCTAAATTACGACGCACCGTCATCGAGGGACGAACAACGGCGACGCGCGGCAGCCGACTTCCAGCAGATCTCGATCCCAGCACTAAGTCTTAATGCCGAACAAAGCAATCGTGCCAGGATACCGAGAACTTCAGTTGCACCTAAACGAAAAGGTCGGATAAAGATCCCGGCGGCAGCACCCACTACTGTTGCGGCAACTTCCTCTCTGCCATCCGTATCGGGCGCACCGAAATTTTCGTTGGGCAAGATTGAACCAGAACTGCTTGTTCCAGCACCACGATCTGTGCAGCATATCCCCGGAACAAATATTTCCGACGATTTTTTGAATTGGATCGCTCGAGCATTTATTTCAGCCGTCTTCGCTCTGGGATGCTTCGTTTGCTCTATTTGGATCACCAGCGTGCCCCTGTTCATTGGCAGTGCCGTTTTGGTGTGGTTCGCGGTGTACTGTTTCGCAAATGCGACAAAACCAAGTTTTGGAACCACGGACGCCCGGTGGCTCGTGGAGAACGGTGAAATTGCAATCGGACGAATAGATAGCAAGGATATGAGCAACGACCGGGTCTTCTATTCTTTCGTTGATTTTCGCGGACATCGACGTATGGGATACCAAATTATCGACGCCGACCGGTGGGCCTTTTTGAGAATTGGAGATGAAGTTACCGTCCTCTACAACCCCGATCAGTTCGCGAAGCCTCAAAGCGTTCTCTATAAATACTGCCATGTCCGCGCAAACGGATCTCAGTACTTTCTCCTTGCCGCGGCAGGCAAGTCGGTGCCGGTGCAACCACCACAGCTTCCGGCGGCCCGGCCGCCTCTCACCACTACCAGTCTAGCGCCAGATCTCCAAATAGCTCTCGCGGGGCTGCGAGCAGCCGTGAACAGCCTCAAGAGTCCATCAGCACCGATCGAGCAGCCATCATCCGTAAATGTCCAGCCAGCTGCAACGCCCGGGTCCAATATAGCCCCGTTTGCGAAAAATAACGCTCTGGATCTTATCGAACCCAGTCTGTTGAAGCCAATACCGCGTACGGTGGCACCAATTGCTGGTGGGGCCCCACCGATTTTGCTCGTAGCGCCTTTTTTCATATTTGTGTTCCTGCTCCTCATGTCGGCCCAATTGCACTGGCCCTCGCTCCTTGTCCCCAGCATAGTCTTCGTACCGCTGCTGTTCTGTTTATTGCTGGCGGCGGCTCCTTCCGAGGAGGGCGGCGATGCAGCCGTACATAAGCGATTGCTCACATGGGCCACGGCTACACGCGGTTATGTGGTTGGCATAAATAGGATCACATCGGGTGATACGCGCATTGAGTACATCTTTGACGACGACCACGGCAATCGCCATCTGAGCACAATGGTCGGATCGCTCAAGGCGGATGACGCTTTCGTCGGACAAGAACTCACGGTTCTCTACGATCCGCAGACTCACGGAAGCATGATCTATAAATACTGCCGGCATGCACGGATAGACTAATTAAAGCAGACTGTCGCGACTAGCCCACAGCACGTCTCTGGCGAGCAACGATGTAGTTTTCAAACCAAGCGCGACTTAAGTTTGCCACGCGGTCCAATGCATATTCTTGATCGAAGAGATGTCCGGCTCCGCGCACGATTTCTAATTTATTTCGACCAACCATCTCGCGGAAAGCTTCGCGATTGCGCGTGAGAATAATGTCGTCTCTTTCTCCAACAATCATCAAAGTCGGCGCGCTGACTGCTCGTAGTACGCTCACCGCGAGGTCCGGACGTCCGGCGCTTGACACCACGGCCAGTACCGTCTCCGGATATTCGGCAGCGGCGATTAAAGCGGCTGCCGTTCCAGTGCTGGTTGCAAAAATTCCGACGGGCCAATCCGCGGTTGCGCCATCGTTGCGCGCCCAATCGATGATTACTGCGGCTCGCTGTCCCAGCAGCTCAATATTGAATTGGTATTCGAGGCTAAGCTCATCGGTAACCGCTTCTTGCGAGGTCAACAGATCCGCCAGAAGCGTGGCAAATCCTGCTGCATTAAACACGTCGGCAAGATGCAAATTGCCGGGGCTGTGATGAGCACGGTTGCCGCCGTGCATAAAAATGATGAGTCCGGTTGCCGAAACAGGAACCCGCAGCTCAGCCATCAGCGCTGACTCGGACAGGGCGATTTTCGCATATCGCTTGTACTTCAACTGATGAGCCGGCATGGTCACCTACGGTCAAAGTTGCAGTGACATCCTTAACTGAGAAATGATGGCGTCAGTGCAGTCCGATTGTTTCCACCAACGAGGTGATCTTTTTGCTGTCGTTTACGTCATAAGAGCGACGTCGGCAGTCGAGTGATAGCTCGGCAATTGGAGGAGGAACCACGGGATGGGCGCCAAAATTTTAGTCGTCGCTTCAGATACGGAAAACATGGCTCGGCTGGAAATGAGCCTGAGCCCACGCGGACACGAAGTTGTGCTCTGCAATAAGCTGAGCGATGCACAGACCGTGCTGGATAACGACACAACAATCGACCTGATCATTTGTGATTTGATCTTTCCTGTTGGCGACAGCTTCGATTTATTGAAGGAAGTAAGAGCGGACCACGCCCAGGGTGACATGCCTTTTATTTTCTTAGTCGAAGCGGAGTCCTTGCTGACCGATAATCTGCGCAAGGCTGCGGCAATACTTGGCGCCGACAAATTTATTTTCATGGACAATTTCGACGCGCATAGGGTTCGCTGTGAGATCGAGGCTTTGCTGCCGGAGCAGACGACAGGCAGCATGCCGCCGGCAATTACGCAGCCGGAAGATCGTGAAATCGGCACTTAATGACAATTGGTCATCTCAGTATTGTTGTCAGGCGGTAATAATCATAAGGAGAAGCCTGCCTTCAAGGAGAGATCGATGCGCCCGCTATTTGCAGCAACAATTATCAGCCTTGCGCTGACAGCCGGTGGTGTTACCGCTGTCTATGCCCAAGACAAAGATGCCAATCCGACCACGCCAGCCGGCACCGAGAGCAAAGGCACCGAAGGTAGTGCTCCGGCCGCGACGACAAGCGGTTCCAGCACCACTACCGTCAAACACGGCGGTCCCAAGTTTCCATCCCTGCCTCTGTTTAGAAAATCCGCGAGCAGCGGCACCGGCGAACCGGCCAAGCCAGCGGTGCCGAAAGCGAGCTTTGGTCCGAGAATGGCCTCGACGATGGTGGGAGGCGTTTTCGGCATTCCGGTTTCAATGGTGCGGCGCACGAAAATTGAAGTTGTTAGTGCCACCAAAGAGCTCGTCGACAACTCCAACAATAAGTTCTATTTGGCTGCGGCATCGCCGATTGGTTTGGTTGGTGGCATCGTAAGTGGTTGCTTCCAGGGGGCGATCTTCGGTCCTTACAACGCATACAAATACAGCACCACCGAACCCTTCAGTGCTGAGACGTTTAGTCTCGGAGAAGCTCGATAAAGCACTGCCTCAATTTGCTATTGCATCGATATACCTATTTGCACACGTTGTCATTTAGGTAATAATAGTTAGGTTATGGTCGGATCCAAAGGAGAGATTGATATGCGACGCGCTCTTACGGCAGCCTTACTAGCAATTGGTTTGACAGCTTCCTCATTCACCGCCGCCCTAGCCGCGGGCAATCAGTGCCAGGCTGGCGCCGGCAGATTCGGCTCGTTCCTCGTCGGTTGGGTGGTCGGTACGCCGATTTCAATTGTGCGTACACAAATCAAAGACACCCGCGCCTTCACGCACGACTTCGTCGGCGACAGCACCAATCCGCTGCTCTGGGGACTGGCGGCACCGCTTTGCTTGACCAGCGGCGTCATCAACGGACTCATGGAAGGTATCGCGATGGCTCCGGTAAATGCCTGGAAGTTCAGCGGCACGGCGCCATTTTCACCTGAAACATTCAGCTTGGGCGATATCGATAAATAACTCTGAACGAAGCGGGTAAACCCGCCGCTACCAGAACACACCACTCAATGGCAGGGACTCGTCCCTGCCGTTTCTTTACGGTTTACATCAGGTGTGCGGTGGCTTATAATGCGGGCACCACTTACGATACCAGGCTGATGCACCGTACACGGTACTACTCCATGGGCGAACAGGACGTGCGAGAAGCGTTGCACGATACTGTGATCACGCAATTGTATTATGCAGATCCGGTCACTCGCGTCATCGATGAATTTGTGGTCGAGGCAGGCCGCCACCGGGTGGATGTGGCGGCCATTAATGGCGAGATGCACGCTTTTGAGATAAAAAGTGCCAACGACACGCTTGATCGCCTTTGCGAACAGCAAGAAAGTTACAACAAAGTATTCGACCGGATCACCCTGGTAGTGGACGAGCGCCATGTCGATGAAGCGGTAAAGCTCGTGCAGCCGTGGTGGGGACTAACCTCGGTAACCCGCCGAGACGGCAAGCCGGTGTTGGATGAAATATGGCGTGCGCGGCCTAACTTCAAACAGGACGCGTACGCGTTGGCGCAACTGCTGTGGAGGGAAGAAGCGCTACGCATTTTGGAAATGCATCGACTGGCAGTGGGCATGCACCGCCAGACGCGCAAACGCATGTGGCAGAAATTGGCGCGCGAGATGCCATTACAAAAATTGAAAACGGTTGTGCGGCAGACCTTGAAATACCGCAAAGACTGGCGTTAGACCAAGAACAACGATTTGCGCCCATCATTCACCGGCCGTGCCGCCACTGGCGCTGTCCACCGGCCGCTTCAAAAGCGCCATGCTGCAGTACCAGATCCAAACAATCAGCGGCAAGTAGATAAGTGCCAGCACGGATTGCACCGGTAACAGATCGGTAATGACGAAGGCAAAAGCACCAACGATCGGAAAAGCCACCAACGCTGTAATTAATCCCAGGCGCTCCCTCTTGATGCGCCAATCGCCGCCGGCGTCACAAACAGCACCACCAAGCAACAATGCAGCGGGTACCGACAGAAATCCAAGATCATAGAAATGAACGTGCGGACTGACGACCAGCATGCTGCACACTGTCACCGCCAAGCCAATCGCCGTCTGTTCGGCCGCCAGTCCGCGCCATAGGCGGTATATCCAAATCATCGCCGCCGAGTACACCGCGATGCTTATCTTAAAAGCAAGATGAGCACCGGCGATGTAGGTGAGAGGACACCGCAAGCAAACGAACCATGAGGAGTAAACAGGATCGTCTTCCAGCGTCATCACGTACGCCGGATAGCCGATCACTGCTTTCAGCCCAAATGCCGTGGCGCTGACCCCGGCAAACACGGCAGTGGCGACAAGGCACGATATCACTACTGCCCACCGCCGCTTGGCCAAGGCGGGAATCAGCAGGTACAGCAAATAATGTGGCTTCAGCGAAAGCACAGACAGAAGCAGTCCACAGGCAATATCCTTCTGCTCAAGCCAATACAGGCTGGCAAGCGCGATTGCACCTATCA
>Ga0134128_10006660_pt1 | contig 14000 bp, 10 predicted proteins | sample KB31754_FD_96462 | JGI IMG/M metagenome (GOLD analysis project Ga0134128, IMG submission 96462) | Terrestrial soil microbial communities with excess Nitrogen fertilizer from Kellogg Biological Station, Michigan, USA - KB3-175-4 | ecosystem: Environmental > Terrestrial > Soil > Unclassified ... | reverse complement strand
GGTCTTCGCGCGGCCGCGCATTTCGGACGTGACTGCATCGAGCGGCACATCGAAGATGATCGCCGCTGTCTGTCTGTGAATGTCGCCACCCGCATTGAACGCATCCACGAAATTGCTGTCTCGCGAAAGATGTGCGAGCAATCGCAGCTCGATCTGTGAGTAATCCGCAGCCAGCAGTGTCCATCCCGCACGTGGTACGAAACCACGCCTGATGTCCCTGCCAAGCTCCCGGCGAATCGGAATGTTCTGAAGATTCGGATCACTCGAAGAAAGCCTGCCAGTGCTCGCGACGGTCTGGTTGAACGACGTATGAACCCGTCCGTCTTTCGGATTCGCCGACCGGGGCAGAATGTCGAGATAGGTGCTCTCGAGTTTGGCGAGCTCGCGATATTCCATCAACAACGACGGGAGCCGATGTCCTTCCTCGGCGAGCTCCTGCAAGACGCTGGCGTCCGTCGAGGGACCGGTCGAAGTCTTTTTCAATACCGGAAGCTTCAGCCGATTGAACAGGATCTCGCGCAGCTGCACGTTGGATCCGATGTTGAACTCCTCACCGGCTTCCTTGTAGATCTCCAGCTGCACCTGCTCGCGCTCACGCTGGAAACGTTCCTTCAGCGTTGCGAACCGCTGAGAGTCGATTGCAATACCATTCCATTCCATCTCCGCGAGAACGCTGATGAGAGGCATCTCCACCTCTCTGAAAAGTGGCGTGAGCTCATGGGCGTCGAGCTGCGGCTCGAAATGGGCGCGCATCCGCAACGTCATATCCACGTCCTCGCACGAGTAATCCCGAGCGACGTCCAGTGGAACCTGATCGAAGGTGATCTCGGATTTCCCCTTTCCACACACATCGACGTACGAGGTCATCGTGTGATCCAGGAATTCGAGCGCCAACATGTCGAGAGAGTGGGACCGACGACTCGGGTCCAACACGTAACTCGCGATCATTGTGTCGAACTCGACGCCACGAAGTGCGACACCCTCGCTACGAAGGACGAGCATGTCGTACTTGGCGTTCTGAAGCGTCTTGGGAACCGACTCGTCTTCCAGCAGATCCCGCAGCGGCTTCATTGCATCCGACATGAGCGCCGGAAGATTCTTCACGTTCGATGTCGGCGCGATCGGCGTGGAGAGCAGTTCGCCCTGATGACTGGCGGTATCCGTATGCGCGATCGGGAAATAGTACGCCTCCCCGGGCGCGACGGCGATGGATATCGAAACGAGACGTGACCTGAGTGGATCGACCTTCGACGGTGATCCCGGATCGATAGTCGTCTCCGTATCTACGGCGATCGTCCGTGCCTTTCGCGCTTTGCGGACGACCCGTTCAACTTCCGCCACGGTTTCTACTGTACGGTACTTTGCCGATTCGGTGACCTTTGGCGTCTCCACCGCGCCAGCGGCTTCCTTGGCGAACGTATGAAACTCCAGTTCGACATACAGTTGCGCGAGAGCTGCACTGTCGGGTGTGCCTACCTTCAGTGCGCCGAGATCAAATTCGACCGGAAGGTCGTCACGAATCGTGACAAGCTCCTTGGACAGACGCGCATTCTCGGCGTGCTCGAGAAGAGCTTCGCGCGGTCGCTTCTTCGTGATCTCCGAGGCGTGCGCAAGGATCTCCTCGAGATGACCGTAAGTACCTACCAGTTCACATGCCGTCTTGTCTCCGATTCCCTTCACGCCCGGCACGTTGTCGGAAGAATCGCCGACAAGTGACAGATAATCCGTAACGAAGCTTGGCGGCACGCCAAGACGCTCGGCGCCATTCTCTACGCCTACCCAGTGTTCCTCGACACTCGCGGGACCACCGCGGCCGGGATTCAATAACCACACACCCGGACGCACGAGTTGCTGAAAATCCTTGTCTCCCGAGATGACCACGACGTTGATGCCAGCGTCCACGGATTTCTTCACCAGCGTCCCAATCACGTCATCGGCTTCATAACCCTCGAGCGACAGGATCGGAATTCCGTACGCAGTGAGAAGAGAGCCAACCCGCTCCATACCACGATCGAAATCGGATTGCAGCTCTTCCGTCAGCTTCTCACGCGTGGCCTTGTACGCCGGATATCGTTCGTGACGGAAAGACAGACCGGAGTCGTGAACCCATCCCAGATATTCGGGCCGGTGCGAATTCAGCAACCGTTGCAGGAAGTTCGCGATTCCCCACGCCGCCGACGTGTTCTCGCCGCGGCTCGTCGTGAGAGGACGCGATATCAATGCAAAAAAGGCACGGTAGATCAGGGCATAGCCATCGACCAGAAACAACCTTGGTGATTTTGGTAGTTCTACTTCCATTTATCTATTGGTCATGCGCGTAAGTAGTGACTGGAACACCGCCATGCTCGGTCGTGTGAGCCGCCACTGGCGGGTGTCGTTGGGATCGTAGAATATGACCCGCGTCTGGTACTGGCTGTACTCCCACACGAGAATCCGCACGCGTGTCGACATCTGATTCACCACGCCGACGTCTCCCATGTACATCGACCCATAATCCTCGTACGAATCCGTCGGTGCCCCAAGGCTCACGAACACCATGCCGCGATCCGACAACCAGCCGCGTGGTGAATCCGTGATGAAGGTCGCATTGGCGTCGCGTATCCGCCCGAAGTACTCGTCCAGCGCCTCGTTCTGTGGCGTCGACGGATTTGGATCGGTCGCGCGGAGAAACGCCGTCCATCGCGCGCCGCGCTCTTCCGGCTTCGCGTCGTATAGTGGTTTCAGCTTGCCGGGAGTGCTGAAGAAGCGGAGATACCCCAACATGGCCTTGAACGACAGCACTGGAAGATCGGGACCGAAACCGACAAATATCCGTGTGCCGATGGAGTCTGCCGAGCCGGGCAATGTTGCAACAATGGTTCCGATGCCGACATCCGCATGCGCGAGCGGGACGGTTACAATACCGGACGCCAGTCCAGCGCTTTGCGTTGGAAGCGTTCTGTTCCCTTGCCAGGCTACAGTACCGTCCGGAGTGCGCACCTGCATCACTATCGGACTGGGCGTACCATACGATTCCAGATACACCGCCGCTGAATCGTCGACGCCGAACACATACGACGCACGAGGCGCGGGCAGATACGACGGCAGCGAGTCCAGGTTCTGCCGAGATTTTGCCTCGTATATCGGCTCGAGCGTGGATAGCGCAGGGGACGATAATTTCGGAACCGCGATTGACTGGCGCTGCCCTGCACTACGCTGGCCGCTTCCGTCACGAACGGCGTATGTCAGCACATAGTTACCCGGAACCAGGCGGAACGCCCGGCGATATATCACGCTCTCGTCAGTCCGGGATGTCTCCCTGAAGGTTGGCACGCGTACCGACTCGCTATCATGGGACTGTGCTGCGATACCAGCACCATTTTCCAGCGAAAGATCTATCGCGTAGCTCGCGGAGTAGCCCCCTGGATCCTTCCTGAACGACAGGCCTTTGTTTGGCAACGACACCCCGACGACGACGAGCGTGGTGTCGGGCGACTTGGTCGCGAAATAGGCAACGTCGCCGACAAAAAAGATCGGCGGGCCTGATGCAGCGAGTCCCATTCTACCGTAGATCGTGGCAAACGCCCCCGTATCTCCGGCCGTCGAGGCGCGGTTCGGGTCGTAGTTCCGCAGCGGATCATCGCGCCCGGGCCCAGGTCCAGCCGCGTTACCCGAGGCGCATGCCGCTAGAACTACCACCGCGCCAAGTCTGAGCCATCTGAGCGACATCACTGTCATGCACTGGTCCATGGGTGTGAGGGCAGCGAAGGCATCGCACGATCATTACGTATTATATAGCCTCCTGCCCCTGTCCTTGGCGCCCAATTCGCATTAGGTTCGCCGAGTGCCACGAGAAAATCTGGTGGGAACGACGATTGCCGGTTACGCAATCGACCGAGAGGTCGGCGAGGGCGGTACATCCGCCGTTTATGGGGCTCATCACCCCGAGCATGGGCGTGTAGCACTCAAGGTGCTGCGGGAGCGGCTGCGACAGGACCCTACCGCGGTCACGCGGTTCATCCGCGAAGCCAAGTTCGGTGCACGCGTGGAACACAGCAACGTCGTCCACACAATCGAAACGGGCGAGGCTGAAGGCGGAATTCCCTTTCTTGCCATCGAATGGGCGGCTGGCGAGCTGCTCGAAAAGTACGCCAAGACAAAGGGCCACCTCGATCCAGCCGAAGCATCGGTTATCATCGTTCAGATCGCCGCTGCGGTTGATGCTGCGCATTGCCAGAACATCGTGCATCGCGACCTGAAGCCTGACAATGTCATGTACGACCCTGAAACTCGTACCGTCAAGCTGCTCGATTTCGGAATCGCGACTGACACGAACACACCCGCCGACGAGCGTCTCACACGCGCTGGTTTCTTCGTGGGAACGCTGATGTATGTCGCCCCGGAAGCACTGTCTGGAGAGCTGGTCACCCCTGCGGCGGATCAGTATTCTCTGGCGACCATTGCGTACTTCCTGCTCACAGGATGTCATCCCTACACCGCCAAGCAGCCACGGGAGATGTTCACGCAGCTGCTCACAATGCCACCGATCCCGCTCAGCCAGGCGAATGAGGATCTGGAGTTCCGCCCGGAGGTCGAGGAAGTGATAATGCGTGGCCTCTCCCGGCAACCAAAGGACCGCTACCCGAGCGTCATGGAATTCGCAATCGAGCTGGAGCGAACACTTGCCCTGCCGGTTGAAGAAAAGAGCAAGCTGTCACGGTTACTGCGCCGCTTCTCCCGGCAACCAGACCGTAAACGTTGAGCCCTTCCCGAGCTCACTTTCCACTGTAACGTCACCGCCCAATAACCGCGCGAGCCTGCGCGATATTGGCAAGCCAAGCCCGGTTCCGCGATTCATCGAATCGCCACGTGGCCCAGCGTTGATCTGCTCGAACTCCTCGAATATTCGCGCCTGATCGTTCTTCCCGATTCCAATTCCTGTGTCCGACACCAGAATTGCGACCCATGGACGCGCAGTCGTGGACGACGTGTCCTGCATCGGCTTCACAGTTGCTGGAACAGATGTGTCGGAGGCGGTCACGATTTTCGTACGCACACTTATGGTTCCGGAAGGTGTGTACTTCACGGCGTTGCCAAGCAGATTCAGGATGATCTGCCGCAGATGAGTCGGATCGGTTCGAACGCGCGGAAGCGCCGAGCTCAGCGCTAGTGATAGATAGAGGCTCTTCTCCGAAACCAGAGGCTCGACCTCACTTGCAACATCGAGGATGAACGGCCGTAGATCGATCGGTTCCGAGTGAATTTCCAGTCTCCCGGCAGCCATCTTGGCAAGATCGAGTATCTGGTCGACGAGATGCCGGAGATGGCTCGCAGATGCCTCGATTCGTTGAACGGGCCCTGCCTGCTTGGACGTCAACTCTCCATAGACACCCTCGCGCAGAAGATCGACAAATCCTACTATCGCATTCAATGGCGTGCGCAATTCGTGCGACACATTCGCGAGGAATTCGCTTTTCATCTTGTTGACACGAATCAATTCGGTCGACAGATGCTCGAGCTCCCTGGATCGCTCCTGAAGCCTGTGGGCCTGTGTACGAAAACGGCTGACAACGAGGACGAAAACAATCGCCCCGATACCAACGAGTACCCAGCCAAGGCCTGCTGGAAGGTTAGCTAGCACTGATCAGCACTGAAGAATCCAAGACGAGTTCTGTATATTCTTCGCGCATGACGAAGCATGACAAATTGGTAGAACTCCTTGCCACGCGATCCGCACGCCTTGGAGAATTTACACTCGCGTCCGGCGCGCGCTCTCATCTCTACATAGACGCTCGGATGACTGCCATGAGTCCGGAAGGTCTGGTACTGATCGGACCATTGGGAATCGATGAAATTGCAAGCGCTGGCTGGACGCCGGATTCCGTCGGTGGTCTCACTCTGGGCGCTGACCCGGTGTCGTACTCCCTGGCGTACGCGAGCGCCCTGGCAGGCAAGCCAATTCGCGCATTCACCGTGCGGAAGGAAGCCAAGGCACACGGAACGGGCAAGCTGATCGAAGGTCCGTTCCTTCCATCCGATCGCGTGGTGGTGGTCGAGGATGTCATCACAACCGGTGGCTCGGCGCTCAAGGCAACGGAAGCCGTCAGGAACGCCGGAGCCACGGTCATCGGCGTGCTAGCACTGGTGGACCGGGAGGAAGGCGGCCGCGAGCGTATAGAGGCCGCCGGCTACCAAGTTCGATCTCTTGCCAATGCATCCGAAATTGTCGCAAGGATGCGCCGCTAACGGCCCATAACGACTAATCAGGCGCACCTCGAGATCCATCCCGGCTGCGCCGTGACAGGCCGAAATGATCGCAGTGTCGTCACATGTGGAAGAATCAACTCCTCCCTGAATTTGCGCAGCATTTTCTCACCGTCGTACGCTTCGCGGAACCGTACCGGCGACATGCCGAGAACGCATCGCACGTGTCTGCTGAATGCCTGGGGAGAGGAGTAATCCAGCTTCCGTGCCACACTCGTGACAGAGAGCCCGGCATTCTCCAGCAATCTTGCTGCTCGAACCAGACGTCCAACGTCGATATAACGCTTGGGAGACGGCAGGTTCGCACGATAGAACCGACTCATCAGTGTACCCGGAACAACGTTGAGGTGACGTCCCATTTGACGAACGTTGGCGATGTAGGGCTTGTGCGTGAAAAGCAGCTCGAAAAACTTCCAGCAATCGGGTGCTACTCCGGCAAGATCCAGATTCAACGCTCCCAACATCTGACGCTGTACATCGGTCGATCTCTCATGGGTCAGCAGATCCCGCAGCGCAGACCAGCCGGACGGAGAGCGTGCATCGATCAGGGTTCGGACACCTACTCGACCCAGTTCGAGAACTGAATGCGGAGTGGAGCGCTGTACGTCGGTGAGGAGGGCGAATGTCGGCACAGTTGGAAATTCCCTCACCATCGCTGCCATCCGTGCCGTGCTCCCCGTGTCATATCTCGCAACTGACAGAATCACAGCGTCCACCTCCTGCGACCGGACATCATCGGTCAGCTCGTCGACGGAGTTCCGGTGCAACACCTCGAAGACGCCGTCCGAGGCAACATCCACCCTGATCCGTTCCAATGGCGTAAGCACCGTGGCAATTACCGGAGCTCGATTTGCAGCGGGCGGAAATGATGTGGTGCGTGATTTACCAGACGACATTGACGCATCCTCGGGGATTGTGGTGGACGGAGCGGATGTTCGCTCGCGAGCACGATCATATACGGGCACATCACCACGACATCATCATTGGATCACCACAGCATCACCACGGCATCACCGCGCCGTGTTTCACGAGTCCGGTTAGATTCAGGAAGTGCCACCGGCTGGACGGTCGCGAAATAGTATCTCAACGGTACTATTCCGAGGAAAGTCCGGGCTCCATGGACACACTGCCAGGTAACGCCTGGGCACGAGGCGGTTAAACGCCGAGTGACGGACAGTGCAACAGAAAACAAACCGCCGCTGGGAAACCAGCGGTAAGGGTGAAACGGCGAGGTAAGAGCTCACCGCGTACGTGGTAACACGTGCGGCTTGGCAAACCCCAGTGGGAGCAAGGCCAAATAGGCGGCGAAGGGTGTCCACCCTGACAAAGACGCCGCGGGTAGGCTGCTGGAACGCGTGGGCGACTGCGCGTCGAGAGAAATGACCGTTAGCCAGTCGAGAGACTTGGCGGACAGAACCCGGCTTATAGGCCGGTGGCACCTCTCTCTCCAAGGTCCGATGATGAAACTGAACGGGATGGCAAGCATACTGGGTACAGCGCTTATGGCTGCATGCGTGTCAGCTCCGCCGGCGCCCGAACCAACACCGGCAACCAGCCCAGACGTCGTCAATCCGGTCCAACCAACCTCGTTGCCGGCGCCAACCACCCCTGCACCTCCAGCACGCGTGTCAAAAGGTGGGCCGTGGACTTTTACATACGCACCGGGGACCTACACCTACACGATCGTCACCGATGCTGTCATCGCACCAATGCTTGATACAACCCAGAAGCGGCAGATTCCGGAGCTGAGCCAGAAAGCAACCATCACTCTTTCCGCGATGGGCGACGTGCAGGTAGTAGATCCGGTTCCAGGTGTCGCGACAGTGTGTGATAGCAACTCTGCGTTGATAACGCGCGCGCAGCAGCTCATTCCGAAACTGCCCAAGCAGCTCGCAGTTGGCGATCGGTGGCGCGACTCAACGACTACAACCGGATGCAGGGGAATCATTCCGACCGAGTCAACGGTGATCAGCAATTACGTCGTAGTTGGAGACACGGCGTTCACTAACGCCGTAGCGCTCGAGATCCATCGCACGGATTCTCTCTCTGCCACTGGCGATGGCTCCGAAGGACAACATCGAATCCTCGTTACCGCAATCGGAACCGGTGTGATAGATCTCTTCCTGGATCCTGCTGCCGGCAGGTTGCTTGCCTCTCGTGGACTTCAGACAAGCCTAGTAAACGTCACAACATCAGGAAAGCTGACACAGTTCATTCAACACGTTACCGACACAGCAACTATCACGGGATTCCGGTAGTGCTCAGTCCATCAACCGCAGCGGCATTACCAGGCACATGTACGTTGCTTGATCGGTCCACCCTTCCGGTTCGATGGTGGCAGCACGTTCTGGTGCCTTGAACGTGAGCTTTATCTCGTCAGTTGGCATGAAGCGCAATATCTCGAGCAGATAACTTGCGTTGAATCCTATCTCCAGTTGATCGCCATCATAACGAATCGGAAGTTCATCCTGGGCTTCGCCAAGATCCGGTGTAGTGACGCTGAACTTGAGCATTCCGGAGTTGAACGCCATACGGATTCTGTGCGTCTGGTCACTGGCGATGACTGACATGCGCTTCAACGCACTGATCAAGGCGTTCTTGTCAGCTATGGCGTACTTGTCGTTGTCGCGGGGGATTACCTGATCGTAGTTGGGATACGGTCCTTCGATCAATCGAGTGTACACAGCGGTGAGCGGTGAGCGAAAGCCGATGTGATTTTCCCCACGTGCAACTTCCAGTTCCTCTTCAGCTGGAAAGAGGCGACGTACTTGTTCCAGGGCCTTGGGTGGAACGATCAGATCGCTCGCGGGCGCATTACTCGCAACGATCGGAGTTTCCATCTTCGCGAGACGGTGGCCGTTAGTGGCAACCATTCGCATCTGCTCCGGCCGCAATTCCCAGAGCACACCGTTCAGGATCGGTCGGCTTTCCTCGGTTGAAACGGCAAACACCGTTGCACCGATGAGTTTTTGAAGATCCCCTGACTTGATACGCCAACTCTCATTGAACCGGACAACGGGAAAAGTCGGAAACTCATCCCTCGGAAGACCAAGCAATTTGAATTTCGAGCGACCGCACTCGAGTGTGATTCTCTGCTCGCCGAGTGCTGCGATTTTTACAGGCGCTGGCGGCAGCTCGCGGGCGAGCTCGCTCAGCTTCTTCGCCGGAATCGTAACAGCGCCCGAGGCTTCGACGTCGGCTGCCACCTCGGTGCTTACAGCAATGTCGAGATCGGTCCCGGAAAGCCTTATACCGCGGTCAGTCGTCTCGACCAGGATATTTGCCAGGACTGGAAGGGTCGTCTTCGTAGGGATGCTTGCCGAGACGGCATTGAGGCCTTCCTGAAGCTTCTCACGAGAGATCGTAAAGCGCATCCGTATTCCCTGACGTCCGAGGAGGAGAGTAAACGTACCGTGCTGCGCATCGACGATCTTTGTGTGGAAGACTCATCGACTCTAATACAGCCTAAATGATATAGAAATCTAGCAGTCGTAGTAGAGGAGTGTTCAGAAGCGGATAACCTCTGTAAGTATCGATTCTGTATGGACTTCCGGCGATATAAGGCTGTGGAAGGTCAGTGGAGAACATTTGATTTCAACAACTGTCAACATCCCAGCTCCCCGATTGACAACATCGAGTGTTGATAGGAGTGGGAAGATGCCAGGAGTTTGTTCATATCCTCAGAGATGCCAACAATCCGCGAATTCTGCTGATTCTTGTTCCGGTATTGGCATCCATGGCGATCATCTCGGTGACTTTGTCCAGGCTATGGATCACGGTCGAGTGATCTCGACCTCCAAAAGCCGCGCCGATCTCCACGAGCTGCATTCCGAGCAGATCACGCGTCAGGTACATCGCAATCTGCCTGGGGACCGTAAGAGCTTTCGTTCGCGTTTTTGACCGTAATCCGTCAACTGTAGTGCCCCACTCCTTGGCGACGGCGATCTGAATTGCGCCGACGGTGAGGCCCAGTGGCTGAGTATCAGTGACTGCGCTCTCGGAAGCCTTGAGCTTGTCCCGTAAGGCTTCTCTGGCTACTTCGACGCTGATTGGCTTGTGTCGGAGCGAAGCGTAGGCCAGCAGCTTGATTATGGATCCCTCGAGCTCACGAACGCTCGAGCGCACATGTTCAGCGATGAAGCGGATGACATCATCGGGAATGGTGGTTTCGAGATCATCCTGCTGGGATTTCTGTTGAAGAATTGCGATTCGGTGCTCGAAGTCGGGGAGCTCGATATCCGCGACCATACCCCACTGGAACCGACTGACGAGTCTCGCCTCCAGCCCTGCGATGTCTGACGGGGGCCGGTCGCTCGTGAGAATTATCTGACGGCCAGCCTCGTACAGAGCGTTGAAGGTGTGGAAGAATTCTTCCTGGGTGCCTTCCTTCCCCTTGAGGAAGTGCACGTCGTCGATGAGTAGGAGATCGGTTTCGCGGTACCGGCGCCGGAATTCGTGATTGGTCCGGGTCTGGATCGCGTTGACCATTTCGTTGGTGAATTGCTCGGTTCCCACGAAGGTGATGCGTGTGGAAGGGTCGCGCTCATAGATAGCGTGTCCTACCGCCTGCATGAGGTGCGTTTTGCCGAGGCCCGTGTCGCCGTAGATGAAAAACGGGTTATAGATCTTTCCGGGAGCTTCAGCGATTGCGTGCGCGGCGGCAGCAGCGAGCTCGTTCGACTTACCGATTACGAATTGCGCGAACGTGTATCTATCGTTAAGTGGCGCCTCAGTGGCGCGTTGAGGTCTTGATCGTGGCGCGGTTTCTTCGGGTTTAGGGGCGACGAAGAAATCCATTTGGGGCCGAGCCTGACGTTCCTCGTTGACCCGGAAAGCGACTTTGATTGGCTGGCCAAGTGCGACGGGGCCGAACGAGCTCAGGAGGGCTGCGTGTTTCGACTCGTTCCAGTCCGCCGCGAAGCGGTCGGGGGCTCCGACCACGAGTGTATCGCCGACTATTTCGAGAGCTTCTGTGGGTTCGAGCCAGGTTTTGAACGTTTGCTCGGGCAACTCGCGCCGCGCGCGCTCCAGGAGGCGTGACCAGATTTCAGCGGGGAGAAGATCGAGCGATTCCATAAGGTGGGGAGGCGAAGCTACGGAACGAATGTGGATAAGTCAATCACCCGACTTGAGGAGCCCGGATCCACGTTGAGGCCGTCAGTTGACGCTATTGTTGCATCTTGTTGCTGCCATTAGATTTAACGGTCTTTCGCTAAAGTTGTTCAAGAGCCGTTCAGAGCACTGAGGATCATATATGGGTAAGCCGACTTATCGTCCGCGTAATAAGCGCCGGATCAAGACGCATGGATTTCGCGAGCGTATGTCAACTCGCTGGGGACGTGAGGTACTTGCGCGTCGCCGTAAGAAGGGTCGCAAGCGCCTGACGGTTCAGTTGCCGTCGAAGTACGCTGGCGCGTAAGGGAGCGAAGCAAACCGCCGGCTGAGAGGCCGCAGCACGCACCTGCGAACGCGGCTGTAGGGAAGGTCTTCAGCTTTCGAACTCAACGGCACAACCAACGTCGCATCTGAAGTTTTCTCGCGTACAGCGACTGTCGAGTACGCCGGATATCGAGTCCGTCAGGCGAACGGGGAAGCGGGTGAAGTCTGGACTGATGGATGTCCGGGTCACTGCTTCCCCGTCTTCGTGTGCGCGGGTCGGGATCATCATGCCGAAGTACGGGCACATCATTGTCGAGCGGAACCGACTTCGGAGGCGCATACGGGAACTGGTGCGCGTGCACATGCTTCCGGTGCTGTTGTCGGTGCCGCCGACTGACGTGCTGATTCGCGCGCTTCCGCGGGCCTATTCGGCTAGCTTTGACGTGCTGGAGCGGGAGATAGATGGGATTATCGCACGAATCGCATGACGGTCCAGGGGTGGATGCGCGTGTTCACGAGCATCCGTCCGATGATCGTCATGGACTAAAGAAAGATCGGGCTTTGACGGATCGCAGGCGGTCGGTGGCTATGTGGATGCTACGTGGACCGATCCGATTCTATCAGCTCGCCATATCGCCAATGACGCCGTCCGTATGCCGTTACTATCCCAGCTGCTCCAATTACGCGATCGAGGCCATCGACAAGTACGGTGCCTTGAAAGGTGGGTGGCTGGCCATACGACGCATACTGAGATGTCATCCTTTTCGGCCGGGCGGCTTCGATCCGGTCCCTTGAGCTCGCACTGATTCATGGATACAAGCAAGCGAATCGTTCTCGCCATCGTACTGGCCCTCGCGGTCATCTTTGGAATGCAGTTTCTGTTTCCCCAGAAATCTCAGCCCAAGCCAGTCAGCAGCGCTGACAGCGCTGCGGTACACAAGTCAGCGGAAAGTGCGAAGGCGAGCGCTGGTACTTCGGCGGTCGCGTCGACGGGGACTGCTGCAGCAGTAGCGGCTCCGTCAGCGACCGCGGCTCCCGCTCCGGCTCCGGCGATAGCAGCCGAGACCACGATCGTTGCCCCCGTCGCCGCAAGACGGGATAGCGGTGCGACGTTCGAGCTGAGCAACGTTGGTGCGGCACCTGGCGCCGTGGTGATGAACACGTACGCCAATCGGGTCGGTGGCAGCAACGGTGCTAAGGTGCGGCTGGGCTCCGCGGGCAATCCGGTGCTTAAGTACCAAATAGTTACTAATGGTGGCCAACCAGCGGATCTGTCCGGAACTGCGTTTCAGACAGCACGGAATGGGGACGTCGTCACCTACTCCGCGAACGTGGGTGGTTCGGCAGTCACGATCAGGTACGCAATCGTGCCGGACAGCTTCGTATCGCATGTCACGGGGTCCGTGAGCGGCGCCAGATCGGGGAGCTATCTCGTCGTTACGCTGCCGCAGACATTTGCGGCGACGGAACCGGATACGAACGACGACCGCAACTCGCTGGCATTCGCGTTCCTCACCAAGCGGGAGGCTGCGCGGAACGTCTCTTTCCATTCGCTCGATCCGGGCGAGCGGCAACTCGTGGAAGGGCCGGTGACATGGATCGTGGCGAAATCGAAGTATTTCGTCGTGGGGTTGCTGGCACCAAAGAAGGGGCCCGAGTTTACCGAGGCAACTCTCGTGGGTGGGCCACGGACGACGAAGGTTGCGACGCGCGCCACGGGGACGGTCGTGATACCGATAGCGGATGGCGCATTCGCGTTCGACATGTATGCGGGGCCGCAGGAGTGGAAGAAGCTCAACGCACTTGGCAGAGACTTCGATCAGGTCAATCCGTACGGCTGGGCGTTCGTGCGGCCGTTGATGCAGCCGATCGCGACATCGGTGATTCGTCTGGTGCTCTGGATGCACAGCGCGCTCAATCTGAGCTATGGACTGGTTCTCATAGCACTCGGGCTTCTCATCCGTCTGCTGATGTGGCCGCTGTATCAGACGTCGATGAAGACGTCGATCAAGATGCAGATTCTGCAGCCCGAGCTGACCGCGGTGCAGGACAAGTTCAAGGACGACCCGGAGAAGCAGCGAACGGAGATCATGAAGGTGTATCAGAGCCACGGGATGAATCCGCTCTCGCCGTTGCTCGGATGTCTTCCTTCGCTGTTACCAATGCCTATTCTGCTCGCGCTGTTCTTCGTGTTCAGGAATACGATCGAGTTCCGCGGAGTTCCCTTCTGGTGGATGAGCGATCTGTCGGTACGGGATCCGTACTACATTCTGCCGTTGCTGATGGGCGCATCGATGTATCTCATCTCATGGATGGGAATGCGGAACACGCCGCCGAATCCGCAGGCGAAGATGATGAGCTACATAATGCCGGCGATG
>Ga0134128_10006659_pt1 | contig 14000 bp, 10 predicted proteins | sample KB31754_FD_96462 | JGI IMG/M metagenome (GOLD analysis project Ga0134128, IMG submission 96462) | Terrestrial soil microbial communities with excess Nitrogen fertilizer from Kellogg Biological Station, Michigan, USA - KB3-175-4 | ecosystem: Environmental > Terrestrial > Soil > Unclassified ... | reverse complement strand
GTGACCGGGTGAATATGCAGATTCACCGGGTTTTTTCCGGGTGAATATGCAAATTCACCGGGTTCCTTGATCGCCATCGGATCAAAGTGCCGAGGCGAAAGTTGACAATGTGGCTAGTGAGGTTGACGACGACCCGGATCGAACCATCGAACGGATCGGCGGCGGGCGCCACTAACCCAGTTGCCGAAACCACGCCGCGCCATCAAACGCGTGCCGGACTAGATGGCTCGGGTCCGGGATTGGTCGTTGACCCCGTTGTACGTATGTCGGGTCACGTGGCAGCCGAGAATCGTTCGCCGGGCTCCGAGCAAACCTTCACCGCACGGAAACCTGGCGTTGTGGACAGCTTCGGTCTCATCATGTGGAGAGTGGGAGCGTCGCTGTGGATATCTGGGGGAGAACTTGTGAATTACTCGCGGGTACGGTCCGAGAATGGTCGTTGTACTGCGGTTTCAATATCCACGTACTGTGGATAACTAATGGCTCGCCTCGCCGCCTGAATCGCGGCCCGGCCCGGACTCGTCCTCAGCGCCGGAGTCACCATCCGACCCCGACTCACCCGCCGCCCCAGCACCATCGGCATCCCCAGCACCACCGGCATCCCCAGCACCACCGGCATCCCCAGCACCACCGGCATCCCCAGCACCACCGGCATCCCCAGCACCACCGGCCCCATCAGCCCCATCGGCCGCATCAGCTTCGCCGGCCGCCTCGGCTTCGGCTTCGGTCAGGCCGGAAATGTCCAGCTCCGGCGGACCATGAACGAAAGCATCCGGATCACCGAGATCTTCCGAGGTCGGCAGCAGGTCCGGATGACTCCAGACCTCGTCGCGGCCGCTAACACCGCGCGCGTCGGTCAGGCCGCGCCAGATCGCCGCGGCCTCGCGCAACCGCCGCGGCCGCAATTCCAGGCCAACCAGCGTGGCGAAGGTTCGTTCGGCCGGGCCGCCGGTCGCGCGGCGGCGCCTGATCGCCTCGGCGAGCGCGTCGCCCTGCGGCAGACGGTTCTCCGCCGCGTCCGCGACCACCGTTGAGACCCAGCCTTCGACCAGCGCCAGCAGCGTCTCCAGCCGCGCCAGCGCCGCCATCTGCTCCGGAGTGTCCTCAGGCTGGAACAGTGCCGCGCCCGAGAGTGCCTCGTTCAGCGCTTCCGGGTTGGACGGATCGATCTGCGGCATGGCGTCCCGCAGCGCCGCCGCGTCGACCTTGATCCCCCTGGCGTAGTCCTCCACCGCACCGAGCAGCCGGGCCCGCAGCCAGGGAACGTGACTGAACAGCCGGTGGTGCGCCGCCTCGCGCAGCGCCACGAAGAGCTTGACCTCCTCGGCCGGGACCGACAGGCCCGCGCCGAACGCGGCCACACCGGTGGGCAGCAGGGCGGCGGTGCCCTCGGGGCCGATCGGCAGGCCGATGTCGCTTGAGCTGATGATCTCCTCGGCGAGGGCGCCGACGGCGGCACCAGCCTGGCCGCCGATCATCATGCCGCCGACCCGGCGCATCATCTCGCCGAGTCCGCCGAACCCGGGCACTCCGCCCATCCCGCCGCCGGTCATCGCCGACATCATCGAGCGCAGCTCAGGCGGCACGTCCTCAAGATCTTCCGGAGTAACCGTCATCAGGCCGCTCATCGTGTCCACGGCCCGCTCGGCGATGGGCTGGCAGAGCTTCTCCCAGACCGGCATCGTCGCTTCGACCCACTCGGACCGGCTCCAGGCGGTCGCGGACCTGATGCCGCTCGGCAACGTGGTGGCGTCCTCCAGCCACAGGTCGGCGAGCCGGAGCGCGTCGGCAATGGACGCGCGTTCGTGTGACAGGACGCTCGGGTCGCCCTTGGACGAGACCGTCTGGCGGGCGATGTTCTTGGCCAGATCCCAGTTGATCGCTCCGCCCTGGTACGCCATCAGGTCGGCGAACTGCCGCAGCATCTCCGCCATCTGCTGCGGATCGCCCATCCCGCCGGGCCCGCTCAGGTCGCCGCCGCCGCTTCCCGACCCGCCACCTGAGCCGCCGCTGCCTGAGCCGCCGCCCCCGCCTGAAGCAGGGTCACGGTCATCGCCTGGTTCTCCCGGCACGCTAAAGCCGAAGGGAGGCTCATTCATCGCGGCGGCCTCTCGGGCAGGATGGAGGTATCACATTGGCCAAGCTATCCCAGGAGCGCTTCGCGGTGAGCGACCGAGTAGCCAAGGTTCGCCGAGGGCGGAGCGGTGCTGTCCGTCCCGGGCAGGCCCGCGAGGCTAGCCAGGCCAGTAGTGCGGGGCCAGAATCCATCGAGCCTCCGCTAGACAGCGCTGACCGGGCCAGGCGTCCGGTGGTCGCCGTCACCGGAGCCGCGCACGATCTGGGATTCGCCCTGACGGCAAGACTGGCCCAATCTGACCGGTTCAGCCGGGTGATCGCGATGGATGATCACCGAGGCGAGCTGACCGGCGTCGTCTGGCGCATGGTCGACATCCGCGACCCGATGCTGGCCAGCAGGCTCGGCGGCATCGACGTGATCGTCCACACCGACCTGGATCTGGCCGCCGACTCTGATCCGAAAGCCCGGCGCGCGCACAACGTTCGCGGCGCCCAGACCGTGCTGACGGCGGCCGCGGCCGGCGGGGTCAGCCGTGTGATCTTGATCACCAGCGCGATGGTCTACGGGGCGCATCAGGACAATCCGGTACCACTCGAGGAGACCGCGGTCCTGAACGCCGACCCCGACGGCAGCGTCGTCGGCGACTACATGGAAATCGAGCAGCTGGCCGAACGCTCGCCGCGCACCAACCCCGGCATGGCGGTGACCGTCGTCCGCCCGGCCGCGCTCGTCGGCGAGGGCATCGACACCCTGATCACCAGGCATTTCGAGGCTCCGAGGCTGCTCGCGGTGAAGGGCTGCGCCCCGCGCTGGCAGTTCTGCCACGTCACGGATCTGATGTCGGCGATCGAACTGGCGGCGACCGGAGCCGTGAGCGGCGCGTTCGCGGTCGGCTGCGAGGGCTGGCTCGACCAGGATCAGGTCGAGGAACTGTCCGGCTTGCGGCGGATCGAGTTGCCGGCGGGCGTCACCTTCGCCACCGCTCAGCGGCTGCACCGGGCCGGCATCACCCCGGCTCCCGTGGCTGACCTGCACTACGTGGTCTACCCGTGGGTGGTCGACTGCCAGACGCTGCGAGAAGCGGGCTGGAAGCCAGGCATCACCAACACCGAGGCGCTCAGGCAACTGCTCGAACAGCGGGCCGGCCACCACGCCGTGGCCGGGCGCAGGCTCGCGAAGAAGGACGCGACGATCACCGCCGCCGGCGCCACGGTCGCGGTCATCGGCACGGCCGCGATCGTCAGGCAGGTACGCAAGCGCCGCCGCGACACCTGACCCGGTAGCGTGACCAGGTGGACGTAATCAGGCTGGCCGAGGTGCGGGACACGCCGCTGTCGGTCGACGAGGTCCGGGCCGCGGTCATGGACCGGGCCGCGGGCGGCATCGCGCTGTTCGCCGGCGCGGTCAGGGATCACGACGGCGGCAAGGACGTCACCGCGCTGTCGTATTCAGCGCATCCTTCCGCCGCAGATGAGATCAGAAAAGTGGGAGAAAGCATTGCGGGGCGTTTTGACGTCCATGCCATAGCGGCGGTCCACCGGGTAGGCGATCTTGAGATCGGAGACCTGGCGGTCGTCGTGGCCGTGTCGAGCGGCCACAGGGCCACGGCCTTCGAGGCCTGCCGCGCCCTGATCGACGAGATCAAGCAGACGGTCCCGATCTGGAAGCACCAGCGCTTCGCGTGCGGCGAAAGCGAATGGGTGAACAGCGCGTAGCCTTGCCCCCATGTCACGTCGCGGTGTAACCCTGCTGATCGCGAGCGTCGGAGTAATCGGCGCGATGCTGGTGGCCACGTTGCTGCCAGTGCCCTACGTGGCGCTGCTGCCCGGCCCGACCTACAACACGCTCGGGCCGCTGAAAGGCAAGCCGATCGTCTCGATCACCGGGCACCGCACCTTCAGCACCAACGGCCATCTCAATATGGTCACGGTTTCGTTCATCGGCGGCCCGGGCGCGAGCCCGCCGTTCAACATCTGGGCCGCGATCCAGGCCTGGCTGAGCCCGCACAACGCGGTCGTTCCTGAGACGGAACTGTTCCCGGCCGGCCAGACTCAGCAATCGGTGCTCAAGCAGGACACCGAGGAGATGGTGAACAGCCAGCAGTCCGCGACGGCGGCGGCCCTGTGCTACCTCAACATCAAGTTCTCGACCGACAGCGTCGTCTCCAGCACGATCAAGGGGCTTCCGGCCGCGGGGGTGCTCAAGAAGGGCGACGACATCGTGGCGGTCGACGGCAAGCCGATCACCTGCCAGGACAGTGCCGGTGACCTGATCAAGGCGAAGGCCGCAGGCCAGCCGGTCGCGCTGTCCGTCAAGCGCTCAGGGCATCTGGCGAGAATTTCGCTCAAGACGGTCGCCTACCAGGGCCAGCCTGTGATCGGGGTCAATCTGCTTGAGTCGTTCGGATTCCCGTTCAAGGTCTCGATCAGCATCGGCGACGTGGGGGGACCAAGCGCCGGCATGATGTTCGCCCTGGCGATCATCGACAAGCTGACTCCGATGAACCTGACCGGCGGCAAGTTCATCGCCGGCACCGGCGAGATCGACGAACAGGGAAACGTCAGCCCGATCGGCGGCATCCAGCAGAAGATGGCCGCCGCCAGGGCGGCGGGTGCGACGGTCTTCCTCGCTCCGGCCGGCAACTGCGCCGATACGCGCGGCGCGGTGCCTGCCGGACTTCGAATTGTCAAGGTCAGTACGCTTAGCGGTGCAATCGCTGCTTTGAAGGCGCTTAAGCTCGGCAAGCCAGTACCCGCCTGCTAGATCGGCTGCGTCGCACGATGCTTGATTCGCGGTATCCGATGGCCACGGAAACTACATGGGTTGCCGGTAAGTTGCCGTCAAGGACTTGCCTGCCCGCGTGCACCGCGGTCGCGGCTTTCGCGGCCTGGCGCTCCGTAGGTCAGGCTCATGAAGGGAAAATTCGGTGTCTTTCCGAGTTCCTGGCCCACAGCATGCGGGAGGCGGTCGCCAAGTGACAGTGCCGCGCTGGCCGAGGTTCGTCATTCCGGCGGTCATTATCATCGTGGCCCTCGCGATCCTGATCTCGGTCACGGCCGGGATCTGGACCGATTTCCTTTGGTACTCCTCGGTCGGAAAGACCCGCGTCTTCGCGACCACGTATTCGACGAAATGGCTGCTCTTCCTGGTGACCGCCGTGATCATGACGGCGATCATCGGCACCAACATCGTCCTGGCCTACCGCACGCGCCCTGAGGAGCCGCCGAGCGGCCCTGAGCACCAGGGCGTGGAAGCCTACCGGCAAGCCATCGACCCGCATCGGCGCGGAGTGCTGCTCGTCCTGCTCGGGCTAATCGGCCTGATCTCCGGGCTCGCCGCCGCGAGCAACTGGCAGACCTGGCTTCTGTTTGTCGACCGGGTGCCTTTCGGCGTCAAGGACCCCCAGTTCCACCTGGATATTTCCTTCTTCATCAACGTCTACCCGTTCTTGCGGATGGCGCTGTCGTTCTTGTTCGCCGCCGTGCTGCTGTCGCTTGTGCTGTCGGCCGTGGTGCACGTGCTCTACGGCGGGCTCAGGCTGGCCAGGCGGGCGCAGCCGTCCCGTGCGGCCAGGACGCACCTGTTCGTGCTGATCGGCGTCTTCGTGGCGCTGAAGGCGGTCGCGTACTGGATCGATCGGTATGCGATCGACTTCAGCCAGCGCGGCGTGGTGCAGACCGGTGCCTCTTACGCCGACGTGCACGCGGTACTGCCGGCCAAGACAGTGCTCGCCGTCATCGCCGTGATCTGCGCCGTGCTGTTCATCGCCGGCGCGATCAGGCGCAGTGCGCTGCTTCCCGCGATGGGTTTCGGCCTGCTGGTGCTGTCCGCCGTGGTCATCGGCGGGGTCTATCCGTTTATCATCCAGCAGTTCGTCGTCAAGCCGAATCAGGCGGTCAAGGAGCGGCCGTACATCGCCCGCGAGATCACCAACACCAGGACCGCCTACGGCGTCGACGGCACCAAGATGTCCAACTATTCGGCGACGCCGACGGAAAAGAACTCCACTTTGGCGACCCAGGCCGCCGCCCTGCCGGACCTCAGACTGATCGACCCCAACGTTGTCTCTCCTGCGTTCGAACAGTTGCAGCAGGTCAAGAGCTACTACCAGTTCTCTGATCTGCTTTCGATGGACAGGTACGTGGTCGGTGCCAGCCCGGTGCCACAGGACATGGTGGTCAGCGTTCGGGACATGGCCGGGCCGCCCGCTGGCCAGGGCAACTGGGTCAACTCTCACCTGATCTACACTCACGGCTACGGCTTCGTGTCCGCGCTCGCAGGCACATCGCAGTCCGATGGCAACCCCCAGCTCACTGAAAGGGACATTCCGCCTGCCGGTCAGCTCGGCGTCTTCGAGCCGCGGGTTTACTTCGGTGAAGAAGGCGTCAGCTACGTGATCGCCGATACCCGCCAGGCCGAACTTGACTATCCCAAGGAGAACGCTGGCGGCCAGGTGAACAACCATTACCAGGGCGGCGGTGGTGTCTCGGTCGGATCCTTCGGATCCAGGTTGCTGTATGCGATCAAGTTCCGCGAACTCAACATCCTCCTGTCGAGTGCGATCGACAGCAATTCGAAGATCCTCTACATCAGGGATCCGCTGCAGCGGGTCGCCAAGGCGGCGCCGTTCCTGACCCTCGACGGCCATCCTTACCCTGTAGTCGAAAATGGCCAGCTCGTGTGGGTCGTCGACGGTTACGTCGGAACGGACAACTATCCGTACTCCAAGCGCATTGACGCGGAGCAGGTGACTTCGAACACCTTCAGCCCCAATGGGCTTGCCGTGGGCCCGAACGCCGGAGAGCTCAATTACCTGCGCAACTCGGTAAAGGCAACGGTCAATGCCTACACCGGCGCGGTGCATCTGTACCAGTGGCACCAGGCCAGCCCGCTGCTGAAGACGTGGATGAAGGCGTTTCCCGGGTTGATCGAGCCGCAACGCAGCATCCCGAAGCTCCTGCTGCCGCACCTGCGCTACCCGGAGGTGCTTTTCGACGCCCAGCGCCAGATCCTGGCTCAATTCCATGTGCTTCAGCCAGCATCGTTCTACGGCGGCCAGAACTTCTGGGCGATTCCCAATGACCCCACGGTGAAGGATTTCCAGGTGGCGCAGCCGCCTTACTACTACACCTTGGACCTGCCGGGTTCGGCTACTCCCGCGTTTTCGCTGAACACGCTATTCACTCCGAAGGGCCGGTCGAACCTGGCCGCGCTGATGGCGGTAAATAGCAACCCGCTGAGTCCTGACTACGGCCAAATCCAGATTCTGCAGTTGCCGCAGGACACCGCGATCTCAGGTCCTGAGCAGGTGCAGAGCAACTTCGAGTCGTTTCCTCCCGCATCTACGAAGCTCGGCCTGCTCCGCAGGGGCGGATCGAAGGTGACGCTCGGGAACCTCGTCACGCTGCCACTTGGCGGTGATCTGCTATCGGTTGAGCCGGTTTACGTCCAGGCGTCCGCCAAGACCAACAGCGGCTCCTATCCGCAGCTCAAAGAGGTGCTCACGTACTACAACGGCCAGACGGGATTCGCGGACTCGCTGGTCGCCTCGCTGGCCCAGGTCTTCGGCAACGCGGGCCCGATCACGCCCAGCGGCCCGTCCGGCGGTCATGTGAACGCCGCCGTGCTCGGCTTCCTAACGCAGGCCCAGCAGGACTATGCCGCCGCGCAGGCCGCGCTGCACGCCAACCCGCCTAACTTCACGCTCTACGGTCAGGAGATCGCGAAGATGAAGGCAGCGCTGGACAGCGCGCAGCAGGCGGCTAACCCCACCAAGAGCGGCAAGAGCAGCGGCGGGTCGCCCGCCCCATCAACGTCGCCCAGCCCGTCTCCTTCGCCGTCCTCTTAGTCGCGTCTTGGCCACCTCCAGCGGATGTCCGCGCAGCGTCTGCCTGGTGTTGGCCGAAAGGCAATCCGGGAACCGGACACTTCGCAGGAGGCGGAAGTAGCCAAACGTCGCGCTTGCCGGGCCACGCCGCCTCCGCCAAGGGCGTAGGCTCTCAAACAGGGGGGACATTCGGGAGGGCGGACTTCACTGTGGCTAATCCCGAACGTACTCCCAGGTGTCATCGGAAAGGAGCCTGACGCGCAGTGGGCCCCCGTGTGCTCGTTGACGCGACCGGCGTGCCCGCTGACCGCGGTGCTCTCGGCCGGTACGTAGACGGTCTGATCGTGGCGCTGGCCGAAGCCGGGGCCGATCTGGCTGTGGCCTGCCAGCGTGCGGACGAAGAGCGTTACGCCAGGCTTCTCCCTACGGCGCGGATCGTGCCGGGTCCTCCTGCTATCGCGCACCGGCCCGCCAGGCTCGCCTGGGAACAGAGCGGCCTGCCGCTGGCCGCGAACCAGGTCGGCGCCAAGGTGATCCACTCTCCGCACTACTCGATGCCGCTGCGGCCGGGCCTGCCCACCGTGGTCACGATCCACGACCTGACCTTCTTCACCGCGCCCGACACCCACAGCCCGGTGACCGCCACGTTCTACAAGGCGGCGATCCGGACCTCGGCGTGGCGGGCCACCAGGCTGATCGTGCCGTCCAAAGCGACGAGAGACGAACTGGTCAGGGTGCTCGAAGCCGACTCGACCAAGATCGACGTCGCCTATCACGGCGTGGACCACGACCTGTTCTGCCGCCCTGACGCCGTGCAACTCGACCGGGTGGGCGGACGGCTCGGCCTGCACGGCCGGCCGTACGTGGCCTATCTGGGCAGCCTGGCGCCGCGCAAGAACGTGCCCGCGCTGATCGAGGGCTGGGCCCAGGCCGTAGCCGATCTCGACGATCCGCCCGCGCTGGTCCTGGCCGGCGGCACCGGCTGGAGCGATGAGGTAGACAACGCGGTCGCGGCGGTGCCCGCGCACCTGCGGCTGGTTCGGCCTGGCTATCTGCACTTCGCTGACCTGCCCGGATTCTTCGGCGGCGCGATGGTGGTCGCGTTCCCGAGCACGGGCGAGGGATTCGGCCTTCCGGTGCTCGAGGCGATGGCCTGCGGCGCCCCCGTCCTGACCACGCATCGGACCTCGCTGCCGGAGGTTGGCGGCGACGCGGTGGCCTACACCGAGCCGGACGCCGACAGCATCAAGACCGCGCTCCGCGCGCTGATCGATGACCAGGCTCAGCGCGAGTCTCTCGGCCAGGCCGGCTTCGCGCGTTCCCAAGAATTCACCTGGGCGGCATCTGCGCAGGCCCACCTTGCTTGCTATGAGCGCGCCGCGGCGGTCGGGCAAGGGTAGTCTCGCTGGTCATGCCGACCGATTCGCACACCGATCAACTCGCGGGGGGACGACTCCCCGCACCCCCCGCACCTTCGGAAGTTCGAGAGACCGGCCTCGAAGCGATCATGCTCGTGGGCGGGCAAGGCACGAGGCTCCGCCCGCTGACGATAGGCACTCCCAAGCCGCTGCTGCCGACCGCCGGGGTTCCGTTCCTCGCCCACCAGATCGCCAGGGCGGCCGCCTCCGGGGTAAGGAGGATCGTGATGGCCACCGCCTTCCGGGCCGAGATGTTCGCCGAGGTCTTCGGCGACGGGTCCCAGTTCGGGCTGGAAGTGGAGTACGTGCACGAGACCACGCCGCTCGGTACCGGCGGCGGGATCAGGAACGCCGCCGCTAGCCTGCGAAGCGGCCCCGATGACCCGATCGTCGTGCTGAACGGCGATGTCCTGTCCGGTCACGACCTCGGCGCCCAACTCGATCTGCACCGCAAGGCAGACGCGGCGGTCACGCTGCACCTGGTCGAGGTGCCTGACCCGTCGAGGTTCGGCTGCGTGCCGACCGACTTCGACGGCCGGGTCTCCGCGTTCCTGGAGAAGACGCCGAACCCCGTGACCAACCAGATCAACGCCGGCTGTTACATCTTCACCAGGCGCTTCATCGACGCGATGCCTGCCGGGCAGGTGCTGTCGGTCGAGCGCGAAACCTTCCCCGGCCTGATCAAGGCGGGCGAGACGGTCATGGGTTATCTGGAGTCGGCCTACTGGCTCGATGTCGGTACCCCCGAGGCCTACGTACGCGGTTCGGCGGACCTGGTGCTCGGCGAGCTGTACTCGCCCGCCGTGCCCGGTGAGTGCGGGCAGGTCCTCCTGCTGCCCGGTGCCCAGGCGGATCCGTCGGCGGTCTTGTGCGGCGGCTCGGTCGCCGGGGCGGGCAGCGTCATCGGGTCGGGAGCGACCGTGGACGGCTCCGTGCTGTTCGACGGAGTCACGATCGGAGCCGGAGCGAGTGTGACCGCCAGCGTGGTCGGATCGGGCGCCACGATCGGCGACAGCGCCGTACTAGACGGCGTGGTGATCGGCAGCGGTGCGGAGGTGGCCGGCGGCAACGAGTTGCGGCACGGCCTGCGGGTCTGGCCCGGGGTTCGGCTGGACCGCACCGCGATCAGATTCTCCACCGACGCCTAGCCGTCGTTGGCTCAGCAGCTAGACGAGTCCGCCCCGGCGCGGCGGCGCCAGTGGACGGCAGTGTTCCCGGTCGACCTCCGATCAGTACTCGGCGTGCACCGCCGGGGCTACGGCGACCCCGCGTACGCCGTAGACGAAGCCGGAGCGATCTGGCGGGCCTGCCTGACCCCAGACGGCGCCGGAACGCTGCGGATCGCCGGTCGCGTCGACCCGAGCCTGGGCACGCTGGTGGACGCTGCCGCCTGGGGTCCAGGCGGCAGCTGGCTGCTCGACTGGCTGCCAGCAATGCTCGGTGCCGCTGACCGGCCCGAGGAGTTCGTGCCCGAGCACCCGGTGCTGCGCGAGGCGGTCCGCCGCCGCACCGGGTTCAGGATCGGCAAGTCCGGGCTCGTGCTCGAAGTGCTGGCCCCGGCCGTGCTGGAGCAGAAGGTCGTCGGCAAGGAAGCCTGGCGGTCCTGGCGACTCCTGCTGCGGCGCTTCGGCGAACCAGCTCCAGGGCCCGCTCCAGCGGGCATGCGAGTGCCGCCCGGGCCCGTCACCTGGGCGTCGATCCCGTCCTGGGAGTGGCATAAGGCGGGCGTGGAAGCGGTCAGGGCCAGGACGATAGCGGCCGCCGCCCGGGTCGCAGGCCGGCTGGAGGAGATCCTGGCTCTCCCGCCCGACCAGGCCGACCTCAGGCTCCAGTCCCTGTCCTGGATCGGGCCGTGGACCTCGGCCGAGGTCAGGCAGCGCGCCTGCGGCGACCCGGACGCGATCTCGGTCGGCGACTACCACCTGCCCAAGCTGGTCGGCTGCGCGCTCACCGGCCAGCCGGCAGACGACGCCGGCATGCTCGCCTTGCTCGCCCCCTACCAGGGCCACCGCCACCGCGCCGCGATGCTGGCCGCCATGACCGGCCCGCCCCCGCCTCGCCACGGCCCCCGCAACCCCATCCGCGACTACCGCTCGTTCTGACGGGTGCGCAGGAGCCGCGACTTCGACTTAGCCCTGGTTACGACGCCTTAGCCCTGGTTGGCGACGAATTTTGTCGGATTGATCCTGGTTCGGTGGTCGGTAACCAGGGCTATGTGGGCGTAACCAGGGCTATGTGGGCCCTTAGGCGACCGCGGCTACCGTTGGTCCGGTGGGTGAGTACTCCGGACGGCGCCTCTCGGTCGCAGAGCTGAGCCTGAGTCCAGCGGCGTTCGAGCGCGGGCCGGTCAATGCGATCACCGATGTGCCCGGCGTCCGGGTCGGGCACACCACGCTGGTCGAGGGGGCCAACATCCGCACCGGCGTCACCGCGGTCGTGCCGGACGGCGTCGATCGAGCCGGTGGCGAACTCTCCGCAGGCTTGTTCGTCGGGAACGGGTTCGGCAAGCTGATCGGGGCCACCCAGCTGGTCGAGCTCGGGGTGATCGAGACGCCGATCGTGCTGACCGGCACCCTGTCGGCTTTTCGCGCCGCCGACGCCCTGGTCAGCTACATGCTGGCCTTGCCCGGCAACGAAAACAGGCGGACCCTGAACCCGGTCGTCGGCGAGACCAACGACGGCTACCTCTCCGACATCAGGGCCAGGCCCATCACCGAGCAGCACGTACTCAGCGCGATCACCGAGGCCCGCAGCGGCCCGGTGGCCCAGGGTTGCGTAGGCGCCGGCACCGGAACGGCGGCGCTCGGCTTCAAGGCCGGGATCGGCGCCGCGTCGCGCCGCCTCCGCCTGCCCGATGGCGAGCCGGGCACGCTCGGCGTCCTCGTCCAGGCCAACTTCTCCGGCATCCTGACCGTCGGCGGCGTCCCGATCGGACCCCAGCTAGCCCTGCCGCCGCCAGCAACCGAGGCCGGCGATTCCGGCGGCAACTCCTGCATGATCATCATCGCCATCGACCGCGCGCTGGACTCGCGCCAATTGACCAGGGTCGCAAGGCGGGCCGTCTTCGCGATGGCCGACGTCGGCTCGGAGTTCTCGCCGTACAGCGGCGACTACGCGATCGCCTTCGCCACCGCCGAAGGCCCGCCAGTCGATGAGCCAGCCCTAGCCCGCATCTTCGCCGCCGCGGCCGAAGCCACCGCCGAGGCCATCCTCAACTCCCTGTTCCTGGCCACCACCACAACCGGCCACCAGGGCCACACCAGACAAGCCGTCCCCCTCGACTACGTTGTCCAGGCGTGCCGGGGGAGAATTGATATGCCCTGAAAGGTCGGCTGGGAGGTAGTTGTGCTCTACACCTTTGGATTCGAGCGGGTCGGCGTGGTTATCAGTGACCTGTACTTCGTGGACCCGAATCCACGGGAAGGCCAGGAGGGAGCCGAGCGCGGGGTGCGCCTTGAGCTGCGGCTGATGGAGCACGGCGAGCTGCGCGGGTCGATCTACTCGGCCCGGCCGATCGAGATCGGCCAGCCGATCTGGCGCGTCGACCTGCTCGAGACGGTTAGCGGCCCGTCCGGAAGCCTGAACCGCGCCCACCACCACCCGGTGTTCAGCGGCTGGGATCCGACGCGGCGGACGTTCGACCCCGAGCTGACCTCCGATCCGGTCGGCTGGGTCGGCAAGCAGCTCGCGGATCTGGACGCGGTCCTGGAGCGGGCCGGCGTCAGTGACGGCGAGTCGTTCGCGGCGGACGGGCAGAGCCTGCGTGACCACGCGCCCGAGATCCTCGACGTACTCCGTCGGCTGCTCGACGACGTGAAGGCGGGCAAGGCCGCGATCGTGCCCGATGGCGATACCCCGGAAAGCGCGCGGAACAGCTGGCTGTAGCTAGCGGTTGGCTATACCGACATCTGGCCCGGCCGCCGCAGGCAGACTCCCTGCCCTCAGCGGGTGTCCCAGGTCCGCCCTAGGGTTAGGGAGCATGGTGCGAAACGCCGATAACCGGCAGCAGCCTTCCGACAGTGCACTTCGACGGGCGCTAGCCAGAGCCCGCGACGGCAAGCCGCTCGACAACGCCGAAGCCGAGATCCTGCTCCACGCTCGGGGCGAACAGCTCACCGAGCTGCTCAGCTACGCGAGCCGGGTCCGCGACGCGGGGCTGGTCGCGGCCGGGCGCCCAGGCGTGATCACCTATTCGCGCAAGGTGTTCATCCCGCTGACCAGGTTGTGCCGGGACCGCTGCGGATACTGCACGTTCGTCACCGTGCCGGGCAGGCTGGAGTCCGCCTACGCCTCGCCCGACGAGGTTCTGGAGATCGCACGGCAGGGCGCGGCGCTGGGCTGCAAGGAAGCGCTGTTCACGCTCGGCGACCGGCCGGAGGCGCGCTGGCAGGCGGCGCGGGACTGGCTGGACGCGCACGGTTATGACGACACGCTCTCCTACGTGCGGGCGATGGCGATCCGGGTGCTCGAGGAGACCGGGCTGCTGCCGCACCTCAACCCTGGGGTGCTGAGCTGGCAGGACTTCCAGCGGCTCAAGCCGGTCGCGCCGTCGATGGGCATGATGCTGGAGACCACGTCGACCCGGCTGTTCACCGAGAAGGGCGGACCGCATTTCGGCAGCCCGGACAAGGACCCGGCGGTGCGGCTGCGGGTACTTGAGGACGCAGGCCGGTCCGCG
>Ga0134128_10006656_pt1 | contig 14002 bp, 14 predicted proteins | sample KB31754_FD_96462 | JGI IMG/M metagenome (GOLD analysis project Ga0134128, IMG submission 96462) | Terrestrial soil microbial communities with excess Nitrogen fertilizer from Kellogg Biological Station, Michigan, USA - KB3-175-4 | ecosystem: Environmental > Terrestrial > Soil > Unclassified ... | reverse complement strand
GGCGACCTGATCTCCGAGCTGGCGCTGGCGATCGAGATGGGCAGCGAGGCGGCCGACATCGCGCTCACCATCCACCCGCATCCCACCTTGGGCGAGTCGGTGGGCATGGCAGCGGAAGTCTACGAAGGCACCATCACCGACCTGTACATGCCGAAGAAGAAGTAGGCCCGCACAAGAGAAAGCCCGGGCAAGCCCGGGCTTTCTGGTCGTCCTGGTCGCCGCGCGAGAAGGAGGATCGCGGCGAAGGGCGGCTTACTGGCCGGACGGCGCCGGGTTCTGTGCCTTGAACTGCTTCCACTGTGCCCGACGTGCCTGGGCCTGCGCCTTGAGCGTGGCGGCCTGGGCCTGCTGCTGCGGAGTCAGCAACGCATAGATCTGCGCACGCAGGTTGGCCATCTGCTGCACGCGGGCCTGGGTGGCCTGGCCTTCGGCCTGGGCCAGGCTGGCGGCGGCGGCCTGGTAGCCGACCTGGTTGGGCGTCATCGATTCGAACGCCGCGCGCTGCTGCCGCAGGGCCTGCCGTTGCGCCATGTTCTGCTCGCGGCTGGTGCTGACGATCTGCTTGATGCTGGACTTCTGCGCGTCGCTGAGGTTCAACTTGTGCAGCATCATCATCTGGTCGTGGCCGCGATGACCGTGCCAGCCATGATCGGACGAGCCCGGGCCGCCCGCGTCGGGCGCGGCCATCGCGACGGTGGTGCCGATGGCCAAGGCAGACGCCAGGGCCAGACCGAGAAGTGTGTGCTTGCGCATGATGCATGCCTCTTTCAGTGGTGGGGAAGGTACGCCACCATTTGACGACACTGCTGCGTATATGTTCTTTGCGCGAAGGTAAAGAACGGTAAAGAACGTGGTGCCCACCCGGCGCTACCGTATTGAATGGCTGCCATGCAGACACCCAACCCTTCCCGCATCCTGATTGCCGATGACGACCGCGCGTTGTGCGGCCTGCTGGCCGAATATCTGCGGCGCGAGGGGTTCGTGGTGGATCTCGCGCACGATGGCGCGGAGGCGCTGCTGCGCCTGCGCAATCCTGCCGAGCGGCCGGACCTGCTGATCCTCGACGTGATGATGCCCGGGCGCGACGGACTGGACACCTTGCGCGAGCTGCGCATGCAGCATCGCCTGCCGGTGATCATGCTCTCCGCACGTGGCGAACCGGTGGATCGGGTGATCGGGCTGGAGCTTGGCGCCGATGACTACCTGGCCAAACCCTGCCTGCCGCGCGAGCTGCTGGCGCGGGTGCGCGCGCAGTTGCGCCGCCACGCGCCGCTGGCCGCGGGCACCGTGCAGGCGGGCAACCTGCAGCTGTTTCCGGGCGAACGCCGCGCCCAGGTGGGCGAGCGGGAGCTGACATTGACCGGCGCGGAATTCCTGCTGCTGCTGGGCCTGGCCCAGCGCGTCGGCGAGCTGGTCGACAAGGCTGCCCTGACCCGCCTGGCGCTGGGGCGCGAGCTGGAGCGTTTCGACCGCAGCATCGACGTGCATGTCAGCAGACTGCGGCACAAACTGGCCGAGGCTTCGCCGGAGGCGCCGCGGATCGAGTCGGTGCGCGGCTCCGGCTACGTGCTGGTGGCGGCCGCGCCATGAGTCCGCTGAAGACGTCGCTGTACTGGCGGTTGCTGGTCTGGTTCTGCGTGGCCAACCTGCTGGTGCTGTTCCTGGGCGGTCTGTTCGCACGGCGTTTCATCGAATTCACCACCACGGTCGAGATCAACTGGACGGCCCTGGCGCAGGACGCCGACCAGACGTACGAGCGTGGCGGTCGCGATGCGCTGACCGCGTGGGTGGCGCAGCAGCGCGAGCAAGGGGTCGAGGCGACCCTGTTCGAAGACGGCGAGCCGCTCGTCCCCATCCGCCTGCGTGGCGCGATGGACTCGATACTGAAGGAATGGCTGCCGTCGGGGCAAAGCATCGTGCTGCAGCCGCGCCCCGGTTTCTATGTCGCCTTCCAGCAGGTCACCGGCGCCGACGGGCACACGCGCCAGTTGCTGGCGATGAGCCGCTCGCATGTGCGCTTGCGTCCGCAGACGCGCGAGAAGATCTACCTGGCCGTCCAGTTGCTGCTGTCCCTGCTGTTCATCGGCGTGGTCGGCTGGTGGGTGGCGCGCAGCGTGGCGCGCCCGGTCGAGGCGCTGCGCCGCGCCACCCGACGCATGGCCGACGGCGAGCTGTCGACCCGGGTCGGGCGGCAGGGCGGGCTCGCGCATGATGAGCTGGTCCAGCTCGCCGGCGACTTCGACCTGATGGCCGGGCGGATCGAGGCACTGGTCGCGCACGATCGCGGCGTGCTGCAGGACTTGTCGCACGAGTTGCGCTCGCCGCTGGCGCGGCTGCAGTTGATCCTCGACCTGGCCCGCCGCAGCGACCAGCCGGCCGAGGCCGCGCCGTACTTCGAGCAGGCCGAGCAGGAGATCGCGCGACTCGACCGGATGCTCGGCGAGATGCTGGCCTTGTCGCGCATGGAAGGCGGCCTGCCCGGCATGGAGCGTGAGCCGATCGAATTGACGGCGCTTGCGCACGACTGCATGGAACAGTTCCGCCTCGAGGCCGAGGCGCGCCACGTCGAGCTGGGCCTGACCAGCGTCGACTCCGTGGTGGTGTCGGGCAACGCGATGTTGCTGGAGCGCGCATTGGGCAACCTGCTCGCCAACGCGATCAAGTTCGGCCCCGAGGGCGGCCGGGTCGGCATGACCCTGCGGGTCGACCAGCGCTTCGCCGAACTCGCCGTGCGCGATCACGGGCCGGGCGTGCCCGAGAGCGAACTTGCCTTGTTGTTCCGGCCGTTTTTCCGCGGCAGCAATGCGGCGCGGGCCGATGGCCACGGTTTGGGGCTGTCGATCGTGCAGCGCGTGGTGCAGGTGCACGGTGGCAGCATCGAGGTGCGCAACGCCGAGGGTGGTGGCCTGGAAGTCCGGTTGCGCTTGCCGCTGGCGTGAAGGTGTGTGGCTTGAACAGCTGACGCGGTTCGTGATGGCGAGTGCGGAGGCTGCCAACAGGCAGCGCTTGCACCTGCACGCTGACCTTGGCGATCCCACTCCCTCGCTCGTCACCCCAGCGGACACTGGGGTCCAGCGACTTTGGCCGTCCATTTCGCCGACGTCGCCTTCGTGAGAAAGAGCGACAGCGTTTCGACCGTTCTTCGACCGAGGCCTCAGTTTGAAGTCCGAGAAGTAAATCCACGCAATTGAACAGTCATGCGGGCTCGATAAGTGGGTTCCTGTTCTCATCATCGAGCAGGCCGAACCAAAGTCCATCCGAAATTGCGTGAGTCACTTAACGGCATCCGCCCCATGACTTTTCGCCCGCAGCCACGGGAGGAGCGACAATGTCCAGATGTGGGTTACTCCGTTGTCCCATGCACTGTCCAGAGCCAGGTCGCGCTCCGTCTGCTCGCGTGAGCGCCTTGCCCACTGCGTCGGACCGGTGTATTTGCTAGTGAAGTACAACGTCGTGCCGTCGGGGCCAAGCTGGGGGCAATCGGGTTCATAGGGGTCTAGCGCCGGGTCGAAATCGACGGGAGCCGTCCACCCCGTCCTGTCCCGAAACGCGAGGTAAAGGTGGTAAGGGCGCGGGGAGCCTCGTACCCCTGCGCTGAACAACATGAAAGTTTCATCCGGCGCTACCGCCGGATCGAGCTCCTCAGTACCGGCGGGTGCATCATGAGGCGTGATGCTCTGTACCACGGCTCTTTGGTATTTTCCGTTACTCCACGTAGCGCGATATATGTGGAAAAGGTGTTGCGGATTATCTGCGCTTGAGAAATACAGATCACCGTTCGCCGCAATGCTTGGCGCATAGATATGTCCGCCGAAATTGACATCGTCACTGAGCCGTACAGGTGTACTCCAGGCGTCGCCAATTCGATCGGTGCGCCAAAGGTTTCCTCCGTGCGAAGGTTTTCCAGCCGGAGCATCAGGCCGATTGGAAGCGAAGATCAGGAAAGAGCTGTCGCGCGACACGGCCGGAGCCTGATCGAACCATTCACCGGAAAATGCTGCGATCTGCCCTTTAGACCAGCGCCCGTGGATGCGATGAGACTCCATGATCGCTACGAAACGCGAGCCGACGTATCTGTCAAAGAATGCAGTTTTCCCGTCCTGGGTTAGCGAAAAACATTCCACGGGAGAAGTCGACGAAATCGATCCTGCGCCATACACTCGCGGCTCCCGAAATGTAGAGGCTTTCGCTTGGCCCACGCCGTACAGTGCAACTATCGCAGTCAGGCCGCTCCACACCAGGAAACCCGCATTGTGCGTCAATTCCAGCACTCCTGAAAACATGCACCTTGATGCCATTGCATGTGCCGCCGGCGGCTAGCCAAGCCACCGTGAATCTGGGGGAGTGCCAAATTCGGACACATTCTTCTGTCGCGGGCAATTTGGCGCTCCCGAATCCGAGCGATGATGGGTTTTGTGGGTGGCGTGCTCAAGTGCCAATTCCTGCTTGTCCCGTAGCACCAATTTCCGTCGCAGCCGCGGCGAAACCGCGCGACGGTTTTGATGTCGGCTGGAGCAGCTGGTTGGGCCGGATGGCTAGAACTCGACATCTGTTGTCTTTCTCACTTGGGTGTGTGCGTTCGGAGCGCTGACCCAGGCGAACACTGCGTTTAAGTCCGCCACGATTGACTCAGCAGGCACCGTCTACCCGTCAGCAAGCTTCAGGGATTCGGTTGAGTGGGCATCACTGACCAACGTCAAGCCGTAGCCGCGGTCTATGGCGGCATAGGCAGTTGACCGAATACACCAATTCGTCATCGCACCAGCCAAGACAATCCGTGAGACACCGAGCGTCTTCAGTTTCTGATCGAGGTCAGTATGCGCAAAGGCGGAGTTGTACCTCTTGTGTATCACCGTCTCCGCGCTAGTCGGTAAAAAGTCGGCGCAAACTTCCAGCCGTCCGAACCATATTTCAGTTCGCCGTCATCGGAGTGCTGAATCCAGAACACGGGCACTCCCGCTGACCTAGCATTTCTCACCAGTTTTTCGAGATTGCCGATCACGCGCTTCGATTCCCAAATGGAGGACAGGACACCCACTTGAGCGTCAACCACCAATAACGCAGACCTGGCGCGCGCGGTCTGCTCCGACGATTTGCTGTCTTGCGGCAACGCGAGGGCCGGAAACGCGAACGTCAGTAGTAGTGAGAGGAACCTGACTGGATGAGGCATGAAGCGTTTCCTGAGCAGTCCCTTGTTCGCAATGGCGCTCCGTTTGAGCGAGACGTGCAGTCATACCTCGCGCAAAGCCCTGTTCAGAACCGCATAGCTCCAAAAGGCTGGCGAGAATGCCCCTCGATGGAACCCGCCACTCACCGATGCCACCAAGTCGGATCAGGTTGTGCGCTGCGAACATCCAGGCCACCCAACCGCGCACTTTGGACAGCGACACCAGCGGCAGTTTGCGCAGGCCGCCGATCGTCTTGACGCAACCCAAAACGCTGTTCGATGCGTTTGCGAATTTGTGGGCTCATCGCACAGCCGTTGCTGCGTGCTGCACGTCCGTCGATAGCGCCGTGCCGTCTCTTGGTGTAGCGGGCCATGTGGGGCCTGATGCCGGGCTGCTTCAGCGCCGCCACGACATCCTGCATGTCGTAGCCTTTGTCCGTGCCGAGCGTCGCCGCGCTTTACTTCCGCACAGGCGAGCATATCCAGTGCGCCGTCGCGCTCGATGTTGCCGCCTGCATGGCGTAGCTGCTGGACGTCGGGGCTGCGCATCAGGAAGAACGCTCCGCGATTGAGGAAAACCATGGCCGCGACGACGCCGGGGAGTTTCTCGACAGCCTGCTGTGGAAGGATCAGGCCGCGCCTTGCAAGGCATATCGCTAGAACCAGTAGTCAGCGACACATCGGCCGTCACGTGGCAGGTCTTCAAAGGTGCACAATCCGTCGAAGTGATCGATGGGTATGTCCGCGACCGCGTCTGGTTCGGCCAAACGCAGATTGACCGCAATGCGGCGGCGACCCTGTTCATCGAGCTGTTTGCCACGCCAGAACGTCATGCAACCACACGCTGGGCAGAAATGAAACTCGAGTGCCTTGCCTCGCACAAATGCCTGAGTCTCGCCGGAGACCTGGATGCCTTCGTTCTCATAGTCGTAAGCCCAAAGCGCTCCATACTTACGGCACGCTGTGCAGTTGCACGCCGTCGCGCCATCAGGTTGGCCAGAAAACTTCCAGTGCGCCGCACCGCAGACGCAGGATCCTTCAATCATGTTCCAGACTCCGGTAGTGGCTGTGATCGGTGGCTGTTCATTCTGCCTTTCGATCGTAATAGGTTTCATCAAGAACGATGTGGTTGTTCCGGATGGTGTAGACCGACATGATCGACACCTTGATCGGCTTGCCGCCTGCGCCCTGCAGATGGCCTGTAAGTACATATCGTGAAAAAACCTTGTTGGCCGATACATCGAGGCTGGCGACGGCGTCCTGGGCATCAGGAATCAAGGCAAACAGACTGCGGTAGGTTTCGGCAATCGGCCCACTGCCCGTGAGACGCTGATGGTCGGGGCTATGCAGGATTGCATCCCGCGCATAAAGTGAGCGAATGGTGGCGACGTCGTGCCTGTCGAATGCAGCGAATTTCAGGCGTACCGTATCCAGCGGACGATTCCCCGCATGATGGGGTGCGGCGAATGCCGACAGGCTTGCGAGCATGCAGACCACGCTGGACAACGCGAACCGCATCATCGATTTCACCCCCACGGGCGTCGCCCGGCCTGAATCGAGTCTTTGCCACATGGTCGTCTCCTAGTCAATCGCGGCGTGCCTTGCACCGTGCCGCGCATGGTCGCTGCATCAACGACGCCATCTCATTACAAAGCAGGGACAAATGATTGTAAAAACCCGACAAACCGATGGTACCCACACGATCAACCCTGAAGCAGGTGCGTCCGGTGCCTTCATGCAAGGCTGCGGCGTCCTGCACCACGCGCCGCCACCTGGGCGTTACCACCACCTGCGTCACCCGCCTCCGGAAGCCCTGGCCGCTTGGGTGGAACACTTCTGGGTCGAGAGTTGGGATTTCCGGAGTTGCCGGCCGCAAGTGCGCGAAGTGTTGCCACACCCGAGCGTCCACCTCGTTTTCGCACGTAAGCGCTCCCGTATCTGGGGCGTACAGTTGGGCCGCTTCGTCCGACAACTTGAAGGCCAGGATCGCATTTTCGGCGTGAAGTTCCATCCAGGTGCCTTTCATCCATTCCTGCGCAACGCTGTCACGTCGCTCACCAACAATTCTATTCCGTTGCACCCGCTCTTCGACGACCTTGCTCGGATCGAGGACGAAGTTCTTGGAAGCACCACCCAGGCCCACATGGCAGAGGTTGCATCACGGTTTCTTGTCGCCAACCTTCCTCCTCTCGATCCCAACGTCGCGACCGTTCGCTGCCTTGTGTCCAACATCAGAGACGACCGCCGAATCATGCGTGTCGAGCAGTTGGTTGCCCTGAGCGGCATCCGGGAGAGGACCTTGCAGCGACTGTTTAACCGTTATGTCGGCGCACCTATGCGCTGGGTGATCAAGCGCTATCGCATCTACGAAGCCCTCGAATGCCTGAATGCCGGGAAGGCGGTGGCATGGACAAGGCTGGCGCAGGATCTCGAATACTTCGATCAAGCGCATTTCGTCAACGATTTCAAGAGACTCGTCGGTTGCTCGCCTTCGGCATACGCTTCGCGTGGCTCTGAGCGAGCCAGGGCAATCCTGGCTACAACGACAATTCCACCACCGCAATGACGCTGAATTCCGGCCACCTGTGACTCTTCATGGCCAAGTTCGTGCCCGCCTCCACGCCCGGTAGCAGGTGGTGGGTCGTTGCCATGGTATTCATGAGCGGTCGCCCGAATCGTCGACAGGCTCATTCGGGTCGGTCAGCAACGATCAAGCTACGCCTCCAACCAACGATCGCTGACCGGCCACAGGACCAAACGGCTATCGGGGCAGGGGCCCTCGGCGTCGATGAATGTCGCTGCACATCGGGTGGTTGCGCTGCAATGTTGTGAGTCCAGGCATCGGCCTCGATCACGACAGGAGTACAGCGCATGAGTCCTCCCCTTCAAGCCATGAGCCCGTTGTGGCAACGCATATTCAAAGCAATGGCGTTGCGCAAGCTGTCCGAAAAGACCCCGTCCCCGTGCAGCCCGACGCTTCAGTTAGCCGGCGCGACCCCCTGCAGCGGGTGAGCGTCCGGTGGGACGAGTAAAAAAGCGAATGACAGCGTGAATTTGGTTTTTGTCAGCGCAAGGGATACGACGAGCCAAGTACAGAGCGGTCGACCATAGGCAGGTCTACCAGGGATGCTCCTGTCAAGGCAGTTCGAAACGGCCGCCCAGACGGCCGTTTCGAAGTCAATGAGTCGGGACATCCTCACTCTACGGTCGGTCGGGCTGCATGGCAGGACGAGAAATTGAAAGCGACCGATGAATTTCCAACCGTTTCGGGTCTACACAACGTCCACGGCGACAGTGGTCGTGCCGAAAACTGGGAAGAGAAAAACCATGAGCTACGAGAAGATCTTCGAATACGACCTCGATATCACCGCCGTCACTGACTATGGCGTAGGCATGGAGGCGTTGTTTGCAGGAACTGAGGCTGTGCCGCTGCAGGGCGCTCAATTCGACGTCGCCCTCGCAGGGGCCGTCAAGGGCCGTCTGACTGGCGCGATGCGCGGCGTCGACTACCTGCGTGTGAGTCCAATCGGCCGTCGCGAGCTCGACCTGCGGTGCACTATCGAAACCGATGACGGGAGCAGGATCGCGTTCAGGGCGGAGGGTGTCGGCTCCCCTCGCGATGGTGAGCCGATCGTCGACCTGGCAGTGAAGATCGATCTACTGACCGCCGCGGCCATCCATTCGTGGGTAAACATGAAGCCGGCCTGGGGTTCAGGGTACGCGAATCTGGCCACAAACAAGATTCACATCGACGTCTATCTGCACTGATGCACACGCCAGTGACCGCGCAAAGGCGATCGGCGAGGGAGAGCTGGACGGACACAGTCGCAACTCAGTTCGCACACTAGTGAGAATTCTGCATGAGCCAGAACATTCCGATAGAGATCTTCGGCAGCCCTCAAAGCAACTTCGTCCGCGCGGTGCGCATGGTCGCGTCCGAGAAAGGCCTTGCCTACGTCCACCACCCGGTCCGCCCTCACTCGGCCGACGCCTTTGCCGTTCATCCGCTCGGCCTGGTGCCGGGCTTCCGGCACGGCGAGATCCGTTTGGGCGAATCCCAAGCGATCGTCGCCTACCTCGACCGGCTGCGGACCGATCCTCCCATGGGACCCGCGGGCTCGCCGGTGGAAGCCGCCGAGATCGCCCAATGGACGTCGATCGTCGCCACTTCCGTCGATCGCATCATCATCCGTCACTACGTCGTCCCGTATGTCTTTCCCAAAACGGCCGATGGCTCGCCGGATCGGGCAGCCATTGAGGCAGTGCTTCCAGAGCTTCGCCACGTCCTCTCGGTGCTCAACGCGCGGCTGAAGTGTCGAGATTTTCTCGCGTCAGATCGCTTCACGTTCGCTGATGCTCTCTTGCTCGCCACCGTGAGCCCGGCGCGGCGCTTCACCGAATTCGATGCGCTATTCGTCGAGTCCGCCGAACTCCTGCGCTATTTCGATTTGCATGCCAAACGCTTGAGCTTCGTCGAGACCGCAACGGACTAGAAAATCGAAGTGCTGGCGACGGTTCCGCTGCGATCATGAGCTGCAACTTCTCGGTAGGCGCAAACCTGGCAAGCGGGAAATCTACATCCCTGAATTTCAGCAATGAAGTCTCTTCGAGGCTACGAGAGCAATGGGCCTTCGCCGACCGATGAGTTTTCGGCGGCCTGCGGTCTTTACAACACTGGTTGCGGTCAAACAGAGGAGTCCTGGACCATGTCGGAGAGCAAGTTGCTGGCGGGTAAACGTGTGGTCGTACTAGGCGCCAGCCGCGGCGTCGGCCGAGAGATCGTCGGGCGCGCCATGGCCGAGGGCGCGCATGTCTTGGCAGTCGCCAAGCAAACGCGCGGCTTGGCGGAGCTCGCGAAAGTGGTGGTGGGTGTCGACACTCTTGCGTTGGACGCTGCCTTGGACGCCGCACCGCAGAAGGTCTTTCAAAAAGCAACGCCCGACCTCCTGGTCATTTGCGGTGGCGCCATCCCGCCAGTCCGTCCGCTGCCCGAACTCACCTGGGCCGAATTCAGCGTCAACTGGGAGATCGATACCAAAATGACCTTCCAGTTCTGCCGCGAGGCATTGCGGGTGCCGCTGGCACCGGGCTCGGTTGTCGTGATCATTACCAGCGGTGCTGGCCTAGGCGGGTCGCCGATTTCCGGAGGTTATGCCGGGGCCAAGCGGATGCAGATGTTCATCGCCAAGTACTGTCAGGCCGAATCCGATCGCCGCGAGCTTGGCATTCGCTTCGTGGCGCTGGCGCCCTCGCGCATCATGCCGGAGACTGAACTCGGGCAGGCCGCGGTGAACGGCTACGCCCGATACCTCGGCGTTCCGGTGGAAAAATTCGTCGAGAACATGGGCCCGCGACAGTCGTCTATGGATGTCGCCCAGGCGGTCCTCAACATCGCTGTGACGCCACCGGCAGAGCCGGGATCGATCTTCACCATTTCAGCCGATGGCGTCGTGCTCGCGAACTGAGGGTGCCAGGATGGACGAGCTGCGAAGCCGGAAAATCGAGGGTGTTGCCATGAATGAGAGAACATCCGCGAGCCATGCGGACAACACTCCGCCCAATCGTGGCGACTTCACCCGCGCAGCCGAGACCCACCGCAGCGCGCTCATGCTTTACTGCTATCGCATGCTAGGGTCTCTGCACGATGCCGAGGATGCGGTCCAGGAAACCCTGTTGCGGGGGTGGCGGGCTTTCGACGACTTCGAAGCGCGCGCCTCGATCAAGAACTGGCTGTTCCAGATCGCGACCAACGTGTCCCTGAATACCATTGCGAGCCGTTCGAGGCGCCGCAGGATGATGCCCGAGCTACTGAGTATTGCGGCGACGCAGAAGCCACAGGGGCGCCCGGACACGAAGACCCTGTGGATCGAACCCTATCCGGACGTCGAACTGGAGAAGCTCCCCGATCTCGCCGCAAGGCCGGACGCTCGCTACGAATTGCGTGAGACCGTTCGGCTCGCATTCGTTGCGGCGATCCAACACCTTCCGCCGCGGCAGAGGGCTGTTTTATTGCTGGCCGACGTCATGGGCTGGTCCGCGATTGAGGTCGCCTCGATGCTCGATGCCTCCGTGGCATCGGTGAACAGCGCCCTGCAGCGCGCACGGACCAAGCTGGGCACGCTCGATCGTGACATCCGACCCGCGCCGATGACGGATGAACATCAACGGAATCTGCTTGAGCGCTACGTGCAGGCTTGGGAGAGCGCCGACCTCAAACGGTTCGTGACGCTTCTGAAAGAGGATGCTGTCTACGCAATGCCGCCCTGGCGGGAATGGTATTGTGGCCGCGCCTCCATCGCCGACTTCTTTGCGGCTGTCTGGCCGGCCTATCGCGGCTTTCGGCTTATTCCTGTCGGCGCCAACCTCCAGCCGGCCTTCGCCCTTTACAACCTCGGCGCTGAGGGGCGTTGGAATGCACACTCGATCCAGATCCTGTCGCTGGACAAGGACGGAATCTCGACCCTGACGGCGTACATGCAGCCACTCGCGCAGAGGCTTTTCACGGCATTTCAGCTGCCAACCATCCGGGAAACCTGATCGCTCTGCGTGATATGAGTTGGACATGGTGATCTGTAATGTCTGGAGGCTTCGGCGGTCGCAGGCCGCCACGCATGCCATTCGCTGCGCAACAATGGGTGTGGCATGTCGCGACACCCCTGGCTTTTTGATGAGCACAGCGACATGGAGTTCCATCCCACGGTCGGAATGCCAGCGCGGTCCTGAGTCCATTGGATCGATGAATGACGGGCTGTGGACCGCACTTGAACAACGATTGCCGCGCCAGAGGTTCCCGCTCGGAGGCTCCGGGACGCACAGCCACAGCGTCGGGTCTGCGTGATACAGCCTGCATTTGCCGCCAATTCCGGAAAATGTACCCCCAAAGCAGCCGTTCGCGACCGACTCGAATGGACCGGACAGCGACCTTCGAATAACACTCATCATCCGATGAGTCGGCTAACGGCAACCAACGGTCGCTGACTGGCAAATTCGAGCCACTCGCGGACTTGACTGGGCGGCTCCTGAGCGGTCACTTTGCGGATCCTGGAACTGGTTGTGCACATGACGAACTTTGGATGGAAATACAAGTCTGTCGGGGAACTGACGGCGGCGCTGGAGGCGGGAGAGATTTCGGCCTGCGAACTTGCGGAAGCTTCCATCGCTCGAATTGAAAGCCTCGATCCGAAATTGAATGCCGTCTGTGTGCGCGACTTCGATCGGGCACGCGATGCGGCACGCGACGCCGATGACGCACTGGCGTCGGGCGAGCGGCGGCCGCTCCTGGGGATTCCATTCTTGGTCAAGGAATCTTTCAATGTCTCGGGCTTGCCGACCACGTGGGGCTTGCCGCAGCACAAAGATTTCATTCCAGCAGAGGACGCCCTGCCGGTCGCGCGCGTAAAGGCCGCTGGCGGCATTGTTCTGGGCAAAACGAACGTTCCGCTGGGCCTCGGAGACTGGCAGAGCTACAACGACATCTTCGGGACGACGAACAATCCCTTCGACGCGGGTCGCACTCCTGGGGGCTCGTCGGGCGGGTCGGCTGCCGCGCTTGCCGCCGGCTACGTGCCGCTCGCACTCGGCTCCGATATCGTGGGATCGCTGCGAATGCCGGCGCATTACTGCGGCGTCTATGCCCATAAGCCCACGCTTGGGGTCGTGCCGACACGCGGGCATGTCCCGCCGCCTTTCGCGCCCCTGCCCGATACGCTCGATCTTGCAGTTGTCGGGCCGATGGCGCGTTGCGCTGCGGACCTCGCGCTTCTTTTTGACGTCATGGCCGGGCCCGACGAGATCGATGCGGGGATCGCCTACAGGCTCGACTTGCCGGCCCCGAGGCACGCGCAGCTGAGGGATTTCCGCGTGTTGATTCTTGACACGCATCCGCTTCTGCCGACGGACAGTCCAGTGCGACTCGCGATTGGGTTGCTTGCCGACCGCCTCAAGGAAGCCGGCGTTCGGGTCGCCAGGGAAAGCGAGCTACTTCCCGATCTCGGAGATAGTGCGCGGCTGTATATGCGAATGCTGATGTCCTTCAAGGCCGTGAGCTGGTCATCGGAAGTTTATGCCAATCTTCAGAGACAAGCGGCGGCAATGCCCATGGAGGTATCCGGCTTGGACGCCGAAAGGGTGCGCGGGGCGGTGCTGAGTCACCGCGACTGGATTGCAGCGAACAATGCCCGTTGCCAACTGCGTGCACAATGGCGTGAGTTTTTCAAAGCGTTCGATGCACTGATCTGCCCGGTCTCGCCCGTGACTGCGTTCCCGCACGATCACTCGGATAGGGATGCACGGCGCATATTGATCGACGGTGAACCCCATCCCTATGGCCATCAACAAATATGGCCAGGCGTCGCCACGCTTCCGGGCCTGCCGGCGACGTCGGTTCCCATCGGCATCTCATCGCAGGGGCTCCCGATCGGTGTCCAGATCATCGGGCCCTGGCTGGAAGATCGCACGCCGCTCAAGCTGGCAGAATTGATAGAGTCTGCATTCGGCGGCTTCGTTCCGCCGCCGGACCCTTCACCGGCAATCTGAGCCGCTACACACACTTCGCCAAGTCCGGAAGTGAACACTAGGAATTCCGACGGCCAACCTTGCAATCGGGCCTCGCCGATTTGTCATCCATTTCGCAAACCCACAAAGCAGGCCGTCGCGACCGGCAGAAACGGGTCGGGTTCCGCCGTCCGCGACCTGTCGAATCGACACCTGGATCACAGGTGAGCCGTCAGCTCAATACGGCGTCCCCTCCCGGCGTTGCCGCTGCAGCGCCCGGGCATACCATTCGAACTCGTCGAGGAAACGGTTGAGCGTGCGCGGGACGTGTTCGTTCTGGGG
>Ga0134128_10006655_pt1 | contig 14004 bp, 14 predicted proteins | sample KB31754_FD_96462 | JGI IMG/M metagenome (GOLD analysis project Ga0134128, IMG submission 96462) | Terrestrial soil microbial communities with excess Nitrogen fertilizer from Kellogg Biological Station, Michigan, USA - KB3-175-4 | ecosystem: Environmental > Terrestrial > Soil > Unclassified ... | reverse complement strand
TAAAGAAACAAACGGATTTTTAAGAGAAATATCAAAAGTAAGCGCTTTATTTTCCCGGCAAATACTTTCCATATACAGCATCTGCAAATGGACAATATCAGCTATTCCATGCATCTGAAAAACGACCGTTTCTGTCTCAAGAAACTGTCCCCTGTTGCTGTTGAGCTCTTTTATTTCATTCTTTGCATATACCCAAATTTGAGATGGGATAATATGAGATTTTTCTACAGCAAATAGTGCATTTTTGGCATGAAAAGACTGAGAAAATGTGACAATTGCAACCATTTCTGTCTCTGGTATATGATTTGTTCTTTCACAAATAAAACATGTTGTCTGATCCATCTTTTTCACCTCCTTTCTTAATTTCATCCCGCGCTTGTCAAGCAAAGGGTCTCGAGCTTACGCTCTCCGATCCACAAAAAAACCTCCCGTCCGGGAGGTCATACAACCACAACAAACACTCCCGGAAATCCCTAGGAGGTTTTGTTTGGGGAATAATTATTATAGATATCAACTCGTTTATTCATAGGTTTTTATCTCCATTCTTTTTTTAGCATACAGACTATGCTATGGAGTGTCAAGAGACCTCTTCACCCATTTTCTTCCATCTTTTTCAATTAACTCCGCAGCCATCTTGGGTCCCCAACTACCTTTTTCGTAGGATAAAACAGGTTCTGGCGAATTTTCCCAACCCTTGAAGATTTTCTCGATAAATGTCCATGATGCTTCTAACTCATCTGATCGGTTAAACAGCATTTGTTCACCATGAATAATGTCTCCAAGAATTTTTTCATACGCATCAATTCCTTGCGTTCCAAACTGTTCATTATAGGCAAAATGCATGTCCACTGGTTGAAGAGCCAAAGTGCTCCCGGGAGTTTTGGCAATTACCCGAATTGAAATTCCTTCATTGGGCTGAATACGGATAGTCAGAACATTTCCCTCTTCCGGACAGCCTATTTCTTTAAAAAGGATATGACAGGTCTGCTTAAAAACCAGAGAAATTGTTGCTTCTGCTTTTTCTAATTCTTTCCCAATCCGGACATAGAACGGCACTCCTGCAAATCGAGGAGTATCAACAAACAATTTACATGCCACAAAGGTCTCTGTTTGAGAGGTAGGTGCAACGTCTTTTTCATTTGTATATCCTTCGTATTGTCCCCGCACTACATACGTCTGGACATTCTCAGATTCGATGCAAGAGATAGCTTGGATAGCTTTTGTCCGACTGTCTCGTACACCTTCCTTTGAAAAACTCTGAGGCATCTCCTGAGCAACGGCTGCTATCATTTGCATAAGATGGTTTTGTGCAACATCTCGCAAAATGCCAACCCCATCAAAAAATTTTCCCCGGCCTTCTATTCCTTTTTTCTCAGACCAGGTAATCTGGACATGATCAATATATTCTTTATTCCATATCGGGTCAAAAATACCATTGGCAAATCGAAAAACCAATAAATTCTGCATCGTTTCTTTCCCTAAGTAATGGTCTACTCGAAAAATTTGTCTTTCTTCAAAAATTTCTCCTAACTTTTTATCCAATTCTCTTGCTGTTTCCAAATCTTTTCCAAATGGTTTTTCGATTGCTAAGCGCGTCCATTTACTGCTTCCCTGTCCGCATCCTTCGGATAATTTTGTTGACGTAAGATTGTCCAAAATAGCATTATAATTCTCGGGAGGAGTTGCTAAGTAAAAAATTCTGGTAATACAGGCACCAACTTTTTCATCTAATTTCTGGAGTTTTTCAACCAATTCAAGGTATCCTGTCTTCTCGTCAAACATGCCCTGCTGATACGATAAATGCTGAGCAAAATTCTGCCACGCAGGATGCATTGATTCTTCTGGAAAATAGCTTTGGAATTCTTCATCACTCAAAGGACGTCTGGCAAAGCCGTAAATAGAAAAATCTTCAGGCAATTCTTGTCGTCTAAATTGCGAGAATAAAGCAGGAATAAGCTTGTGTTTTGCTAAGTCACCTGTTGCACCAAAAATAATGAGTACGAAGGGAGAATTCATATGAAAGTATTCTTATATTAAATCTTCTGGTCAGTTATCACAATAGTTTTCTCGGCAGCATCTTGATTGAAAAACCGTGCAGGAATTTCCTCCAAGGGTCCATTTTCTAACATCTTTTTCAGAGCCTTTTTCTTTTCTTTTCCAAAAATCAAAACAACAAAATAATCAATCAGTGAAAGCCCTGAGAAAGTCATACCAACTCGCTCCCCGTATGCTCCTTTTTCATCATTGAGCTCCCCGACAAAAAGATGCTGTTTGGCTTCCTCAAACATTGGGTCGGTAAAATCTTTTCTATTGGGAATAATGCTTGCCGTGTGTCCACCTGTACCAACTCCCATCACTGCAACGCTCCGAGGAAATTTAAAAAACAAATCACGAGATATTTGGTCATAATCTTGGGCTGTTTGCTTACGATTGTTTTTTTGGAGAGGGAGTATTGGGAAAAATGGCGTATGAATACTTTTCAAATAATCTAGCAAACCAGTCTCTTTTATCATCAACTCATTACTATTTTCATGCCACTTTGCACCAAACCTTTCATCTATCATTCCAACAGCTGCCGGGTGAATAATTTTTTCATGAGCGAGTGCGCTATAAAGAGATTTGGGAGTACTGCCGCCGGAGAGAAATAAAACTGTTTTTTTATCTACTTTTTCCTCAAGAATTTCTTTTGCTTTTTCTATTCCTTTTTCCTCATTTTGAACCACGACAATCTGCATATGATAGGCTATAATCATACCACATGAACGTCCATTTTGTGTGCTTCAGTAATACGTTCCGCAGCCGGTTAGCAAATACCTACGCAAATTCGCTGCAGCTTCCATCTGTTACTTTTTCATCAAGTGGTATACAAGCAGACAAAAATCCCAATGGTCCTATTACCTGGTATGCTCAACGTATCATTCAGAAAAACAAATTAACTCCATTTGAAAAACTTCAATGGACACAAACAACAGAAGCATTACTCCAAGAACAAGATATCGTAATTTTTATGACAACTTCTCTCTATGAAGACGCACAAAAACTCTTTACATGCAATGGAACATACAAAATATTTGACATTAACGATATCGATGTTGATGATGCATCGTCCTATGATGAATTTTTAGAAGCGATGCGAATAAGTGATGCGATTTTCGAAGAAATCAAACAAAAAGTACAAAACCTTGTAAAGGAGTTAGCATGAGTGTATCTATGACAAAATACGTTCTTCATGGAGGTTTAGCAAAAGACAAAGCATACAAACAAGATTTTTTTGATGAGATAGTATCTACCCTCTCACAAAAAAGTATAAGCGTCCTGTACCTTTCTGCTCGGATAAATAGTGAGAAAAAAGGAGAAAAAACCAAACAAAAACAAGAAGAATTCCGTTCATTCCTTCCTAAAAAAGACATTACTGTCGTCATGGTAGATGAAAATCCTGAAAAATTTCTTGATCAAACTCATGCGGCTGATATTGTCTATTTCGGTGGTGGAGACACACAGCAAATACTCAATTTGCTTAGACAGATTCCTCTGGATATACTTTCTCAACACCTCCAAAATAAGATTGTTGTTGGAGTTTCTGCAGGAGCAAATGCTCTTTCCAAATATTATTTTTCGGCTCATAGACAACAAATAGAAGAAGGCCTGGGAGTTCTCCCTATTAAAGTCTTTTGTCACTACACAGAAGAGAAAGAACAACTGCTTGCAAATTTAGAAGCTTATGGGGAACAGCTTACATCCTTTGCTCTTCCTGAGGATTATTTTGTGATTATTCAGTAAACCTTTGTTCGAGCAAAGTGAAAAACATTTATCTGTCATTCTGAGGCGTAGCCGAAGAATCTCCTTCCATAAAGAGATCTACCCACGATAATATTCGAGCTATTTATTGAGGCTGAAAATCATTCACTAACGGTTCCTCCGATTAAATGGGAGTTCAGGATGACAAACATTATCTTGGTATCAGGGGTTGGCCGGAGAAAATCCTCCAGAGGTCATGAAAAGTAATAAAGACAATCAGAGCCAAGAGAAAAACCATTCCCACTGCGTGAGCATACCCTTCAACTTTCGGTGAAACTTTATGCCTTGTCACACCCTCCCACACAATAAAGAAAAGCCTGCCGCCATCAAGTGCAGGGATAGGAAGCACGTTAAGAACTGCCAAATTTAAAGAAAGTAAGGCTATCAAAGACAAGACAGCGTAAGGGCCTATCTGGACTACTTCTCCAGTCAATTGGGCAATTCCGACCGGCCCTGCCAAACCCTGTGGCACTTGCCTTGCAATCACAAGCTGCTGGACAATTTGCCCAAGCATCCCAACCATTTGGGAAAGCTCACTGACTGATTCCTTAAAACCAGCAATTGGAGCCTGATACCAAGGGTATTTCTGATAAATAATTTCCTGTGCGATAGAAACTCCCATTGCCCCTTCATTGGATGGATATTTTACTCGTGGAGTCAGCGTAATTTTTTCTGTTTTTCCTTGAGGCGTTATAATATTGAGTGTGACAGACTTTCCTTCATGAGTTTTGGTGTAAGAGATAAGAGTAGAAGCATCAAGGACTTTCGTACTATCAACAGCTAGAATTTTATCCCCTATCTTAAGCCCTGCGTTATACGCCGGTGCATCTTTAGCAACTCCTGCAATAACAACATTCTGACTTGGTGTTGGTATACCTTGAGCTGCGGCTAAATAGGTCCAAATGCCTAGTGCCAGGACAAAATTCATAAAAACTCCGGCAAAAACAATAATAAATCTTTGCCAAACAGGCCTCACAAAAAAAGCTCGCTGTCTTTCCTTTCCTGTTGCATTGAGAGCCTCATCACTTACGCTGCCTACTTTCCCCCCACCTGCTTCATCTTCTCCAAAAAGCCGGACAAATCCTCCAATTGGAAGCCAATTTAACGAATAGACGGTCTCACCAAACTTTTTCCCCCAGACTCGTGGTGGAAAACCAAATCCAAATTCTTCGACTTTTACTCCAAAAAATTTCGCACTAATAAAATGGCCAAGCTCGTGGATGATGACCAAAACAGTGAGAACAAGAAGAAATGAAACAATGGTAACTAACATCGTCCTACCATAATAGCAAATTGAGAGGAAAACACAAGAAAGAGGAGAAAAATAGTCTTAAGAAATACCTCTTCCAACATATCTTCTAATTCCCAATGCAGTATCTGCTCGCCGGAGATAAGCATCTTGTTCGCTTGGAGTCCTTAAATGTGAAGCTTGATTGCGTGCATTTCTTTCTGTCTTTCGCATAAGTTCTATAAGAGCAGACCTATCCCCCTCTTTAGCCATCTCAATCTGACTTAATGTTGCTTGTTTTCTTGCTTCTCCTATTTCCCAGCAGAACACTGCAACATGATCTTCACGACCGTCTGGTCTGGGTTTGGGTTTAGGTGCGGGCATACTTGCCGCATTTAACTCTTCAAGAGCACCTCCCACAAAACCTCTTTGATATTCATTTAGGGAAAAATCTTCTATTCCTACCATAACTGCAGAAGTATACTACAAGATAGGCTCTAAGTCAAAGCTATTGTGCCCATTAGGCATGATTGAGACGAGTTGATAAGTCTTATATTTGGAGGAGTTCTTCTTCTTTTTGTTTGCCCAAAGCATCTACCTGACTCATCGCATCATCGGTTAATTTCTGAATTTCTTTTTCCAATCTATGAAGCTCATCTTCTGACAAGTCTTCGTCTTTCTTGAGGTCATTCATGCCATCTTGGCGTGCTTGCCTCACTAAAATTTTTCCATTTTCCAATTTTTGTTTCATCAAATGAATCAGGTCTTGTCGTCTTTCCTGAGACAGTGGAGGCAAAGTAATGCGGATAAGATTGCTATCAATAACAGGACTGACTCCAATATTTGCAAGCTCTATACCTTTTTGGATTTCCTGGATAGTTGCGTGGTCAAATGGAGTGATAATAAGCGTTTGCAAATCCTGAGCAGCAACGGTTGCCAACTCCATAATCCGAAGATGAGCTGACCCGCCGTATGCATTGACAACAATATTTTCAACAAGAGATGGTGCTGCACGACCGGTACGAATGGTTGCCAAATCTTGTTTGAGGAGATCTAAAACCTTTTGCATGCGGGAAGATGTTTCTTGTAAGAGTGGATCCATATTCACAGCAATCATAGCAAGTTTCTCCGAAGAATTCAATCTTGACTTCAAATGGAATTATTGATAGAATATTACTATGGGGTTATCTAGGCGAGAACGAAAAGCTATGGCTACAGTAAGAGATAGAGTATTTGATACTGAGACTGGTTTCCAATTAGGCCCTTCGCGGCAGTATTACCGTTCGGGTAAGAATAATGAACCAGCAGATCATATCTCAACAACCAACGATTGGAGGAGAATAAAAAGGAACATTGCCTATTTTATGGAAAGACTGACAAGAAGGATAAGAGGATAAAGGCTTATATTTGAAATCTTTCAAACTTTCTAACAACAATATTTTCTCCTGTTTTGTGAATTGCTTCCTTCACCATCTGCTCAATGGTCTTGCTAGAATCTTTAATGTATTCTTGTTTTAAGAGCTCCTCTTCATTTTCTGGATTCATCGCTGCAACCTGCATCGCTATTTCATGTGCTAAATGCTTGAATTCATCTGTTCGGGCCACAAAATCTGTTTCACAAAGAAGCATTACCATGACGCCAATTTTACCACCGCCATGAACATACGTCTCAACGATTCCCTGACCTGTTTCTCGATCTGCCTTTTTTGCTGCTTTTTCTGCTGCTTTGGAGTGAAGGAGCTCAAGTGCTTTTTTGTAATCACCATTTGCATCTTCCAATGCTTGTCGGCATTCACTAACGGAAATTCCTGTTTCTTCCCGAAGTTGTTTTAAAAGTTTGATATCAATTGCCATAGTCTATTGTCATTTCGACCAAACGAAGTACGTGGAGAAATCTTTCTCAACTAGTGAGATCCCTCGACTACGCTCGGGATGACATTACCCTTTCTTTTCTGTTGTCGCTTCTCTCTCTTTTCCTGTTTTTGTTGTTTTAGTTGTCTTTTTTGGTGATTTCTCTCCTTCTACTACTGGTGCTTCTGCTGCCCTCTTGCTTGCTGTCTTCTTTGCTGGTTCTGCTTTTACCTCTTTTTTGGGAGATTCTGTTTTTGGCTCTTTTACTGCCTCTTCAGGATGAGAAGCGGCTGTTTTCCCTTCGTTCCAGGAGTCAAGAATATATCCAATAAGAAGCTTTAGAGATCCAACAGCATCATCATTTGCTGGGATAACATAGTCAACTAAATCTGGATTTGCATTGGTATCAACAATTCCAACAACAGGAATTTTCATTCTTCTGGCTTCTTTGACTGCCAAATCTTCTGTATGCGTATCCACAATAAAGACTGCCTCAGGCATTTTTTTCATTGTAGAAATACCACCGTAAAAGGAAAAAAGTTTTTCCATTTCACGCTCAAAAAGCACGAGTTCTTTTTTGGTATATTTTTGTTTCCATTCATCAGAATTTAGCTTTTCTTTAAGCTCTTTTAGCCTTGCATAATTTCTACCAAGTGCTGAGTAGTTCGTAAGCATTCCCCCAACCCATTTTTTGGTAACAGTGAAAAGTCCTAAATCTTTTTTACCTTCATCGGTAATTCTTTTCAGCTCTTCTTCTAAAATTGGCTGTGCTTGTCTTTTTGTCCCAATAATAAGGAGTGTACTTTCAGGTTTTTTTGCGGTTTCTAAAAGAAATTTTGCTGCATCTTCCAAACCTTCCTTGGTCTTGCCAAGGTCAATAATGTTGATATTATCTCGGGATTCGAAAACGTATTCGCGTGCTTTGGGGTTTTGTCGGGTTACTTGGTGGCCAAAGTGGCAACCTGCTTCGAGTAATTCTTCAAGTGAAATTTGTTTCATATATAAATCCTTTATCCTCCATTCGACTCTATTCATAATGAACAGGATTTATCTGTCGAATGTGTGTAATAGATGTATTATATCAATATCTTCATCTAAAAACAACCATCTTTTTGTCATTGCGAGGAGTTTGCCAGTGAGCAAATGACGAAGCAATCTTATACAAAAATCAGACACACCATTCTGACTAGAGATATGATCGATTATGCCTATACTTGTCCGCTTTCCTTCTTCTGATATTCTTTTGCTGAATGATTACTCTATCTCTATCTCTCCTAGTAGATCCACCATTATAAACAGCTTCTCTCCTGCGCTTCTCTTGCCTAGAACCTCTGACTGTCGGTCTTTTTCCTTCTACCATGGCGGTATTATAGGTGATATAAAGTACTATATCAATAGTGAAGGCTTATGGGACTGGGAATTTGACAATAAATTTCTTGATTTCTGTAGCAATTTTTGTGAGATTCTGATTTTTGGCAATTTTTGCCCGATACTCTTCCAAAAGCTTTACGCGCTCCGTCTTATCCTCCGGCAAACTGTAGCCTTCAACTTCTTTAATAGCCCGTACCATCCACTTGCCCACTTTTTCCATATCTTTTTCCTTCATTCCCCGCGTTGTCAGTGCAGGCGTTCCCATACGGATACCGGATGTATACATAGGAGGCATCGGATCATAGGGCACTAAGTTATAATTAAGCACTATTCCTGCATATTCCAAAGCCTCCGCAGCAATTTTTCCACTTACTTTTTTATTTTGCAGATCAACCAAAACAAGATGGTTATCTGTGCCTCCAGAAACAGGTTCTAGTCCCCCTTTGACTAATTCTTCAGATAATGCCTTTGCATTTTTAACAATTTGCTCTGCATATTTTTTGAATTTTGGAGTTGAGGCTTCTTTGAGTGCAACCGCAATTGCTGCTGTTTGGTTGTCATGCGGCCCTCCCTGAAGTCCTGGGAAAACAGCTGTATTTATTCTCTTGGGCAATTCTGGATCTTTCTTAATACCCCGATCTGTCACCATAATGATAGCTCCCCGAGGCCCGCGAAGGGTTTTATGGGTCGTTGTCATCACAACATCAACATAAGGAACAGGACTTGGGTGCACTCCGCCAGCAACAAGCCCCGTAATATGACTCATATCGGCCATGAGCCAACAGCCTGCTTTATCAGCAATCTGTCTGAATTTTGCCCAATCAATAATGCGAGAATAGGCAGTAAAACCACAAATGAGTAAGTCAGGCTTTTCTTTGAGAACATCTTTCTCTACTTCATCATAGTCAAGCTGACGGGTTTTTTGGCTCACCTTGTAATGAGCTGTTTTGTAAAAAGTGCCTGAAAACCCAACTACTTCCAATCCATGAGTTATATGCCCTCCATGATCTAGTGCCAAGCCCATCAATTTCTGGCCTGGCTTAAGCACTGCCATATAAATAGCAGCATTCGCAGGACTTCCTGAATACGGCTGGACATTTGCATAGGGAACGCCAAATAATTTCTTAGCCCGTTCTTGCGCCAGCTCTTCAACACTGTCTATTACCTTATTCCCTTGATAATATCTTTTTTGAGGATACCCTTCTGAGTACTTATTGATAAGCACTGATCCCATGGTTTCCATGACCGATTGTGAGGTGTAATTCTCTGAAGGGATCATTTCCAAAACATCTTTTTGGCGTTTTTCTTCTTCTTTAATGAGCGTATAAATTTGTGGATCTGTTTTTTGTAAGTTTTTCATCTTTCAATCACTATAGTGAAGAATTCGCCTCCCAACAAGTAGAACTTTTTATTTCAGACTAGAACAAAGCAGAACATAGGGTTTTACTGCTGCTCAAAACAGATTAATAAAAAAAACTTCTCTATATTCCATTTCTGTGTTCATTGGCAACCACGCTTGATGCTGAGGAAATTCCCACATGATTGTGCCCTTCTCTGGCCACTTTTTCTCTGAGTTGATAGAGTGACAATGATTTCTGATCAGCAAGTGCCAAACCAGCATACGAACGTGCTTCCCGAATCCTATTTACATTACTGCGTGCCGGATCACTCATTACCATGTAATTAGGTTTGCCCTCAACTGCCCGAACAATGCCATCTAAGCCTAACCTTCTTTTTGCAATGCCTGGATCCATGTATGCTTCTATCAGTTGCGTCACAGCACTAGCACTTCCATGATACGGAAGCACAGGGACAGCTTTTCCATGAACAATTTTTTTGACATACAGTCCTCCTGTACACTCAATCCCTCCTGATCCCCGCCTGTTGAGCGAAATCACGTCCAACATCGGGAGAAGAGCTCCAATGGTTGTTCCGGTTCCTCCTTCTAGACCAATCAAACTATCACTAAAAAGTGGGTCAAGATACATTTCATATAAAATTTCTATTGAATTTGCTGCTCCACCGGCTGTAAGAGACGTGCAATTTTCTCCTCCCCCATGCCCGATGAGAAACATCCGCACGTGTCCGTCCTCATGCAAAATTCGAGCCTGGCGAGCATCGGTTACTGGGCCAACACAAATAAGAAATGTATCCCCCACTGCCTTATAAATTGCCTCTGCTGTCTCAACAATACGGACATCAGGATTGGTTGTATAAATACGTACTGCATGACCCCCTGCTTTTTGAAATTCCAATGCCTGCTTTGCAATTTCCTTAGGATTTTCACACCCCACAGCAAAACCGATTTGGGCAATAACTTGTTTTTCAATATCTTTCGGCAGCTTGCATGACTCAATTTTCTTCTTTGCTTCCACAAAAAGGGTAAGCTGTCTTTTAAAATTACCAGCAAAAACTCCATTTCGGGGAATCCATACTCGCATATATGACATTGCTGCAGTCACAATTGCATCCACTGACCCGCTAATTGGTGGCATACCTCCATATGCATAGAGACTTGAAACAACGTTATCTGGTCCTACTAAAAGGATACCTTGAGCTGCTGCTTTGCGACTTAATTTTCCCTCTGAAGACTCTCTTTTATAGCCTAATTCTTTGGTCGCAATGGCTGTTACTGCTGGCTTCGTGATAGTATGGCGCCCATGTTCGTCGGTATGGACCTCCATTCCCAAAATTTCTTCCAGGACTTTACTTCTTGTATGAGAGCGAGGAGTATGGGGGATTTTTCCGGACAACAAGTCGCGTACATGCTGATGCATGCTGCTACTATGCATATCAGTAAATTCTGCAGCACGAGAAGCAAGAGCCACCTTCATAGCCTTTGGCCCCATTTGAAGAAGATACGGCTCAACAATGGGATTGTCCGGGTCCGAAGCATTTGGAAAAACACGTACATCAAGCCGCACGGGACGGCGCTTCCCTGTTTCATCGGGAATAGTTTTTAAATCTACCTCAGGTACTAATACCAACCCCATACTGGCAGATTTTGGATTTGTGGTATAGGCAACAACCGCTCCTTTGTTGTATGAAACCTTGTGGTAGGGTACGGTTTGGACAGTAAAGTCTTTATTGGGTTTTATCCCGGAAAGCTGCAAAAAATCCAGGCTGTACGCAAAGCGAAGTGCCTGCGTATTCTGGACAAGTTCTTCACTTTTCATTCTTTCCATTTGCGTTGCTGAAGGCTCCTGCAGAGCAAAAATTTCCCCGCCGATTGAAAATGGCTGTGTGGAGAGTCTCTGGTAGGCCTTTGCACGAGGGGAGGTTTTATCTTTTTCCAACGCACTCATCTGGGAATAGGTTTTCTTTGAAGTACCAGGAATAAAAATATCATCAAATGCAAAATCTGTTCTTCCCACGGGAGAGGTGGCAATAGTGCCTCTTGTTTCACCCCAACGAATTTGGGCTTCTTGCCCATCAAACACGGCAAGTCCTACTTTGAAAGTTACCCCCCGATTGGTTGGGGAAATTTTCCTACACCATACTTCCCGGTCAGCACGGGTTGCAAAAACTTCCTTCACATAACTTCCCGGGAAACCTCCCAAATCATCAACAGAAAACGAACTATCCTCAACCAACGTTGGCACGCCGCCATTTTTCTGGTATGCATCTTTTGCTTTGGCTATAAGGACCTCCTCTGGACTTCCTTGAATTTCTATTGGCTTTACTTCTGGAACAAGCGTGACGCAAATACCAAGCCTTTGGAGTTCTTCAACTTTTTTTTGATTACTTGTAGCAAATGGAAGTGGGTATGGTGTTTTTTGCGAGTTTTCTAAAACAAAATTAATTTTCTTTGGTATAAATGAAAAGTATGATCCCATTACATTCCCTTTGCTAGTATAAAGCAATTGTGATACTTGTAAAGACCCTCAAACTATATCAAAATGTTGGTCTAAAAAGAGAAAGGATGTAGACTTTATTACTTAGTAAGAGCATTATTCTTGTTGACAGAATTGTCATTCTCTTGATACAATTAGTCATGGAAATCAAAAAACTTCCCATTTTCACTGCCCACCTCAATCTCTCCTATTTTTCACGCGCAATTCACACTAATTTTAATTTATTGACGTGAAACTATGAAACGGTTCGAAGCAGGGCAACGCCCTCCACAGCAACCCAGAGAACAACAAGGCAGATTAACTGCCCTCCCCTCACGCGCACGCGATTTCTTCTCAAGAAGACACCATCCCTCTTTTGAACAAACCCTCCAAGCAATAACTCCTCGACCTGTTTTTGATGATGCAGTCGTTTTAAATGTCACCAGAGAAGAATTTAGTCGAGTACATACAAGTCTTCCCCAAGAACCAACATTCCCTCAGACACTTAGGATAATTGCCCCTGGGATGGAAAACGGTGTCAAAAACAGACGTCTTAGAGAAATAATCCCAAAGGGAGTAGCCATAGAGAGATTCCCCCAAGCTGAAGAAGAACACAATCTAGATACAGTCGCTGATGGGCTATCAAAAGCAAGATCAGCAGCAATGCTTGCAGATGCACGAGAGGATCTTCGCCGACCAGTAAGAAAAGGGGAACTAGTTTCTATAGGAGTAGATGTCTTAACTGATGCCTTCGTACACGATGCAAAAGGAGCAAGATATGAACGACTTGGGAAACCAGAATCGATAGCTGAAGTCCGTGAGCTTTTTCTCAATGCCCATAATGTAGTCCAGGCAGACCATCTTTCGGGCTATCCGTATATGACAGAAGTTGCAACTGTTATTCATAATCCTTTCTATCCCAATCGAGATGCTTGGACTGTCCGGCGAGCACTTGTCATTTTGTCCCCTCAACTTCTTGAGTATTTGGCAACACCTGAAGGATTTGCAGAATATCAAGAACGAGCACGTATCATATTAAATTGCCTTCACCAACCAACCGATCATGACAAAACAATTCTGAATACAGCCGGCGGATTTGTTATTGAGGCTTTCCGAGAAATGATGGAAGGCAAAGGTATCCAAACAGTTATTACGGACCCTAATGAGCTAACTCCAGCTAACATGCTTCATAAGCCATTTGATGAAGATGCATATAGACAAGCAGAATCTATTGCCCAAGGCCATGCAGATGAAGCCTTAATTCATGATTATTGCCAAAGATTCCAGAGGGCCTCATCTCTCGTTAACTAAAACATACGGAATGCTGAGATTATTCCCACTCCATAGTGGCTGGAGGTTTGGTGGTAATATCATAGACTACTCGAGAAATTCCCGGTACCTCATTCACAATTCGTGAGGAAATTTTCTGCAGTAGATCGTAAGGCAATCTTGCCCAGTCTGCAGTCATTCTATCTTTAGAATCAATTGCCCGAAGAGCAATCACATCGCCAAATACTCGTCCATCACCTTTAACGGCAGTACTTTTAGAATCAGTAAGCACAGCAAAAGAGTGTATAAGTTGTTCGTACCACCCAGCTTTTTTTAGTTCTTCGACAACAATGTTGTCCGCTTGTGCTACGGTTGATAATCGTTCTTTTGTTACTTCACCTAAAATACGGATTGCATATCCAGGGCCTGGATGTGGCTGTTGATGAATGATTTCATCGGGTATCTCGAGCTTCTCGGCCAACATTCTAACCTCATCTGTGTACAACTCTCGAATAGGTTCTATAAGCGTTAGTTTCATTTGTTTGGGAAGTCCTCCCACATTGTGGTGAGATTTAATAGTATCCGCATGCCTTGTGCCTTTGCTTTCGATGACATCTGAGTAGATTGTTCCTTGAACAAGAAAAGAAACAGTAC
>Ga0134128_10006654_pt1 | contig 14004 bp, 14 predicted proteins | sample KB31754_FD_96462 | JGI IMG/M metagenome (GOLD analysis project Ga0134128, IMG submission 96462) | Terrestrial soil microbial communities with excess Nitrogen fertilizer from Kellogg Biological Station, Michigan, USA - KB3-175-4 | ecosystem: Environmental > Terrestrial > Soil > Unclassified ... | reverse complement strand
GATGTTGAACTGATGCTGCGCGTTGAGATCGTAGGTGCTGACGGCGAAGCGGCCCGCCGGAGCGTCCCCCCAGCGCCGTGCATAATCGTAATAGCCCTGGAGCTGGAACGATGATCCGGCTTCCATCCGGTGCTGCCAATTCGCGATCAGATCGTGGCCTTGGACGAGGAGATGCGGCTCTTGCGATGCCGAGAAGATGTCGCCTTCGGCGGTGACGAGATCGTTCCCGGGGCTCCAATCGAGACGGAAGCCGCCTTGCGGCCGCGACCAGGCATCCTCAGCATCCCCGCCGCCGATGTTCCGGGTAGGGCCGAAATGGTAGCCGTCGACATAGGCGCGGTAGGTGAGCTTGTCGCCGATGCGGCCGCCATATTGCGCCGCGCCGCCCCATTCGCGATTGCCCGCGCCGGCCTCGAGGAAGGTCCCCTGGGTCTCGGCCGAGTGCCGCGTGATGATGTTGATGACGCCGTTGACCGCGTTGGCGCCGTAGAGCGTGCCGCTCGGCCCGCTGATCACCTCGATGCGATCGATGTCCTCCGGCAGCACATGGATCATGTCCCAATATTCGCCGGCAAAGAGCGGCGTATAGACCGTGCGCCCGTCGACCAGGACGAGGAGCTTGTCCGACATGCTCGCGTTGTTGCTGACATTGAAGCCGCGGGCGCTGATCGCGTAGGTGGTTGCGTTGATCTGCGCGACTTGGAGGTTGGGCGCGAGGCGAAGGATCTCGGGAATGGTCGTCGCGCCCGAGCGGATGATGTCGTCATGGCTGATGACATAGACGGCGGCGGCCGCGTCGCTCAGCCGTTCGCTGGTCTTCGAGACCGAAATCACTTCGACCTTCGCGAGTTCCTCGATCGAGAGATTGCGCAACTGCTCGAGCGATTGAGCCCAGGCGGGCGCTATTGGTTGAATCGCGACGGCCGCCATAACGGCGGCGACGGAAAGATGCTTGATCGGACGCAACCCCAGCCTCCCCCACCGAGGAGGCTTGGTGCCCCTCGATCTTCGTGCAGCGAGGATTCGGTCGCTTCTTGGCTAAATTGTGGCAGACAAGTCGCTGGAAGCTTTTAGCCGGTGGATGATTTCAGGGCGCGCCCTTCAGCTTTGTCAGGTAATCGACAATCGCGCCGACATCTTTCGGATCGAGCGGCGCCTTATAGACGTTGCGCATCTTATTCACCTCGGCCTCCCAGCCGGCCCGCGTCATCGCCGGCTGGAACAGCACCATCTCGGTGGTGTGGCACTCGCGGCAGTTCTTGTCCGCAATTTCCGAGCCGGGAGCCGCGGGAAACTTCACGTCGTTGTCCGGCAGCTTGACCCGCACCGATTTGAGCGGCGGCAGGTCCTTGGCGTCGCCCGGCGGCGCGACCAGCCCAAAGCCGGCGATCAGAGCGAGACCGAGCATCCACCGGCGCATTGGCATCCCCCTCAGCTCGCGGTGATCGGCGTCGCTTCGACGACGTTGCGCATGAAACCCGAGGGGTTCCAATTCGCCTGATCGGGCTGCGCGAGGCCGTTGGTGTTCGTGCAGCGGACCAGCAGCGTCGCGCTGCCAGCGGCCGGCGTGAACCGCGCCGTCCAGGCGCGGAAGCCGTATTTGCCCTCGTCCTTGCCGAGCTTTGCGTCGCCCCAGCTCTTGCCGCCATCGCTCGAGACCTCGACGCGCTTGACGCCGGTATCGCCGCCGAAGGCGATGCCGCGCAGCTCGAGAAGCTTGCCGGCGGGCACGGTCGCGCCGGCTTTGACATTGGTGATGAAAGATCGCGGCACCATCCGATTGATCGGCACGAGCTTCACGCCCGCTTGGCCCGGGGTCATGTTCGCGCCCGGCGTGTCCGGGATCAGGTAAGCGCTCGCCATCCAGAAATTCATGTCGGGCTCGCCGAGCACCTCGATGTCGTTGAGCATCTTGACCCAGTAGGTCGCGAACCAGCCGGGCACGACGAGCCGCAGCGGGAAGCCGTTGAGCAGCGGCAAGGGCTGGCCGTTCATCGCGTAGGCGATCATCACCTCGCCGTCGCGGGCATGGTCGAGCGCCAGCGATTTGATGAAATCGGGACCGTCAACGACCATCGCCTGATCGAGACCGTTGAACCGCACCTGCACCGCCCCGGCTCTGACGCCGGCGCGATCGAGCACGTCTTTCAGCCTCACGCCGGTCCAGCGCGCATTGCCCATCGCGCCGTTGCCCCATTCGCCGCCGGCGACCCGGGGCTGGAAAAAGCCGCGCGAATTGCCGGAACATTGATTGACGGCCGCGATCTCGAACCTCGGCAGTTTCATGATCTCCGCCAAGCTCAGCGAGAGCGGCTGCGAGACCCGGCCGCGGACGTTCAAGCGGAAGGACGCGGCATTGATCGAGTCCGGTATCAATGCCCAATGCCAGCGGACGAAGAATTGGTCGTTCGGCGTGAAGACGCCCTTGTCGAACACCTCGAAAGGCGTCTCGAGCATCGCCGGACGCGTGCGTTGCAGGATCATCCTGCCTTTTCGCGGGAAGGCACTGGTGAGCGGCCGCTCATCGGGACCGCCCGGCAATGGCAGATTGACGCTTTGCGCCCAGGCAGGCGCCGCCAAGGCGGTCAGGGCGGCAATCCCGGCTTGGCCGAGCAAGCGGCGGCGGGTCAGCGTGGGGTGCGAAAAAATTGCTGCGTTCATTTGCTCCCCAGACGGCGCGACGAGGTCTGCGGCTTTGCGCAATTGTGCTGTCCGGGACGACGCTAACACGCCCCGGGTTGGACAAAAATCGCAGAATTTCTTGGGAATTCCGGACACGTGGACCCAGCGAAGCTGGAGAATAAATCGATTCTACAGCCGCCGCGCGCTTATTTCGCGCCGTCTATTCTTTATCGACCAGCACGCTTTCGCGGACGTCCTCTTCGATGAGGCGCCAGATGTGATCGACATAGCGCACAAATTCCGGCGTGCGCTTCAGCGCCAGGGCGCGCGGCCGCGGCAGCTCGATCTGGACGACCTCGCGGATCCGGCCCGGCCGGCGCGCGAAGACGAAGACGCGGTCGGAGAGGAACACCGCCTCGTCGATCTGGTGGGTGACGAAGAGCACGGTCTTGCGCCCCTGCTCCCAGATGCGGGTCAGCTCGGTCTGCATGATCTCGCGCGTCTGCGCATCGAGCGCGGCAAACGGCTCGTCCATCAGCAGGACTTTGGGATCAATCGCGAGCGCGCGCGCAAGATTGACGCGCTGGCGCATGCCGCCCGAAAGCTGGCGCGGGAAATAATTCTCGAAGCCGCCGAGGCCGACGAGCTTCAAAAGATCGACCGTACGGCTGCGCGATTCCGCATTGACCGTGCCCGACACCTCGGGCCCGATCAGCGCATTCGCCAAGACCGTGCGCCACGGCAAGAGATTGTCGCTCTGGAAGACAAAGCCGCGATCGATGCCGGCGGCCTTCACCACCTCGCTGTCGATTCGCACCTCGCCGCTCGTCGCGCTCTCGAGCCCCGCGACGATGCGCAGGAAGGTGGTCTTGCCGCAGCCCGACGGGCCAACGATCGAGATGAATTCGCCGTCCGCGATCGCGAGGCTGATGTCGCTCAAAGCGAGCAGCTCGGCGAATTTTTTGGTGAGACCGGAAACGGTGAGCTTCGGCGCGGCCATGTCAGTCATTCGTCCAGGGAACAAGCCGCTTCTCGAGCCAGGAGAAGCCGGCGGTCATGGCGATGCCGGCGCTCGCGAGGACCACGACGGCGGCAAAGAGGTTGGGCATGTTGAAGCTGTCGGCCGAGGCGCTGATGAGCTGACCCAAGCCCGCGCGCGAGCCGAAGAGTTCGGCGACGACGACGCCGATGAGGCCGCGGCCGATGCCGAGCTTCAGCCCCGCGAGGACGAACGGCATGGCCGAGGGCAGCGACACCTTCCAGAAGATCTGGCTGCGCGTCGCGCCGAAGCTTTTCAGCATCTCGATGAGGCGCGTACTGGTCGTGCGCAGCCCGACCTCGGTGTTGATGATGATGGTGAAGATCACCAGCGTGACCACCACCAGCACCTTCGACCAGATGCCGATTCCGAGCCACAAGAGGAAGAGCGGCGCGAGGGCGATCGTCGGGGTCGCGTAAATGCCGGAGATCCAGGGTTGCAGGATGCGCTTGGCGCGGTCGCTTTCAGCCATCATCAAGCCGACCGCGATCCCGAGCACGCAGGAGATGAGGTAGCCGATGATGAATTCGACGCCGCTGATATAGATGTGGCGCCATAGATCGCCGGTGACGGCGAGCTTCCACATCGCATAAACGATCTGCGAGGGCGAGGCCAGGAACAGCGCGTTATCGACGCCGAACCGGCTGACGCCTTCCCAGATCAGCAGCCCGCCGACGATCGACGCGAGGCTGGTGAGAGAGCGCTGGTTCACTCCGTCAGCTCCGTCAGCCCCGGCATGGCGAGATCTTCGGCTTTGATCGGGTTGGAAACGTCGCCCGATTCATGCATCACCTTGATCAGGCTATCGAGGCCTTTGCGCGAGATTTTGCTCGTCGGCGCGAAATATTGGATCTTGCGCAGGAAGTCGAGGCTCTGCGCCGCTTCCTTCTCGTCGATCTTGAAATGCTCGGCGCCCATCTTGATCAGCGCGTCGCGATTTCCAGGCACATAGAACCAGGCGGCGCTCTCATCGAGCGCGGCGAGCAGGCGCTTGGCGAGATCCATATGCGCGGCGGCCCAGGGTTTCGACACTTCGAGGCCGGTGAAGGGGTAATCCTTCACGTAATCGATGACGAGGCCGATATTCTTGAAGCCCGCCGCTTCGGCAAGGAAGTTGAAGGGCGGCAGCACCATGGTCGCATCGACGGTACCGGATTTGAGCGCGGCGAAGCGCCCGGCGGTCGCGCCGACCACGGTGATATCGACATCACCTTTTTTGAGGCCGTTCGCCGTCGCCATGCGGTTCCAGTAGATCGCGGTGATGTCGACGAGGCCGCCGAGGACGATGGTCTTGCCCTTCAGGTCCTTGATCGAATTGATCGTCGGCTTGGCTTCGAGCGCGTAAGGCGAATTGAGGCCGATGATGCGCGCGATCGCGATGTTCTTGGCGCCCTTGTCGACGGCGTGGATCGGCTCGGCGGTGCCGGTCGTCGCGACGATGTCGAGCGAGCCGCCCGTCAGCTGCTGGAGGATGCCGGGCGCCGTCGGCGCGAAGACGATGTCGAGATCGACATTATGCTTTTTGAAGAAGCCCTCATCGAAGCCGACATAGAAAAGCCACATCGTCGCGGTCGGCCCGCCGACCGCGCCGGCCTCGATTTTCTCGGCGCGCGCCGCGGGCGTGGCCGCCATCAGCAGCGCCAGCGCCGCGGCGAACAACGCCGCGCACATCGATGTGCTTTTCATCTCACGCCTCCCGTCACCTTCTACTTTTATCGTCACCCCCGCGCCCTTCGCCAAGCTCAGGAGCGGGGGTCCAGGGATAGAGCGCTGCGCTTACCCTGGATTCCCGCTTGCGCGGGAATGACGGAGAAAAATCCGCCTGTGTACTACCCTTACAGCTGCGCCTCATAGGCGGCGATGATTTCGCTGCCGGTGGCCCGCCAGACATCTTTGTGGCTGCAAATATAGGCCAGCGCCTGATCGAGCGCATGGATGCGATAGGCGCGGCCCGTCAGATAAGGATGGAGACAGATCGACATCGCGCGGCCGGACTGCGCGCCTTCGGCATAGAGCGTATCGAATTGGCGGCAGATCATGTCGCGGAATTCCTCCGCCGTCCGATGCTGGCGCTCGAAAGCCGGGATGTCGTTGATGTCCTGGCTATAGGGAATGGCGAAGATCTTCTTGCCGCTGTCGAGCGTCATCTGATAGGGCTGGTCGTCATTCACCCAATCGCAGACATAGTCGACGCCCTCGGCGGCGAGGATGTCGAGCGTGTTCCAGGTCTCTTGCAAGCCCGAGCCGAGCCAGCCTTTCGGCCGCTTGCCCGCGACGCGCGCGATCGTGTCGAGCGCTTCCTTGATCGCCTTGGGCTCCTCGTCCTCGGTCATATCGATGAGCCGCTTCGAGTTGGTCTTGTTGTGGCCCATCCATTCCCATTGCCGCTTATTGCCTTCGGCGATGATCATCGGATGGTGGATGCAGATGTCGCTGTTGAGCGCGACCGTGGCACGGATGCCGTGTTTGTCGAACACGTCCATGAAGCGGAAGACGCCGATGCGGTTGCCGTAGTCGCGCACCGCCCAGCTCGGGATGTCAGGCATCTTGCCGGTGGTGCTCGCCGGGATGCGATCGGCGAGCGAGAAGAACTCGATATTGGGAATGACCCAGAACGCGACGCGCGCGCCGTTCGGCCATTCCAGCTTCTTGCGCGTGACGATCGGCGAGTATTCGAACGGGCCGTAGGAGGCGCTTGGCTTCATCTTATTCCGCCGCCTTTCGCGGCTGCTTGTCGAGCGCGGCGACGACTTCGTCGATATGCATCACATCGACATATTTGTGATGCATGTCGAAAAGATTGACCTTGTGCGACAGCACCACGCGGTCGAAGCAGCATTCCTCGACCAGCACGACGTGATAGCCGGCAGAATAGGCATCGACCGCTGAAGCGCGCACGCAGCCCGACGTGGTCTCGCCGCACATGATGACGGTGTGAATGCCGAGCTGCGTCAGATGCGCGGCGAGCGGCGTTCCGTAGAAGGCGCTGGCGCGCTGCTTGGTGACGACGACATCGCCTGGCTGCGGCTTGAACTCCGGACGGATCACGAAACCCGAAGGATCGTTGCCGCCGCGCCGCCGCTTGGTCGCGGTGACGAAGCCCGGCTTGCTCTCCGGCCGCGTATCGCCGGTCGAATAAAATATCGGTAATCCGGCGGCGCGGGCGGCGGCGAAGAGGCACTGCGTCGGCGGGATCGCCTTCCAGGCATGCTCGCCGCAGCTCATCGGGTGTTGCCCGATCAACTCGCTGACCGGCTTGTTGCCGCCGCGATAGACCACGTCATAGAGATCGATCGCGACCAGCGCCGCCGGCGCGCCGACATAGGTTTCGCGCGTGAACGGGCCGTAAATCGCGAGATCGCCCGCCGGTATCACGTCTTGCCAGCAATGGTCCTCGAATTTTTCGACCATGATGCCCTCCCTGATCTGCCGATTTGTCGCCGATTTGCGGCGCTATGGCAAGCGAGGCGGCGGCCCACTCTCGGCGCGCCGCATCCGCTAGAATGGCGCCGTCCGAAACGCCCGGAGATGCGCCTTGAAGAACGAGACCCGCCCTTCCGCCGCCGCGCGCGCGGTGATCCAGAAGCTCGATGCCGCCGTCGATGATTTCGTACGCCGCACGCGTTTCTTTCGCGAGCCTCTCACCCGCGGCCGGGCGCAGATGTTCGTGCTGCAACATCGCCAGAACACGCGCCAGCGCAATTCGGTGCTGAAGCTGCGCGTCGCGACCAACTGCCCGGATTGGGAGACGCGGATGCGCATCATCGGCGCGTGCAGCGAGGAGGTGATCGCCGATCATGCGCATGGCGGCGGCCGCCCTCACTGGGCGATCCTCGAAGATCTCGGCACCCGCATCGGCCTCAGCCGCCGGGCGATGCGCGACGCGCCGCTCCTCGCCTCGACGCAGCTCTGCTGGCTCGCCTGGGAAGCGCTGATGTCGAACCGGCACTGGCTCGAAGGGCTGATCGCCAATACCTGCGCCGAGCGGACGAACATCCCGGGTTACGGCACCGGCATTATCCGCCGCCGCGGCTGGTTCGGGCTCGAGCGCCAGCGTTGGGGACGGTTGTTCAAGCTCGACGATGCCGAGCTCGATTTCTTCGAGCTGCACGAAGAAGCCGACATCGAGCATTCCAATCTCGGCTGGCAGACCATCGCGCGCTATGCCGGCGAGCTCGGCCTCGCCCAGGCCGTTGTGAAAGCCTGCGAGCTCAATCTCATGGTGTGGGAGCGCTATCTCGACGGCATCGCCGCCGGCGGCGACGCGCTCGATCGCAGCCGCGTGCCGGCTTATGTCTGAACCGCAGCCGGGCCTCAGCCCTTCTCCGCCTCCGCCGCCTTCAAGATTAGCGCCTGCGCGATCTCGCGCGCATCGGCGGGCTTCATCTGCAAGATCACCGTCGCGTCCTCGCCCGGCAGATCGATCCGCACCATCACGTCGTGCTCGTGCGAAACCGCGAAAGCCAAGAGATCGGCCGTGATCTTGGTGCGGGTGAGATGCGGGCCTTCATGCGGCATGAGTCGTTTGTCCTTACTTAGTCGTTGAATTCTTCGAATCCCGTCGATGTCCACCGGAAAATCTTGGTCGAGATCGAGCGGCTCACTTCGGTCGAGACTTTTACCGTCGCCGCCCGCAAGCGATCGATGTCGCCAGCGCTCTTGCTGCGCAAATAGAGGACCGCGTCAGCGCCAGGGATGGAGACGAGGAGGGGCGTTTTGCCCTTGCCGACGATCGTTCGCCATGTCTCCGGAAACAGCAATCGGCTGGAATCATAGGGGTCATCGGCGACTAGGCCAATCTTGCCGAAGAAATTCGGATGGCCCGCTTCCTCGATCGGACGGAAGGCTTTCAGCGTATTCTCTTTGCATAGCCTCAAGGCTTCCTCGCGCGAAAGCCCGGCCTTCTCGAATTCCGCCGCGTTCGGAAATTCGATCGCCTTGGGAAGATCCTCGACGCAAATCATCCATAGATTGCCAATAAAGGGGGCGGCGACAGGTTCTCGCTTTTGCGCATTGCGCATCTGATCGACGTAACCGCTAGGTCTGACGACAATCCGCAACGCGTTGCGGTCAAGCGGTTTGCTTCGTTGCGCATCCGTCGATGCGATTTGGTCTACCCAAACGGCGACGAGACTATCGCATCGGTCCGGCACGTTTTGACATTGCGCATAGAGCGTCTGCAGGTAGCCCTGATGCTTGCCCGTCTCAGGGACATCGATGCTTAAATAAAGCGGCGCCGTGATGCTCACCTTTGCGCCGGGAAGCGCCTTCGCAAAAGCGCTCGCGACATAGCTTGTGAATGCGTCAGGATCGCTTGGCACCTGAGCGGCACGTACGGAGCCGACCGCCACAGCGCACATCACGCAAGCGGCGAGCGCAATCCTTATTGCGAGCCGTGTTCCCCCGAGCAGCATGGCTCACCCCTCCCCCTCTTTCTTCCGCAGCAAGAATTCGCGGCCGAGCTTCACCAGCGGCTGGCCATCATAGGCGATGATGTCGGCGGTCGCGTAGGTCTCGGTCCAGAGCTCGGGCAGGAAAGAGCCGGTGCCGATCACATCGATCGGCGCCAGGGCCGCGGCCATCATCCGGCATTTCTCGGCGTTGAAGCCCGAGCTCGCGACGATCTTCACCGCCGCGAAGCCGCCGCCGTCGAGCGCATCGCGCAGCGCCCAGATCGACGCCGCCGAAACACCGCTGCCGACGAGATGCCGGAGCTCGGCTTCGCTGCGATATTGCCGGATGGCGGCGGGGGCGTGGCGCTCGAGCACGGCGTAAGAGGATTGCAGATCGAGACCCTCGGCATAGCGGCCGCCATGGGTGTCGAGGCGGAAGGACAGCCCGCCCGATGCCGCGAGCTCGGGAAAGCGCCGGCAGACTTCGAGCGCGTCGCTCGCCTCGCGGCCGAAATAGTCGCAGAGGACGGTCATCGGCTCGTCGGGATAGGTCTCGCGGTACATCTCGGCGGCGCGCAGGGTCGAGCCGGCATAGCCGATGAGCGCATGCGGCATGGTGCCGAGGCCCTTCGCCTGGCCGAAATAATGCGCCGTCGCGTCCGTGGCGTTGCCGATGAAGCCGACTGCGCCGACCGCGCGCTGGGCCGCCGCCGAGCCGACCGCGGCGGCATAGGCCATCATCTCGGCCATTTCCGCGCCGGCGCAATGCCGCGCATCCATCGCGAGGAAAGCGACGCGCGGCAGCGCCCGGCACATCTCATAGGCGTTGTAGGCGGCGACGCAGGCCGGGCCGAGCTTCTGGAGATAAAAAGTCTCGAGATCGACCAGCTGCTCGAGCGAGCCGGTCAGATAGGCCAGCGCCTCGCCGGCCCCGACCACCTCTCCTTCGCGATAAATTAGTTCGATCTTAATCTTTGTTCGCCGCGTCTTAACAACGCTTTCCAGGAATTCGACCATCAGCTTGGGCGTCGAGATCACGGGCCGGCGCAGAAACACCGCGTAGGTCGCTTCGCGATCGCCGAAACGGCGTACGATCTCCTTGGTCTTGCGGAAATAAACGTCGGTCTCGCGCGCGATGTCGTTCGGCTTTAAAGGCATCGCCCCACATTCTACCGGTTGCCGCGGCAACGCCTAGATCGCTCGCATCGCGGCGATATTCGAAATGAATTTGGGGCCAATTCGTCCCGTAGCATCAGCGATTTCCCGGCGTTTTCACGGTCCATTAACGTCGATGCGCGATGGTGAACGCGCCCAAAGAATAGGAGCGTGTGGTGACCTATCGAGCCTCGATCGAGACGAAAAGACTGGTGCGAATGCTCGCCCAGTCCGTGGCGATTGTCGCGCTCACGAGCGTGGGCGGCTGCGCGGCCCTCCCCGCCATCGGCGCCGGCATCAGCGCGCTCAGCAGCATCCCGACGATTGCCTCGCTCCCGAGCAAGATCTCCAACTTCTTCAAGGGATCATCGGACGCGGACACGCAGACAGCGGACGCGGCCCCGCCGAAGATGATCACCGAGGCCGATTTCCTGCGCGGCGGCGATTCGACCAGCGCGCGCGGCGATTTCGCGACCGCCGCCTGGTTTTATGCCAAGGCCGCCGACGCCAACCCCAATTCGCTGCAGGCGCGCGTGCGCCTCGCCAATGCACAGATGGCGCTGAAAGACGACAACGCCGCCTACGCCAACTATCAAGCGGCGCTGTTGTTGTCGCCGAACGATCCCGACGCCGCGATGCGGATCGGCGAGCTCGAGCTCGCGCATGGCGACGCAAAATCGGCGCTCGACCATTTCGCCATCGCGATGCATGGCAAGCGGAGCGATCCCAAGCTCTACAATCTGATCGGCGTCGGTTTCACGATGCAGGGAAAATACGCGCTGGCGCGGCAGAGCTTCGAGGTCGGGCTGAAGCTCCAGCCGGATTACGCTTCGCTGCAGAACAATTACGGCATGATGCAGCTGAAATCGGGCGACTATAAAGCCGCCGTTGCGACGTTCACGACCCTCGTCGAATCCCATGCCACCGAACGCTACCGCACCAACCGCGCGCTCGCCGAGCTTGCCGCGGGCGATGTCAACGCGGCGCTGCTCGATGCGCCAAGCATGGACGAGCCCCTGCTGCGCCGGACACTGGCGCACTACCAGCAGCCGCGGCAGGAGCCGATCCAGGTGGCCGCCGCCGACAGCATCCAGATGGACGTGACGCCGCGCGCCAAAGACGACGCGACGCCCGAAGCGCTGGAGAATGCGCTGCTCTCGCCGGCGCTCATCCCGGAGAAGCTGCCGTCCAAGGTCGTGAAGAGCTACTACGACCGCTTGCCGACGCAGCCGTCGTTCTAAGCTTCGCTCTTACGGGACGACGAGGCTGTCCGGGTTGGGATTTCCTTTGATCATGCCCTGATCGCGCGCGACGTTGACCCAGAAGGCCAGCGACGCGCCGGTCACCTTCGCCTCCAGCGAGTTGGGAACCACGATCGAGGCCATCGCCGCCGGCGGCAGCTTCGTGTATTTGGCGATGCTTTCCTTCACCGATTGCGCATTCGCGGGATTGCGCGCGAAGGTGTAAGCCTCCTCGATCGCGGCGCGGAATTCCTTCAGGGCCTCGGGATTCTTCTTCGTCCAGCTGCGCGTCGCGGCGTAGACCAGCGTCGCCGTTCCCTTCGGCCCCTCCGCCTCGGCGAGGAAATATCCGGCATCGATCGATTTGATGCGCGTATTGAACGGCTCCGCCGTCACCACCGCATCGACGAGGCCGGCCTTCAGCCCGTCGGCCATCTGCGGGAACTGCACCTCGACCCAATTGACCTTGTGATAATCGACGCCGTTGGTCTTGACCCAATTGCGTCCCAGCACATCGAGGGCGCCGCCGAGCCCCGGCACGCCGACCTTGCGGCCGATCAGATCCGGCGCAGTTTTGATGCCGCTGCCGGTGCGCGCCATGATCGCCGCTGGCGAATTCGTCGGATAGGTCGCCATGCCGGCGATGCCGACAAGATCGAGCCCCTGCTCGTCGGCTTCGAGCAGGATCGACGGCGTCAGCGTGCCGATCTGCGCCGCATCCGCCACCAGCGAGGCCGAGACCAGCGAGCCGTTGGCGGTCGGGGTCACATCGACATCGAGCCCGTGCTTCTCGAAGAAGCCCTGATCCTTGCCGACATAGGCGCCGAGATTGTTGGCGCCCTGGGTGAAAAGCAGCTTGATCTGGGTCGCGGCTGAAGGCGGCACAGCGCATAGGACAATCAGAAACGCGGCGGCAATGCGCGCGAACACACTCGACATCAAGGGCCCTCCCCGCTCGCTTTCGGCCGATCATATCGAGAGAGCGGCGCGCGCACTAGCGCGCGATACTATTCCTCGGGATCGCTCGCGGTGATGAGACGCGCACCGCGCTGAAAAGTGAGATAGGCCCAGATCCAATCGAGCGCGACGGCAAGGCGGTTGCGGAAGCCGATGAGAAAATAGATGTGCGCGACGCTCCAGACGAACCAGGCGATCCGTCCGGTCAGCCGCAGCCAATGGAAATCCACCACCGCGAAATTGCGCCCGACCGTCGCGAGCTCGCCGTAATCGCGATAACGGAACGGCGGCGGCGCGGCCTTGCGCGCGAGCCGCGCCAGCAGCACTCGCGCGACATATTTGCCTTCTTGCTTGGCGACCGTCGCGACGCCCGGCAGCGGCTTGCCCGCGGCATTGCGCACCGCAGCGGTATCACCGATGACGAAGATTTCGGGATGGGCGGCAAGACTCAAATCGGGCTCGACAATCACACGGCCAGCGACATCGTGCTCGGCCTCGAGCCATTGCGCCGCCGGCGACGCCATGACACCCGCGGCCCAGATCGTGACGCCGCACGCGATCGGCTCCTCGCCGAGCATGACGCCGGCCTCATCGCAGCGCGTGACGGCATGGCCGAGGCGCAATTCGACGCCGTGCTTTTCGAGCGCGCGGTGCGCTGCGGCTGAAAGCGTCGCAGCAAAGCTCGGCAGCACGCGCGGCCCGGCCTCGATCAGGATGATCCGCGACATCGCTGGATTGATGACGCGGAAATCGCGCGCCAGCGCCACCTTCACCAGCTCGGCGATGGCGCCGGCGGTCTCGACGCCGGTCGCGCCGCCGCCGACCACGACGAAGGTCATCAGCCGCTGGCGCTCGCGTGCATCGGGTTCCTGCTCGGCACGTTCCAAAGCCGTGAGGATCTTGCGCCGCAGCCGCGTCGCGTCGTCGATATTCTTCAGGCCCGGCGCGAAAGCCGCCCATTCCTCGTGCCCGAAATAGGCATGGCGCGCACCGGTCGCGACGATGAGCCAGTCATAAGCGACGTCGCGGTGGCGCAGCCTGACGATGTGCTTGGCTTTGTCGATGGCGACCACGTGCCCCAGCACCACATGCGCATTGCGTTGCCGGGAGAGAATGCCGCGGATCGGCGCGGCGATGTCGGCCGGCGACAGGCCCGCGGTCGCCACCTGGTAGAGCAGCGGCTGGAACAGATGATAATTGCGCTCGTCGATCACCGTGACTTGCGCCGGCGCGCGCGCCAAGGCACTCGCCGCCCATAAGCCGCCGAACCCGGCGCCGATGATCACGATGCGCGGCAGCGTCTGTGCAGAATCGGACATGAGGCTCATGTTTGCCCTGCACCGCCGCTTGGCAAGAGCGCGGCTAAGAGGTGATGTGGCTCAGCACCTGGACGAGCTCGGCGACTTTCTTGCGCTGATCCCTGGCATCGCCCGACGTGATCGCATGCTCGACGCAGTGCCCGATGTGATCGCGTAGAATCTCGTCCTGCACCTTTTTGAGCGCGGCCTTCACCGCCTCGATCTGGTTGAGCACGTCGATGCAATAGCGGTCGTTGGCGATCATGCGCGCGACCCCGCGCACCTGTCCCTCGATGCGG
>Ga0134128_10006652_pt1 | contig 14006 bp, 15 predicted proteins | sample KB31754_FD_96462 | JGI IMG/M metagenome (GOLD analysis project Ga0134128, IMG submission 96462) | Terrestrial soil microbial communities with excess Nitrogen fertilizer from Kellogg Biological Station, Michigan, USA - KB3-175-4 | ecosystem: Environmental > Terrestrial > Soil > Unclassified ... | reverse complement strand
GCAGCCAGCCGATCGCCCACCGGGCACTCGCCGACGCGATGCACGAACGGCAAATCTGGCTCGACATCCGCGAAATGGCACGGGGCGGGGCCGCAGCGAAGGGTCGCCCTCGGCTCACACCTTAGAACACCAGATACCAGAACAACGCGACTTCCTGGCTGGCCGGGCTCAACCCGCGATAGAGATTTGCATCGAACCCGGCGAGCACAAAGCCTTGGCTTTGGTAAAGGCGGCAGGCGGCAACGTTGTTGTTCTGTGTTTCGAGCGTTACGCCCGGCAGGCCACAAGCCGTGGCCCAGTCGACGGCCGCGCCAATCAGCGCAGTTCCCACGCCTCGGCAGCGGTAGTCAGGACCAATCCGTAAATCCTCGATGAGAGCGAAACGATTCCAGTTCTCCGATAGCCGCACCACCCCGGCGATCTCGCCGTCGAAAAGCGCGACCAGCATCTGGCTGTCAGTCGCAATTTGACCGGCCGCATCAGGATAGGTCTTCCGGTATGGCGTGACCGGCCGCGCCGAATAACTCAGCACACCGCCGCTCAGCGATAATTCGAGCTCCTCGGTGACGAGAAACGAGCCATCGATTGCCGCAATCGCCGCGCGGTCTTCGCTGCGGGCCGGCTGAATCTCGATGATCATCCGCACCTCCGAAACAACAAGGCCCGCTCATCGGCGGGCCTCAGCATATCGGCAATAGGGGCAAGAACCTATTCGTCGCGATAGACCTTCTCGCGGCGCTCATGCATTTCCTGCGCTTCGAGGCTGAGGGTCGCAATGGGACGGGCGTCGAGGCGGGCGACGCCGATGGGGTCGCCGGTTTCCTCGCAATAACCGTAGGTGCCATCATCGATGCGCTTCAGCGCGGCGTCGATCTTGGCGATCAGCTTGCGCTGGCGGTCGCGTGTCCGCAGCTCAAGCGCCCGGTCGCTTTCCGACGAGGCGCGGTCGGCCATGTCGGGGTGGTTCTGGCTTTCTTCCTGGAGGTTATCGAGGGTTTCGCGGCTCTCCCGCAAAATCTCGTCTTTCCAGTTCTCGAGCTTGGCTCTGAAATATTCCCGCTGGCGGGGGTTCATAAAGGGTTCGGTTTCGGTCGGCCGATAGTCCAAGGTGGCGACAGGAGCTTGCATAGAAGGACTCAACTCCGGAAGGCTCTCACTGTTGGCGCCTTATAGTGGCCGGGCCTGTCACGGGCAAGACAGTAAAATGCGCGCGATCATGGGGATAGGCGGCGGCGTCAGAGCCCGGCGAAGCGGCCGAACTTGGCGAGCTCGACGCGGGCCCTGAGCTCGATGTCGTCGAGGAGGGAATCGAGACCCGGTGCAATGCGCTCGCGCGCTTGCCCGATGAGGGCGAGCAACTGGTTGAGGCGGCCCTCGCTGACGTGCCCGGCGAGGAGGTCCGATTGCATCTCATCGAGCGTGTCGAGCAGTGCCCTGCCCCGCCGCAGCACCTTTTTCTTCGCGCCGAATGAATCGCCGGCCGCCTGCAGCGCCAGCAGTGCATCGATCGCTGCCGCGGTGGCGACGGGACCGGCCGGCGCGGCGGCGGTGGCCTGGCCCGCGCTTTCCGGCGCAAACACTTCGCCGCCGGCGCGCGACGGCGCAGCGCGATAACCGCTCACCTGGCCTGTGGAACTGCCTTCGACGCGCAAATTTGGACTCAGCTGACGGCTGGATTTGACGACATCGGCAAAATCGGCCGGTTGTGGTTAACGAGTCGTTAATCGACCCGGCAGGAATTGCCTGCGGCGATCGCAGGCCGCCTGGCGAGCGGCTTGAGGCGGCTTCCAACCGCGGCAATTTCAGATGAAAAATCAGTATGTTGTAACGATTATTCCGTCGCCCGCCGAGCTCTGGCACGCTTTTCGCACTACCTCCTGCGATAGCGGCCCATGGGGATGGGATCGCCGTCAAAACGGGGATCGAGATGATTTCGCAAAAACTGCGCGTTCTGTTTGCCGGGCTGGTGGCGCTGACGATGAGCCTCGCGCCGCTGACGGCGGCCCACGCCGCCACCGCGCGCATTAAAGACATCGTCAGCATCGAAGGCATCCGCGATAACCAGCTCGTCGGCTACGGCCTCGTCGTCGGCCTCAACGGCACCGGCGACGGGCTCAACAACGCCCCGTTCACCAAGCAGAGCCTGCAGGCAATGCTCGAACGGCTCGGCGTCAACACCCGCGGCGAGAACATGCGGACCGGCAACGTTGCCGCCGTGATGGTCACCGCCAACCTGCCGCCGTTCCAGACGCAGGGTACACGCATCGACATCTCTGTCGCCTCGCTCGGCGACGCCTCGAGTCTGCAAGGCGGCACGCTGCTGGTGACGCCTCTCCTCGGCGCCGATGGTGAGGTCTATGCCATTGCGCAGGGGCCGGTTTCGATCGACGGCTTCAAGGCATCCGGTAACGCTGCCAGCGTCGTCTCCGGCGTGCCGACCACCGGCCGCATCGCCGGTGGCGGACTGATCGAGCGCGAGATCGATTTCAAGCTCGCCTCGCAGCGCAGCCTCCGCCTGACGCTGCGCAACCCCGATTTGACCACGGCCCGCCGCATCGCGCTCTCCATCAACGATTTCATCGGCGTGCCTACCGCCGCGCCCGAAGACCCGGCTACCGTCCGCGTGTCGCTGCCGCCCCGCTTCAACGGCAACATCGTCGACCTGCTGACCGATATCGAGCAACTGGTCGTCGACACGGATCAAACCGCAAAAATCGTCATCGACCAGAATTCCGGCATCATCGTCATGGGCAAGGATGTGCGCGTCTCGACGGTGGCGGTCGCGCAAAGCAACCTCACGGTGACCATCAGCGAAGGCGCGACGGTCAGCCAGCCGGCGCCGCTCAGCCAGGGCACGACGCAGGTGACGCCCAACACCTCGATCAACGTGAACCAGAAGAACAGCGATCTCGCGCTGGTGCCTGAAGCGGTGACGCTGCAGCAACTTGTCGACGGCCTCAACGCGCTCGGCATCAGCCCGCGCGATCTCATCTCCATCCTGCAGGCCATCAAGGCGACCGGCGCCCTGCAGGCCGAAATTCAGGTGCTCTGATGCTCCAGTCCGCGACTTCCGCCACCTCCAAGCCCTACGGCGCCGCGCTGATGAAGCAGGCCCGTGACCTCGAGGGCGTGTTCCTCAATACCCTCACCAGCCAGATGTTCTCCTCGATCAAGACCGACGGCACGTTCGGCGGCGGTTTTGGCGAACAGACCTGGCGCTCCATGCAGTCCGAACAGATGGCCGATTCTATCGCCAAATCGGGCGGCATCGGCCTTGCCGACCAGATCACCCGCAGCCTCCTCGACGTGCAGGAAGCCGCGCAAGCCCAGAACACTGACGGAGCTGCAACCCCATGAGCGCCGCAAACCGCCTCGCCACCCTCGACGAACTCGATCCGGCCGAGCTCTGCGCCCGCACGGAGACGGTGCTCGGGGCGCTGGTCGAGATCATGAACGCCGAAACCACGCTGCTGCGCGCCGGCCATCACAAGCAGGCGACCAACCTTACCGCCGAGAAAACGCAGCTCGCTCAGGATTATGTCGGCCTCGCCCGTTCCATCCAGCGGCGGCTGCCGCAACTGCAAGACCTCGTACCAAACGAACTCGACCGGCTGCGGCGGGGCCACGACAGCCTCGCGACCCAGATGGCCGAAAACCTGCGCGTCATCGCCACGGTGCGCACCGTCACCGAAACGCTGCTGAGCGACGTTGCGGCGGCCGTCGGCGCGCAGAACAGAGCCAAGACCTATGGCGCGAACGGCGTGGTCAACAGGTCGCCGGCCGCCTCGGCTCGCGGCATCGCGGTCAACCGGGCGCTGTAGCGGGCGTCACTTGAAAACTCTGTTAGCCGGCGTGTGTGAGATTGGTTGCACTAGGTAAAATGCGAGTGGGGCGAAATACCACCCGGTAAGCGCCGGCTTCTAACGCTCCCTCGGTAGGCCCCGTCCACAAGGGAGCACCCGATGAGCAATAGCGTTGCGCCACTGCCCAGCGGCGTCGGCGTCGCCTCGATCGCCGAACACCGCCCGCGCCGGGAACAGGAAGCCCACCATCAGGCCGACGACGAAGCGCGCCCCGATGACCCAGATTCGCAGCGCCCCGGCGATCAGCCGCAGCGCGACCACCGCGACGCGCCCGCCCCCACGGCCGATGAAGAACTGGTGCCAGCCGAGACGCTCTTCGCCACCGCGCTCATCGCCAATTCGCTGATGTCGCGGGCTCCCTCGCCAGAGGAGTTGAAGCTGCGCACGAACCAGGGCTGGACCCCGCCCGACTCACCCCTGCGGCTCAAGGACAAGCTGATCTGATCCACGCCCTGTGACCGAACAGCACACCCTTCGTTAACCGATCGCCGATCGCCGTTTTCGCCCGGTTAACCAAGCCTCGCGGGGCTTTCGATTTGTGGCCGAAACGAGGCCTGCTTAACACTTCTTTATGCGCTGGCGGCCGATAGTAAAACACCGCCTCAGGACGAGGCGCCAAAACCAAGATACCCCAGAAGAGGAATCTCTCTATGTCCGATATCGTTCTTTCGGCATCGGTTCGTCAGAACCTGCTCTCCCTGCAGTCGACCGCCGATCTCCTGTCGACCACGCAGAACCGCCTCGCGACCGGTAACAAGGTCAACAGCGCCCTCGACAATCCGACCAACTACTTTACCGCCCAGTCGTTGAACAGCCGCGCGAGCGACATCAACAACCTGCTGGATGGTATCGGCAACGGCGTGCAGGTGCTGCAGGCTGCCAACACCGGCATCACCTCGCTGCAGAAGCTCGTCGACACGGCCAAGTCGATTGCCAACCAGGCATTGCAGACCGCGCAGGGCTACACCACCAAGTCCAGCGACACCTTCGTCGGTAGCGCCACGGGCGGCACTGGTGCGGCCACCTCGGCTGACCTGAACCAGGGTGCCCTGACAGGCGCCAGCTTCCAGTTGCAGGATTCGACCGGCAAGAACATCACCATCACCATCGGCGCCACCTATTCGGCTCTGAGTGGCAATTCGGCGACCGTCAACTCGGTCGACGACCTCAACAACGTGCTGTCCGCGGCCGGCCTTAGTGTCTCGGCGTCTCTCGGCAGCGCCACCGACTCGCTGACCTTTACCTCGACCAACGACAGCGCCGGCCAGACGATCACCCAGACCGGCACCGCGCCGACTGCGGCCGACGCCATCGACATCAAGGCCACCCTCGCCACCGGCACCGTAACCGCCGCCGTCGCCGACGTTTCCTCGCAGAACACCCGTGCGGGCCTCGTATCGCAGTACAACGCGATCCTCGACCAGATCAAAACCACGGCTCAGGATTCTTCGTTCAACGGTGTCAACCTGCTGAACGGCGACAACCTCAAGCTGGTGTTCAACGAAACCGGCAAGTCGACCCTCAACATCGCCGGCTTCACTGACGATGCCACCGGTCTCGGCCTCAATACGCTGGCCAATTCCGACTTCCAGGACAACACCTCGACCAACTCGGTGCTCACGGCTCTTAACAGCGCCTCCAGCACCCTGCGCGCCCAGGCGTCCAGCCTCGGTTCGAACCTCTCCGTCGTGCAGATCCGGCAGGACTTTTCGAAGAACCTGATCAACGTCCTGCAGACCGGCGCCTCGAACCTCACGCTTGCCGACACCAACGAGGAAGCGGCCAACAGCCAGGCGCTGTCGACCCGCCAGTCCATCGCCGTCTCGGCGCTGGCCCTCGCCAACACGTCGCAGCAGAGCGTGCTCAAGCTGCTTCAGTAAGCAGGACTTTACTGAATCGGAGAAGGCGGGCTTCGGCCCGCCTTTTTCTTTGCGCGTTTTCCGGCCAATGTCGGACCATTGTTCTACCGGAGAGTCGCGCAGTGTCGCTAAAAGTCGAACTGAAGCCTGGCGAAAGGCTGATCATCGGCAGTTGCGTCATCACCAATTCGGACCAGCGCACCCGCCTCACCATCGACGGGCGCCTGCCGATCCTTCGCGAAAAGGACATCATGAAGCCCGAGCAGGCCGACAGCACGGCCAAGCTCATTTACCTCGCGGTCCAGCTCATGTACCTCGAAGGTAGCTTTCAGGCCTCGCGGACAGAATATTTTTCTCTTGTGAATACCATGGCGACCACCCAGCCGAAAACCATTCCTATACTGGACGAGGTCAACAACGAGATATTAACCAACAATCTTTATAAAGCTCTCAAGGCGTCGAAGAAACTAATCCTGTTCGAGCGAGAGCAATCCCAAAATGCAGAACCAAGCGGTCGAAGCCTACCAGCAGGCGGCCCGCCAGACCGTTCCCCCGCGTGACCTCGAGGCCAATCTGCTGTCGAAGGCGGCGGCCCACTTCCAGCGCATCCGCAACGACTGGAACAGCCTCGGCGACGAACTGCCGAATGCGCTGATCTTCAACCGCAAGCTCTGGACGGTGTTCCTCACCTCCGTGACCGACGAGGAATCGCAATTGCCCTTGCAGGTCCGGCAGAACATTGCCAATCTCGGCGTCTTCGTGCTGTCGCAGACCGCCGAACTGCAGGTCGACCCCGCCCCCGAAAAGCTCGATATCCTGGTCAAGATCAACCGCGAACTCGCCGCGGGGTTACGCGGCTCGGCGGAGTAGGCGGACCTCGCCACACCCGACGGCCTCTCGATACCCCCACAACCCCTCCGCCGTCATGGCCGGGCTTGACCCGGCCACCCAGCCAGTCGCGCAGATGGCGCGCCGCTAGAGTTATCCGCGTCCCAACCTCACCCACCGTGTCATTCCGGCGAACGCGGGAATGACACCGGGAAGGAATAGGAACGTCCGTGAAATCGGCTCAGGCGGCTGGGTGGCCGGGTCAAGCCCGGCCATGACGGTGGAGGGGTGGTGCTTCCCGAGAGAGGGTGGCGCCGGCCCCAAGGGGCGGCCGCTCTCGCCCCGTCAGGTCGCGAGCGTCGCCGTTGCCTGCTTCACTGATGTAATGCCCGAAACGGGATCGGTGACCGCTGTCGCGACGCCGGCCGTACCATTCACGGCGAGCGAGAACTTGGTGTCGCCGATGCGGAACTGGCCGTTCTTGATCAGCACCTGGCTGTAGTTGATCGTGCCCTCGCTCTGATATTTCACCTTGGCCTTGAACCCATCGACCTGCGAGATGGTGATCGAGAACGCTTTGTTGTCGCCGTACTTGCCGGACCAGGTACCGGTGTACTGCGTCGGGTCGACCGGAACGTACTTGCCCGGCGTATAGGCCGTGGCGCCGACGGTTGAATAGTTCGTCGACAGAATGCTGAAAATGTCGGCCACGGCGAATCTCCTGCGACTTGTCCCGTCACATTAGGGAATGTCGGTAAACGCTTTGCTGCTTGTGCCGCCGAGCGCCTACTTCAAGTAGTTGGCGAGCTGCAATTGACTGATCATCGCGGTCGCCGAATAGCTCGCCGAAAGCCGCGTCTGCAGCTCCAGCAGCGCCGAGGCGATCTCGTTGGGGTCGGCCTGCTCGGCGTTGGAAAGCACATCCTGCAACTGCGAGCTGTAGGCGGTGTGCTGATCGCTCAGATTCTTGAGCGTCGTCTGCGCCAGCCCGAGATCGACGCTGATGCTGGCGATCGAGCCGGGCGTGCTGTCGTTGGCCGCCGAGAGGTTGGCCTGCTGGCCCGCCGCGACCGCGTCGAACTTCGCCTGGCTTGCTGCCGTGGTTGCATCGTCGGTCGTCGGATAGGTCTGGATCGCCTGCACGGCAAGACTGCGGACGAGCTGGGTGAAGCCGTATTCGTTGGCCTCCGCGCCGTAGCTCACATTGGTGCTGTCGTCGACCTTGGTCGAGACGGTGGATCGCGCGTTGGCGCTGTTCTCGCCGGTGTACCACTGCACCGTGTCCCCGGCCGTCTGCGCCGCACTCTCATAGCCGGTCGCGGTGTAGTAGGAGTTCGTCGATGTATCGATGGCAACGCGCTGCACGCTTTGACCCGACGAGTTGAAGAAATTATTTGCCGCCGCATAGTTCGAGGCGACCGCGAGCTTGGTCGAGCCCTCGGTCTGCAGCGATGATTGCAGGGCAGTGTTGAAGTTCGCCGCCGTGGCGTTTGCATCGGCACCGATCTGGAACTCGCCCGGGTTTTTCGGTGTGCCGGTGACGGCCTTCATGTTCAGCGTGTCGGTCGTGCCATCTGGCATCTTGAGGCCGATGCTGACGGTGTCGCCCGCCGCCGGCTGGCTGGCGAACTGCACCGAAAGCGAGGCGGGGGAGCCGGTGGGCTGCGTCACCGTCACCGCCGTACTGCTCGTGCCGACCGAGGACAGCTTGAAGCCAAAGGGATGCGCGCCATCCTCGGCCAGCGTCGTGGTATTGCCAGTCGTCGACAGCGTCAGGCGGCCGAGCCCATCCGCCCCCTGATCAGCCTGCAGCCGTTGCGCCGCGACGGTCTTGAACCCGGCCAGGCTGCCCGAGCCGTTCATTGCCGTATCGAGCGTCGCAACCGGCGGCGCCTGCGTCGTGCCGCCGCCGAACAGGTAGTGCCCGTTGATATCGGTGTTGAGGCTGCTCAGCACCTGATCGAGCTCGGTCTGGGCGGTACTCGGCGCCGTGGTGAGATTGATGTTGTTGGTACCATACGCACCCGGCGTCGAGCTGGCTCGCGCGCTGGAATTGACCGTCGACAGGCTCGTCAGCACCTGGTTCATCATGTTGAGGCGCAGGTTGACGGTGTTGATGTTGGTGTCATAGGCGCCAAGTCGGCTGAGCTGGGAGCGCACTGTCAGATCGGTGAAGCGGCTCGTCCCCATATCGGCGAGCGAGGAGGCCTTCAACCCCGATGCCAGTTGCTGCTGCAGCGTATCGAGCTGGCTCTGCAGCTTGGTGATGCCGGAATAGCTCGCCGGTAGCGGGTACATGGAATTGTTGACGATCATCTCTGTGTTCCCGTTACACGCCCATCGCCTGCATCAGCGAATTGAGCAAATCCTGCACCACCGACACCACATGGGCGTTGGCGGAATAGGCGGCCTGCAATTGCACGAGCTGCGCCATCTCGTCGTTGACGTTGACGCCGTATTCGCTGGTCATCCGCGATGTCACCGCTGTCATCGCGTCGGTATGGTTGTTGCTGTCCGACTGGGCTGAAGCGGCAGCGCTGCCCTGGTAATCCATCGTCTGCGTGATGAGGTCGCTCACCGTGCCAGTCAGCGCGCCGCCGATCCCCGCCGTGTTGTTCGACGCATCGGAGAATGTCATCGAATTGAGCTGGTCGTAGAGGTAGTTGACCCGGTCGACGTCGCCGATCGGATCGGTCGAGGTCGACTGCACCAGCTTGGTGTTGTCGGCAAGGATCGCGGCGTTGACGGTGATGCGGCCGGCAAATCCAACCTTCTGGCCGTTGCCATCGAGGTCGCCCGTATAGGCGCCGTTGCCGCCGTCCGTGAAGAGGTTGAGCCCGAGGCCGGCGTTCTGCAGCGCCGTGCTTGTGGTCCGCGCGGTGAGCCCGCTGACTGCGGAGTTCGCCGTGCCGTCGTTGAGCACCGTCAGCGTCGCGCCGGAGCCGGAAACCTGCACGCCGCTGCCGAGCGCCGACTGAAGCTGCGTCGCAACGCTGGTGGCGCCGGCGGCGAAACTAACGCCGACCGTCCGCGTCCCGCCCGCATCGACATAGTCCATCGGCAGCTTGGAGGTGTCGTCGACCCGCACCACGCGGACAGTTTTAGACACGCCGCCAACGCTGTAATTGAGCAGCAGGTCATTTCCCGGCTGAACGTTCGAGATATCGACCGACAGGCCGGTCGCCCCCGAACCGTTGCTGGCCGTCGTACCCTGCGTCTGGTTGGTGGAGAACGCCTGCGCCAGACCTGCGGCGATGCCGTCGAGCTGATCCTGCGCCTGCACCAGCGTGTTATCGCGAAGCTTGATCAGGCCAGAAAGCTCACCCGATTGCAGCACGTTCTGCTTGACGAGGTCGATGGTCAGGCCGGAGGGGCTGGTCAGCGTCAGCTCGCCGACGCCGTTCTGCGCGTCATTGTTGCTGAACTGCTGGCTCGCCGAGATGTTGGTGACCGGATTGAACGAGAAGACCGAGGCCTTCTGGTCGAGGATGCCAACACCCGACCGCGTCGCCAAGGCTACGCTGCCATCCTGCCGGTAGGTGACGTTGAGGTCGATGACACCTGCAACCTGCGACACCAGCCGGTCGCGCTGGTCGAGCAGCGTCGCCCGTGAAGTGGCGTCCGTCGAAAGGTCGCTGAGCTGCCCGTTGACCTTGACCAGCGCCGTCAGCGCCTGGTTGACGCTGTCGACATCGCTCTGGATCTGCCCGTTGGCCTGCTGCCTGAGCCCCTGCACCTGCCCGGTGAGCTTGTTGAGCGTCGAGGCGAGATTTTGTGCCGTGCTGACGGCCGTGGCGCGGGTCGAATAATCGTCGGGGCTGGCCGTCAGCGCGCTGAGCGCGGTCTGGAAATTGCTGAATACGCTGCTGAGCGAACTCGTGGCGCTCGGCATGCCCAAATAGGACTGAAGCTGGTTGAGATAGCTCGCCTGGACGCTCGATGACGCCGAGTCCGACGTTTCGGTGGTGTAGTAGGTCTGCAGCGTCTGGTCGAAGGCGCGCTGCACCGTGGACGAGATGGCAAAATTGCTGCTCGTCCCCGTCTGATCGATGACGTTGACGGATTGGCGGTGATAGCCGGGAGTCCCGGAATTGGAGACGTTCCGCGACAGCACGTCGAGGCTGCTCTGGGTCACGCTCAAACCGGAGAGCGCGTTGCTCAGAGTGGTCGACAGGCCCATCGATGGATCTCCCGCTCGCGGTTAAAGGGCGACGCCCGGCTCGGCCGGACCTCAGCGGATCATGTTGAGCGCCTGTTGCAGCATGTCGTTTGCCGTGGTCACGATCTTGGTACCGGCGGCGTAGGCCTGCTGCGTCACGATGAGCTTGCTGAACTCGCTCGAGATGTCGGTGTTCGACGCCTCTAGCGAACTGCCCGAAATGCTCGGATCGGTCGAGAGCACGGGACTGCCGGACTCGCTCGTCTCCGCATAAGCATCGCCGTTGAGCTGCTTGAGGGAATTGGCGCCATTGAAATTGGCGGTCACCACCTGCGCCACGTCGATCTGCACGCCATTGCTGTAGGAGGCGACCACCCGGCCGGAATCGTTGACCGCGACCGAGGTGAACTTGCCCGCCGCATAGCCGTTCTGGGTCAGCGTTGTCACCGACGTGCTGCCATTGGAATCGGCGAACTGCGTGATGCCGTTCGTGCCGTGGTCGAGGGTGACATTGCCCAGCGCGATACCATTGACGGTCATGTTCGGAATGGTCGTCGAGGTGATCGGCGGGCTCATCGAACCATCGGCGGCAAAGGTGTAGTTGACCCCCGCATTCGTCCACATCGGGTTGGCGCCGGTCGCGCTGCTGTTGGAGAGGTAATAGAGGTTCCAGGTGTCGGTGCCACCGGTCGCCGCACTCGACGTCTTGGCCCATTGCAGCTGCACATTGGCCGGCGCGCCGTTCGACGAATAGACGGTGATGGCGCCGCCCGAAATCGACTCGTTGAGGAATTTATCGCTGTCGGCCGCCGAGATGGTGTTGACCGGCCCCGGAGGAGCAGGACCTGTCGCCGCCACGGTCTGCGAGCCAAGGCCGAGGCCGGTGGTCAACGGCGTCGTGTCCGCCACTGTCAACGAGTCGGTCAGGTTGCTGCCAAGCGTGACCGCGACTTTGCCGCCCGTATTCAGGCCCACGGTTGCCGTCGCGGTCGAACCGCCCAAGCCTTGCAGCGTGGACTGAATCTGGCCGAGCACGGTGTTGATATCGGCCGAGCTGACATCAATGCCGGTATTGGTGCCCGTATAGGTGCCCGTGTAAAAATCGAACGTCGTCGGGGTGCCGTTGACGGTCACCGTCAGCGACGTGCCGGCGGGCATTGCCGTGCTGGCGGCAGCGGTGCCGGCGAGCGTCGTCGAGCCTGTAGCGGTGGCGGGCGTAGTGATCGTCGTCGGCAGGAAATCGCCGGTCTTGAGCAATTCGCTGCCCGGCACGCTGGCCTGGTAAGCCGGGTCCTGCGGCAATTGCGGCAGGTTGAGCTGGTAATTGATCTTGGTCGTCGGCAGCGCCGGCAGCAGCGCGTTGGAAACAGTGACCACCGACGGCACCGAGCCCGAGACGTTCCCCGTGCTGGCATCGATCGGCAGGCCCTCGAGGTAGTAGCCGGCGCCGTTGACGAGATGGCCGTCCTTGTCGAGCTGGAAATCGCCGCGCCGCGTGTAATAGGTCGCGCCGGAAAACACCGCGTGGCCGTCCGCCGTCCCGGTCTTTTGCTGCACGACGAAAAAGCCGTTGCCGTTGATCGCCATATTGGTCGCGGTCTGCGAGGACGAGATGTCGCCGGCGACATTGTTGGTGGCGAGCGCGTTGGCAACGACCGAGCCCGCGACCTGCGACTGCGGTGAATCGTCGGGGATCATATCCTGGAAGGACGTATCGATCCGCTTGTAGCCGATGGTCTGCGAGTTCGCGATATTTCCCGAGATGTTCTCGAGGGCGTAGGACTGCGCCTGAAGCCCGGTTACTGCGGTTGAAAGAGCGCCATAGATGCCCATGTGAAGCCTCATTTCCCAATCGGCGTATCGACACGCCAAGCCGACAGAGGCGATGCAAGCCGGATGCCAAACGCCACAACGTTGATTTTGCTTCACAATTCTACTGGCGCCGTGCAGGGTTGAGGTCGCTGCCCGGCAGATCGCGCCGGCTAACCGGCAGAATTTGCCGTGGAAATCCCATAGCTTGTGCGCAAATCGCGCATCGTCTAAAGGCCTTTGCCAACTATTCGAGGCTCAAACGCCATGCTGTTCAAACGTGCCGAAGATTTTCGCGCCGCACCGCGCCACGCGGTGACGGTGTTCGGCATGTCCGGCGTCGGCAAGACACGGCTGGCCGCCCTGCTGCGCAAGAGCCACTGGTTCCACTACTCGGTCGATTACCGCATCGGTACGCGGCACATGGGCGAATACATCGTCGACAACTTCAAGGCCGAGGCCATGAAGGTGCCGTTCCTGCGCGACCTGTTGCGCTCGGATTCGATCGCGATCGCATCCAACATCACCTTTGCGAACCTCGAACCGCTGTCGACCTATCTCGGCTGCCCCGGCAATCCGGCCAAGGGCGGCCTGCCCTTTGCTGAATACCAGCGCCGGCAAGCCCAGCACGGCGCCGGCGAAAAGCTGGCTTTGCTGGAGGTGCCCGAATTCGTCCGCCGTGCCCACGACCTTTATGGCTATGACGACTTCATCGCCGACACCGGCGGTTCGCTCATCGAGGTGGTCGATCCGGACAACGCCGATGATCCGGTACTCAGGACGCTGACCGACAGCACGCTGCTGCTCTATATCCGCGGCACCGAAAAGGATGCGGCCGAACTGGTGCGCCGCTTTCGCGACAGCCCCAAGCCGATGTACTACCAGCCGGCTTTCCTCGAGGCGAAGTGGAAGGAATACAAGAAGCTCAACGCCATCAAGGACGACAACGAGGTCGACCCTGTCGATTTCGGCGCCTGGGGCTTTGAGGCGTTACTGCACGACCGGCTGCCGCGCTACCAGAAGCTCGCCGACAACTTCGGCTATACGGTCGAGGCGTCAGACCTCGCCATCGCCCGCGACGGCGACGAGTTTTTAGACCTCGTGGCCGGCGCGATCAGCCAGCGCGGCCGAATGTGACGCTCATCTGAGAACCAACCGCCCGGCGCGCCTTCTGGCGGCGACGGGTTATTGGCCGCATTCGGCGGCCGTTCCAAAAGAGCTGAGACACAACAAATGCCCATCCGTATTCCAGACAACCTGCCAGCCCGCAAAACCCTCGAGGAAGAGGGCGTGGTGGTGATGGATTCGAGCCGCGCCGGCCGCCAGGACATCCGCCCCCTGTCGATTGGCCTCCTCAACCTGATGCCCAACAAGGAGCGCACCGAGACGCAGTTTTCGCGGCTGATCGGTGCGACGCCCTTGCAGGTCGATCTGACACTCGTGCGCATCACCGACCATCAGTCGAAACATACGTCGGAGGACTACCTC
>Ga0134128_10006649_pt1 | contig 14009 bp, 9 predicted proteins | sample KB31754_FD_96462 | JGI IMG/M metagenome (GOLD analysis project Ga0134128, IMG submission 96462) | Terrestrial soil microbial communities with excess Nitrogen fertilizer from Kellogg Biological Station, Michigan, USA - KB3-175-4 | ecosystem: Environmental > Terrestrial > Soil > Unclassified ... | reverse complement strand
TCCACGCCTTGCAGCCGGATCACGCCCTGGGTCGGCTCCTCAAACCCGGCGATCATCCGCATCGTCGTGGTCTTGCCACAGCCCGACGGGCCTAGCAACGAAAAGAACTCGCCCTCGCCGATCGCAAGATCAAGTCCGCGTACAGCGGTGACGACTTCCCGTCGGGCATGAAACTTCTTGACTACTCCCGCGAGATCGATGGCGGGCAGTTCAGTTCCCGCGGGGGTGGGCAAGTGACTCTCGGTCATCAGTAGCGGGATCTCTCTTTTTAGGTCGGCCTCCGTCAGCGGGGCGCATCGCGGAAGTTTTGATGATCTTGACAGGCTTTACATCTACAATCAACCGAATCAGTACTCATAGTTACTTGAAACGACTAATTCAGCAAGCGCTGCCGACCGTCTGCGCGTTACGCCGCCTAGCGAGCTGGCTGATCAAGATCGCCCGGGAATATGCCTGGTTGTGACCATCGTCACGATGTGCGCTCCGGGGCTCCGATGGTTACGTCGACGCCCGGCGAGTAGTGGACTAGCGGCTCGCCCTGGGGAACCGGGAGGCCGGCGGCCCTGACCAGGGTGTCGTTGACGACTGTTGCTTCGGCTCGGTGCAGGGGCCAGGGATCGTGGCAGGCTCGGGCGAGCCGGTACCGCGAGCCCACCGCGCTGAACAAGATCCACCGGGCGGTCAGGAAGTGATCGAGTTCGGTCAGTTCGCTCGGCTGGTACGGGTCGCCGATGTCGATCCGGACCTTGCTCGACGCGGTCCCCGGACCCGGCCAGCGACGGTAACACCGGTAGGCGATGGACTGGTCGTCGCCGACTACGTCCATCGCGGACCAGTAGTAGGGCAGCCGGTACGTGGTCCGCGCGACGGCGACGGCACCGAACCGGGCCGCGTCCAGCGAGAAGAACCAGATCCCGACGTGCCCGTCGGAGTCGCGCACATAGGTACGGACATTGGTCTCAGGAAATCTCGATACCCAAGGTGCGGTCCGCCCGCCAGAAGTCGCCACCACCATGAAGAACGGCACCAGCCCAACCCAGGCCGCGCCGTCATGCAGGTCGGGCGTCAGCCCGTCCGGGAGCAGTTTCGCCACATCGGCCGCCTCGAACGGCCAGTGCAGGAACGTCAGCCGCTCCCACCGCTGCAGCATGACCGGCCGCTCGATCTCAAACGGACAGGTACCGAGGGTTGTGATCCCGGCTTCCATACCTCCATGATGACGGACGGCCGACGAGTTAATCCGTCCGGGGCAAGCAGCCGCGCCGATCTCCGCCTAGGCTGAGGTGCGCACCAGCGTGCTGACGATCCCGGTCAGCGCCGATGCCTTGGCCTCGCTATCGGCGATAGATCTGGCCATGCGCTCCGCCCGGCCAGCGTCACTAGGCGCCAGCACCTCGGCTAGGCGGCCCCGCGCCTCAGCTAGGTAGCTCCGCACCCGCACCTTCTTGTCGCGGTCCGACACAAATCCGGCAACTAGCTCGGCGTCGGCAAGAATGCGGGCAGCTCGGCCATGGTCCGCGGCCGCCAGCGCCTTGGACACCCGGCACAGCGCAACTGCCCTCACGTCCTCACCGAGGATGGAGTTGGCTACATACTCGGCCCGGTCAGGGTCAGTAACCGCCAGCATTTCAGAAACCTCACTGAGCACCGATCCCTTCTGGTCCTCGTCGACCATGGAATTGGCGGCCCCCTCGGCGTCGGCCAGCAGACGAGCAGCCCGGCCGGGGTGCGTGGCCGCTAGCGCTTTCGCGACCCGACACACCGCCAAGGCCTCAGCCTGCTTGTCGATGATGGAGTTCGCGACACGCTCAGCCTGGTCAGGATCGGCGGCCACCAGCGCCTCCGCCACGTCGATCAGCAAATACGACTCATCAGGGCCGGCGGACCTAGCGGCCCGTTCCGCATCGGCCAGAACCCGAGCAACCCGGCCAAGGTCGATACCAACCAGCGCCGTCGCCACCCGCGTCAGCGCTGAGGCTTTCCAATAACCCTCCGCGATGGAGCCGGCGACGCGCTCAGCGCCGACGAGAATCGCGGCCGCCCGGGCCGGAGCGCTAGCGGCAAGCCTTACCGCGACCCGGCTCAGGGCCGATATCCTCGGATATTCCCGATAAATGGAATGGGCCACCCGCTCGGCTTCGGAGAAGAGATCGGTCGACCGGCCAGGATCGATATCCGCTAATCCCTCCGCCACCCGGCTCAGCGCCGATACCCTCGCGTCCTTGTCCGTGATGGACCTGCCCACACGCTCGGCATCGGACAAAATGCGGATGGCCCGGCTACGATCGACAACCGCCAAGGCCACCGCCACATCACTCAGCCCAACTACCTTCCAGAATCCGACCGCGATAGAGCGGGCAATACGCTCGGCCCGGTCGAGATCATTCTGGGTCGGACCAGCGGGCGCTGGAGCCGCCTCATCCGCAACGCTATCGGGGGGGTGCATAGTCGGCGTCTGCTCCCCGAGATGCCAGGTCACCACGGACACCAAACGTCGGATAGCGGCCCGACGGTCCGGGCCAAATAGATCGACGCGCTGGATCGACGCTAGCGTCCGGCCGCCGCCCAGTTCGAGATCGGGCACATGGCAGTCATCGAAACGAACCGGGATAAACCACGGATGACCAGGTTGACGCAATCTCAACTGTTCGATAGCTAGCAGAAGTTCTTCGTTCTGATAGCTCGCCTCACGGGCGACGCTGCGGCTGGAGAAGCATGCGATAAAGACGACCGCATTGCCGGTGATCGCCTCGCGGATCTCAGCCCGCCAGTCCTGCCCGGGCCATAGCTCGGCCGTATCGCGCCATACCTTTACTCCCGCCGCCTCAAGCTCGCTCTGCAGGCCGTCTACCTGACTCGAGTCGTCCCTCGCATAGGAGAGGAACGCATGTCCGGCGAGCCTCTCCGCCTTCGCGCCAGGTTCCATTGCTCAATAATGACGAAGGGCCAGAGAATCAGGCCGATCGAGGCAACAACGGGCCGTGTTCCAGCCTAGGCAGGACGTGCCGAGCGAAAAGGTCGCCTTCGGCGGCGTGCGGATAGCCGGACAGGATGAACGCCTCCATGCCGAGCGCGGCGTAGTCGCGCAGCTTGGCCAGTACCTGGTCGGGGTCTCCAACGATGGCTGCGCCCGCCCCCGAGCGGCCTCTGCCGACGCCCGTCCACAGGTGGTCTTCGACGAACCCCTCCTCGTCGGAGTCATCCCGCAGCTCACCCTGGCGAAGTTGGCCAGCCGAGGTAACGTGCAATGACAGGTCCCTGATCTGCTTGCCGGTCTCAGGGTCGAGCCGACTGATCAGGCGGCGCGCTGTCTGGCGGGCCTCTGTCTCGGTCGCTCGGACGATTACATGCACCCGGTAGCCGAATCGCAGCGTTCGCCCATGCCTGGCGGCGCGAGCACGCATGTCAGTCATGAGCGCATCGACCTCGGCCATCGTGTCTGGCCACATCAGGTAGACATCGGCGGCTTGAGCTGCGACCTCCCTGGCCGCCTCGGAGAGACCGCCGAAGTAGAACGGCGGGCAGCCGCCGACGGTCGGGCAGATCCTGGGTGGATCAAGCGTCAGGTTGACGAACTCGCCCCGCACGTCGATCGGGTCTCCATTGAGCAGGTCACGAAGCACGCGCATGATCTCCAGCGTCCGCTGATACTTGGGCGCCGACTCCAGCTTCTGGCCGGGCATATCCGAGGAGATGATGTTGATCGTGAGCCGGCCACCGAGCATCTCGTCAATGGTTGCCAGCTGCCGAGCAAGCTGCGGGGGCCACATTTCCCCCATGCGGACGGCGATCAGCAATTGCATCCGGCGTAGCAGCGGCGCGACCCCGGCCGCGAACACGATCGAGTCGATGCCCGGCTTGTAGTTCGACGGGAGCAGCAGGTTGTCGTAGCCCGCCTCTTCAGCACCGAGCGCGATGCCGCGGTTGTGCTCCCAGCTGGATCTCAGCGCAGGGTCGACGACCCCGATGAACTCGTGGTCCTCATCGCACAGCGGGCAGAACCAGGCGATCTCACAACCCATGACCACGATGATACGGGCCTCAGGTCACAAGGCCCCCTGGTGAAGTTTGACCAGGAGCCCCGCGAGCAGCCGTTTCATCGCACGAATGGCGCTATCCGGTCTGAGGTCATTCAGTAAGCAATTCGACAGACCGTTACCTTGATCATACTATTCTCCACTTAGATAACAAAGATGACTTTTATTACCTCAAATGGTGAGGGCGAGAAGAGGGGTTTCCCAAAAAGGACACGTGCTTGTAATCTTTGTGTCAACGCAACGCATCCGCGTTCAGAAGGCCGCGAAAGGCGTAAGCCATGACGGCGGGGGCATCGGGGGGACCAGGGACAACCGGGCCAGGCTGGCCACCGTCCAGCCTGCTTGGCCAGCTTTCACCTGTTCACCGCGATGAGCTATTGCGCCTCGGCGCCGGAGCGCTCTTCCCCGAGCGCCGGGTTCTTATCCGCCAAGGAAATCCCGGCGACTACGTCGTGCTGCTGACCAGGGGTTTAGTCAAAGTGGTCGTAGATACCGAGGTGGGCCACGAAGCGTTGCTTGCCATTCGAGCGAGCGGTGATCTGGTCGGCGAGATGGCGGTTCTAGGCAAGAAACCACGTTCAGCAAGCGTCATAGCCTGCGTGCCAACATCCGTGCGTCTGATTCCCGCCGAGACCTTCACTGCTTTCACCAAGCGCAATCCAGAAGTCATGCGTAAAGCGGCAGGCATCCTCGTCGAACGGCTCAGGGAATCTGACGAACAGCGCATCGCTACCAGTACCCTGCCCGCCAGAAGTCGAGTTGCCAGAGTCCTTCTCGAAATCGTGCAGACCTATGGCAGTCGCTACGCAGACGACGCGTGGGAGTTGGGGATCCCGCTCAACAACTATGAACTGGCGTCATTGGCTGGAGTCGGACTCAGTTCGGCCGAAAAGTCGCTGCGCTTGCTTCAGGACCGTGGGGCGGTAGCAAGGCGGGAACGCCGCATCGTCGTATCAGATCGCACGATGCTCCGGGAGCTAGCCGGACAAACCTAGAGCCGTAAATCTACGGTGCCGAGACCGCGGGGGTTGCCAAGAATCGGTCAAAGCCAATGCAACAACGGAGGGGTGGCATGTCAGAACCGGGAGATTTCGGACGGGCGCTGCTCGTCGCTTGCGACATTTCGAGCTACGGATCAGGGGACGATGTCCTGCAACTCGACAAACAGCGAGGGCTCGCCGTCGTCCTCGATGAGGCGGCCGCAGCGGCACGCCTGGTCCGTTCGTCCTGGCAGCGGAATGATCGAGGTGACGGCGAACTGGCGCTGCTTCCGGACAGCGAGTCCGAGCCGCGGGTCATAGATGACTTCATTCACCAACTGTCGGCCGCGCTCGCGCGGTTCAACCGGAATCGGATAGCGCAAGCGCAGTTGCGATTGCGCGTCGCCATTCACTACGGCGTCGCCTACCCGGCAGACAGCGGCTACGCCGGTCAGGGGCTGGTGACCGTCAGCCGACTGCTCGACTCCGAGCCGATCAGATTCGCGCTCCGCAACTCAACCGCGTGCCTGGCCCTGATCCTTTCCGACGGCGTATATCGGGAGACGGTCCTAAACGGGCACACCTCGGTCGCCCCGAATGAGTTCCGCAAGGTCAGCATCCAAGTCAAGGAGTACCACGCCGACGCCTGGCTCTGGCTTCCCGCCAACGCCGTCCACGAGCTGCCGTTCAGCGAGCACCAGCACCCGGCCGATGCCCCAGCTCAGCCGATCGAGCAGCCCGCCGACCTGCTGCAGTTGCAAGAGGGCACCCCGGCTGCAGCGCGCGCTCAAGGCGAGTCAGCCTCCGTCCGACCTCCCGAGCCGGCACCGCAAGCGATCGCGCACCAAGTATTCACCGGTGACTTCCACAACGCCGGAAACCCCGTCTTCGGGGTCAGCATCGACAACCGGCGTGGCAACGCGGACTAATCCCGAGAGAACCAAAGGACACGCGATGGCAGACGATCATCCGGATCAGCCGGCTGATGACGCTGGACCGCAGCAAGCAACCCCTGCGGCAGGTAAGAGGGGCAACGACGGCGACCCGTCAGACCAAGCACGGACTGAACCGAAGAGTATCGAGGAAAGCAAAGAGACCGGTCCGGCTGACGCGGTCCAGGCGGCCGACGAGAGCAAACCATCCGATGACAGCAAGCCGACCGATGGCGACAACTCGACTGAAAGCAGCAAGCCGACCGACAGCGGGCCGGGCGGTCGCAGCGGAAAGCGGGCCGGGGAGCGCAAAGACGCCGACGTGCTGGCATCTGCTAGTCAGGCGTTCCTTGGCAACTTCTACAACCTGAACCCAATTTTTGGCGCCGCCGTCAACGGCGGCGATGGTGGCGGCAGCAAGGCTCGGGCCCGGACCGGCCGAATTCACCAGGAAGAGATCAGTCGGGCACTGGATCACTTCGTCACGCCTGACCAATTCCATGAGGCCGTCGAGGCGCTGCGGAATTGCCGCGCCCTGATCCTGACCGGCGCGGTCGGCAGCGGAAAGCGAGCGAGCTCCATCGCCTTGCTCAGAAAAGTGACCGACGGCACCTTGGCGATGCTGCTCCCGACTCTCTCGGCTAACGAGCTGGCTGATCGTAAATACGAAAAGGGGATTGGCTACGCCGTTTTCGACTGGCAGATCGGCGGGAGGCTCACCGGAGCGCAAGACTTTACCTGGCGCACGATCAGAGACCAGGTCAGTGACGCGGGCGCGTACCTGGTCGTCACTACGTCGGCGAGTTCCGTCGACGCGGGAGATGCGATCCCCTTGCTACAGTGGTCTCCACCGTCGGCCGAAGCCATACTGACCGCATACCTGGCCGATCGGGAAGACAAGCCAGATGCGGCGGAGATCGCCGGCCAGATTCCAGACGGCTGCGCTCTGACCTCTATTGTGTCACTCGCCCGCGATTTGGCTGGCGGAGCTGATCCCGATAAGGCGATGGCCAGGCTCAGCGAGGACGCGCCTGAGCAGGTCAGCAAGTGGATCAAGGACCGGCCGCTGACGGAGATCCTCGAGGTCGCCGCGCTCGCGTTTACGGCCGGGCTGCACGAGCGAATATTCGAGGCACTCCTCGCACGTCTCGAACAGGCCGTCCTGGCCCTTGAATCGGCTGGGCGATCTCGTCCACGGAAGACAGCCAAGAAGTCACAGGAACTGACCCCGCGCCGGGCCGAACGCAACCGTGCCGACGAGGTGATGATCAGGGAACTGATCGCAGTAGAGGGATCGTTTCGCTCCATCCTGAAATTTCGGGTGGCGTCGTTCCGACGCCATTTCCTGGCCGAGATGTGCGCGACCTGGGACTACCGATTCTGGGATATCGTCCGGGAGAGCATTTACGACCTGGTCACAGCAGCTGCGACCGACTCGACGAACGATGTCCACCTCGCCATCGCTGCGGGCCTCAAGGATCTCGCGCTTACTGACATAGATCATGTCGAGGGGGCGTACCTGGATCCGTGGGCATTGGGCGAGATCGGCTGGCCCGGGCAACTGACGGCCACGCACGTCCTGATGCTGATGTCGCTCGATGACGCGCTCGCGCCTACCGCCCTGCGGATCGCTAAGAAGTGGGTCAATAGCCTCAGTGCGGAACGGGCCTGGACGGCAGCCATGGCACTAAGTGGTGGACTAGGCGTGGCTTACCCGCTAGAGGCACCGAAATGGCTGTGGAAGATCATCTCCAGAGCTGGAGTCAGTTCCGAGGCCATCGGTGCCTACTGCCAGTTGTTCGCGACCCTGACGATCCTTGAGCAGAACACCGATCCACTGCTCGACCTACTTAACCTGCGCCTGAAGAAGTTCGGGCGCAACTTCGCGAACCAGCACATGCAACTGGCCACCCACCTCACCGTCATCAATACCTTGACGATCAAGGACGTGCGCAGCGGTCAGCCGGCCGTTGCGCTTCTAATGCGCGGGGACCACAAGTACCACGCCTCGCTCGCCCAACTCTGGGCCCAGGTGCTTTCTTATCAGCCCTGGCGGCGTGATGCACTTACCGCGCTGTTGGCGGCCATATCAGCTCTCGAGCATCTCTGCTCGAATCCGGCCGACCATGCTCGCGCCTTTGGCGACGCGCTGGCCGACCAGATACCGGTCGAACTGCATGACCGTTTCATCACCGACTTCACCAACCTCCAGGCGCACTCGAAACGGTCCGAACGCAGCCGCGCCCGGACGGCGGAGATCATGCGATCTCTTATCTCAGCACTGGAAACAGTAAAGAACGGGGAGAGGGGAAATACATGAGTTACCCAATTGTTGTTCAGCAGAAACTAACCAAGCCAGTGCGGCGGGGCATTATTCCTGGCTTGACCCGGCCGCGCCGTGACGATGACGAGATTCCGCAGATTAATCCGCACGAAGTACTGGTTTACCGGGTCGGTGGCCAGTTCGTGGTCGACGACGGCCGGAAACGTCGCGACGATGGTCAGGTTATCAACGCCATCAACGTCAGTGTCGTGAACATGCAACGAGACGCCCGAGTCACCGCCACCTTCGAGATCGACTCGATGGACGCATCGAAGTTCATGATCAGGGCGAATTTCGTTTGCACCGTCCTCGATGCCGCTACAGTCGTCCGCAACGGCCTTACCGATGCGAGCGAGGCCATTCTCGCCTACCTCAACGGCTATCAGCCTCTCTTCGAGCTCGGCCTAGAGCATCCGATTTCCGACGTGAACGCAATCCGTCGCGAGACCGGAGTTCACATCAAGGCCTACATGACGATGAGACCCCCCGAGCTTGCAGGCGTCTCTGTGCACTTCGCGAACGTACAGGTCGATACTCCGGCCACGATTGCCGAACACGAGGGAAAGAGACGTGAGGCCGAACTCGACTTCGCACGACAAAAGCGCGAGGCCGAGCACAAGCAGGAACTCGCCATGCAAGAACAGGCGGCTAAGTCCAAGCTAGAGCTAGCCAAGCAGAATACCCAGCAATATCTCAGCGCTAACCAGCAGACTCACTCACTCGATCGGACCAGGGAACTTAACGAGGCGATCGACGGCGATCCGATCAGGGCTATGTCATACGCCCAGGTTAACGGGGACCTCACCGCGGCCGGTTATATGGAGCAACTGCTCGCGGTAGCACAGCAGAAGGAGCAGCGTGCAATTGAAGCCGAGAACCGCGAGCGCGAACTGCGCGAGCGACTGGACTTCCTCGACCGGGAAAGCATGGACCGACAGATCGCTTGGCGGCGTGCGGACGAAGTCCGCGAACTCGACCAGCGAGAAAAGCTGACCGACTTCGGCCAAGAGGTCAAGCTCAAGAAACTCGAATGGAAACGCGACGACCAGGTTCGCAAAGCGAGCCAAGCCGATAAGCAGACAGACCTCGATCAGGAAATCAAGCTTAAGGATCTTGAGTGGCGCCGCAGAGTCGAGCTGCGCCAGATCGAAGAAGACGAAAAGCTGGCGAACCTGAAACGCGAATATGAGGCCAAGAAACTGGGCTGGAAACGCGAGGACCAGATCAGAGAGCTTGAATTCTCTCACGCCGAAGCTAAACGGCAGGCCGAGGAAGAGGCTGAACGGCGCCGAGAGTCCAGGGAAATCGAGCTTGAGATGCTTAAGGAATTCAACAAACGAGGACTGCTTGACAACTATTACCCGGACTTCGATGACCTCATTAGCCGCGTCCGAGGCGAAGAGCCTACGGAGAAAAAGAAGGACAAAAAACCGGTCGAGGGCGAGGAGTTGCCAGCGATTACCGACGGCACCGAGGCAGCGGCTGAGGCGGATGAATCTGATCAGGACGATGCGGATTCGCTGACGGAGGAGAACTATGACACTTAGAAGCGCTGGTCCGTCTCCGGATCTGGACGAGCCGCCTGAACTGAGTGCGGATCCGGCCTCCCCAGACCGCGGGCTCGGCCGGTACATGCGCGCCCTGGTGGGGATCAAGGAAGAAGTTCTGGACTACGTGCCGACGGACCGTCCCCGGTACACCGGGCTCGGCATCATCGTACTCAACACCGGCCTGCTGGCCGCGCTGGCGATGCTCTCTGCGCTTGACAAGATAGTGACCGCCCCCTGGCCGGTGCTGATTCTCGCGGCGATGGCCTGGGGCTGGATCATCCTCACCATCGACCGCTGGCTAATCTCAAGCACGCACGGAACCCACCTCACCAACAAGACTTTGATCTTCGTGCCGCGACTGCTGCTGGCGATCCTGATCGCGGTGAGCATAGCCGAGCCACTAACGCTGCGGATCTTCCAGTTGTCCATCTACACCCGGATCCACCACGATCGCAGCCAGGCGCTGCTCACCTACGGCAGCCGGCTGAAGCTCTGCAACCCGACCACCGGTGTGCTGAATACGGCGCCTTCCTGCGCCCATTATCAACTGCCGGTAGGCAACTCACCGACCATCCTCGGTCAGGAACTGACCAACGCCAAGCAGCAGGAGAGCCAGACGCAGAACCAAGTGAACGGCATCGAGTCGCATCTTGCCCAGCTGCAGAACGCGGCCAGAGACGAGTGCGCCGGTATCTCGGGCAACGGTCTGAGCGGCCTGGCCGGTGTCGGCTATCGCTGCAAACATGACTACGCTGCCGTGGCCAGCTACAAGGCCAGCAGCGGGTTGACCCCCAAGCTGCACCTGTTGAACAGGCTGCAGGCCAAGGTGGCCACGCTGAACACCCGGCTCGCGCAGTCCAAGGCCGGATTCTCAGGGGCGATGACTGCTGCGATCAAGCACGCGATAGTGATCATGCGAGACGGTCAGGGGAAGATCGGCTTGCTCGATGAGTGGAAGGCTCTCGGCGAACTGGCTTCGCAGAGCACCATCGTCCTGTACGGCCGCTGGCTTGTCTGGCTGCTGCTGATAATGCTCGACTGCCTGCCGATCCTGTCCAAGCTGATGAACGGCGAGACTGCGTACGATCGCCGGCTATCCCGGCGAGTCGAGACCTATGAGCGGATCGGCGACGTTGACGAGCAGTTGCGGGAACAGCGCGGGACCATCGACAAGGAAGCCGAGATCTTGACCAATGACTCACGGCGGTCAGATCAGACCCGGCAAGCCGCCAAGGAGGACCGGGTCAAGCAGGCCCGAGATGACGCCGAGCTGATCAGGAACGTCGAGATGCTAGCGAAGCAGTGGATTCGCGAGGGGGTGTCAGAAAGCGGCGACTATTGACGGGGCGTAAGTTTCTCCCGCAAGACCTCGAGCTCGGGGCACGTCCACTACCTCAAGAACTTCAGGACCGCCGTATCGGGCAAACCGCACTGCCTTCACTTCGGCGCCTTCCCGGCCAGCCGCTCGGCCAGGAACTCAAAGGTCAGCGCCCATTTCAGCGCGCGCTGATCGTTGTCGGCCGCCGCTCCGTGCCCGCCTTCGATGTTCTCGTAGTAGCTGACGTCGTAACCGAGATCCTCCAGCTTGGCCACCATCTTGCGGGCGTGGCCTGGGTGGACCCGGTCGTCCCTGGTCGAGGTGAGCATCAGCACCGGCGGGTACGGGCGACCGGCTGCCACATTGTGGTACGGGGAGAACGGCTTGATGAACTCCCACTGGTCGGGCTCGCGCGGGTCGCCGTACTCGGCCATCCAGGACGCCCCGGCCAGCAACTCGTGGTAGCGCTCCATGTCGAGTAGCGGCACCGAGATGACGATCGCGCCGAACAGCTCCGGGTAGCGGGTCAGCATCACGCCCATCAGCAGGCCGCCGTTGCTTCCGCCCTCGATTCCCAGCCGCCCTGGGGTGGTGATGCCCCGCTTGACTAGGTCGGCCGCCACGGCGGCGAAGTCCTCGTAGACGAAATGCCGGTTCTCCTTGATCGCGCCCATGTGCCACTGCGGGCCGTACTCACCGCCGCCGCGCAGGTTGGCCACGACGTAGGTGCCGCCTCGGGCAAGCCAGCCGCGACCGACGACCCCGCTGTAGGACGGGGTCAGCGAGACCTCGAAGCCGCCGTAACCGGTGAGCAGGGTCGGCCCGGCGAGTGAGTCTTCTTGACCGACGACGAAGTACGGCACCTGCGTGCCGTCGGCCGAGGTCGCGAAGAACTGCCGCACGGAAAGCCCGGCCGGGTCGAAGAACGCGGGCGCCTGCTTGAGCGTCTCCGCGTCACCGCCGATGTGGCCGTAGTGCAACGTGCCCGGCTGGGTGAATCCGCTGGACAGCAGCATGTACTCATCGCTGTCGTAAGAGTCGGTCAGGGCGATGTCGGTGTTCGTGTACTTGGGCACGCCGGGCAGGTCGGCTCGCTGCCACTGCCCGCCGGACGGAGTGAGCACGACCAGTTCGCTGCGGACGTCGTGCAGCAGGTTCAAGATCAGGTGATCGCGGGTCAGCGCGTGATAGCTGAGCGAGGTGTGCGGGTCGGGCTCGAACAGCACGGTGAGCTCTCGTCCGCCGGCCAGGAACGCGTCGAATCCGGCGACCAGCAACGCGCCGACCGGGTGGGTGACGCCGTCGACCTCCCACGGGGAGCGCAGCTTGATCAGCAGCCAGTCGCGGTGGATGTCCACGACCGCATCGTCAGGCACCGCTATCCGCTGCAGCTCATCGCCAGGGGCGCGCAGGTAGATCTCGGTGCGGTAGAAGTCCACGTGCCGGACGACGAAGTCGCGCTCGTAACCGTCGGTCGGGTCATGGAACGCGCCGACCCCGACGTCTTCCGGCTTGCCCTCGTACACGGTCTCGGCGGCGGACAGCGGAGTCCCGCGTCGCCACTGCTTGGCCAGCCTCGGGTAACCGGAGGTGGTCAGCGACCCCTCGCCGAAGTCGGTGCCGACGTAGATCGTGTCGGCGTCGATCCAGCCGACATCGCTCTTCGCCTCCGGCAGGCCGAACCCACCCTCGACGAACTGCTTGCTCGCCAGGTCGAACTCGCGGACCACGCTCGCGTCCGCGCCGCCCCGAGACAACTGCACTAGCGCCAGCCGGTACCCGCCCGGCCGCAAGACCGACGCTCCCTGCCAGACCCAGTTCTCGCCTTCGGCCTCGGCGAGCTCGTCGATGTCGAGCAGCACCTCCCATTCCGGCTGGGTGCGGCGGTACTCCTCCAGGGTGGTCCGCCGCCAGAGCCCGCGCGGCTTGACCGCGTCCTGCCAGAAGTTGTAGAGGTAATCGCCGCGCCGCGTGACGAACGGGATCCGGTCATCGGAGTCCAGCACTTCGCGGAGTTGGTCGCGCAGCTCGGCGAACCCGGCGATTCCGGAGAACGCGCCGAGCGTGCGGGTGTTGCGTTCGGTGACCCATGCGAGTGCGGTTTCGCCGGTAACGTCCTCAAGCCACCGCAGCGGGTCGTCGTTGATCATGTCTTGCGCTTGGCCCATTCCGCCAGTCTCGCCGCCGACGGCCGGTTACGCCAAGTCACCGCGCAAGGAACTCTGTGAGCGCGTGATAGTACGGCTCGATGCTGGCGATGTCGGCGTACTCCTCATCGCTGTGCAGGCCGCTCCCGCCGATGCCGAAGATGATCGCGTCGATGCCGAGCTGGTAGTAGTGGCGGCCGTCGGCTGAGCCGTGTTTGCGCAGGAAGTTGGCCTGGTAGCCGTGCCGGCGCACCGCCTGCTGGAGCCGGGCGATCTCCGGCCGCCCGCGGTCGGCGTGGTGCGGCGGATCGGCCCGGTCGACGACCACCGTCACTCCCGGCTCGCAGAAGCGAGCGAAGAATTCCGCGACCTCCGCTTCACTGGATTGGCCAACACAGCGCCCCGTCAGCTCGGTGTCCTCGGAAGGGAACCGCACATCCAGCCAGGCCTCGGCAAAGTCTGGAATTAGGTTGAACGCATTGTTCGGGGTTTGGATCCGGGCGACATTGACGGTCGTGCGCCAGGCCTCCTCCGCCGGGACCGGGTACGCGGCGAGCACGCGCTCGATGCTGGCGAGCAGCTTGACCAGAGCGTTGTCGCCCCGCCACGGGTAGGCGCCGTGCCCGCTGACGCCGGTCGCCCGCAGCACGACGGTGGCGATCCCCTTGGAGTCGGCCACGATCTCCAGGCCGCTCTGCTCTCCGATGATCACGAAGTCGCCG